>ENA-OWLC01000016-OWLC01000016.1-metagenome-genome-assembly--contig:-NODE-16-length-42169-cov-8.961913_pt1 | contig 42169 bp, 63 predicted proteins | sample MGYA00245344_ERZ651092 | MGnify/ENA primary metagenome ERZ651092 (study PRJEB26857, sample SAMEA4031755) | metagenome | biome: human; feature: oral; material: saliva | place: Philippines | collected 2014 | study... | reverse complement strand
AAATTATCTCCGGAGGGAGATTTTCTCAGTACTTTTTAAGTCCACCAGGCCTAACTATTAGTCTTTCCCTACCAAAAAACTGCTAGTTCTTCCTTTCGTTGCGTCGTTTATCTCCTTTCAAAGACTGAAAAACTAAGATTAATTGTGTAGTTTGATGGACTTAAGAAGTACTGAGAATACATTTACAATTGGAGGATGTTTTATATGAGTAATAAGAAGCGTACCTCAATTGCCTCTACGCCTGAGGAACGAGAAAATATATTAATCTCGTTGGCTTATGATGCTGCTGAGGAACGAATCAGGAGTGGTAAAGCATCTTCTCAGGAGATAATACATTTTCTAAAGATGGGATCTTCCCGAAATGAATTAGAAATGGAAAAATTAAAGAACGAGAATGAAGTATTAAGAGCTAAGGCAGATGCTATAGGTTCTCAGCAGGAGATAAAGGAGATGTATGGCGAGGCAATGAAGGCATTTAAAGTGTACAGTGGGCAAGAGGAAGAAGATGAGTACTAGATCATATGAAGAACTTATTACTATTCCAGACTATGATGGCAGAATAAAATATTTACAAACTAATAATATAATTGGTGAAGATACTTTTGGCGGATCTAGAGTATTAAACCAAATGTTTTATAAGTCTGATGAATGGAAATCACTTAGACGTGATGCTATTATTCGAGATAAGGATAACGACTTGGGAATTCCAGGTATGAAGATAGTTGGTAAAGTATATGTACATCACATAGAGCCAATAACTAAGGAAGATTTATTATCTCGAAATGATAAAGTGTTATCACTAGATAATGTTATTTGTTGTTCAGATGCAACACATAAAAGAATACATTACGGTGATGCCGAGGAAGAGATACGAAAGTTATCTGGAGATAGAAAATCTAACGATACTAAATTATGGTAGGAGGTTGATATGAAGTACAGATTGAATAAAGGTGCAAGGGTACATTCTCGTCCTGAACTAGATAGCCCGACCATAATAGAATTAGATTCTGGAACTATAATCGAGGGAAAAGTCGTAGATAAATTTATAGAGTTTAAAGCTCTTGTGGTTTTTGGCGAACCGATGATTGGATATGTTTCAGAGAAGTTAGTAGATAAAATAAAAAAAGAAGTTGAGGTATAGATTATGGCATTGTCGACACCAATCTTAACTTCTGTAAAAAACTATTTAGGCATACACAAAGAGGATGATTCATTTGATGAAATATTAGTGGATAATACAAAAATGAGTCTACTCGAAATGACAGACATAGGGGTTATTGATGATGCTGATGGTGAACCGGATTTTAGCGAAGTTACAAATAAAACAACATGGGAAGAAGTAATGCGAAAATTGTATCCAAGATTGGATTCAAAAGTTAAGAACTTATTACCATATGTTGAAACTTTTATTTGTATATCTGTAAGATTGTTATTTGATCCACCGGCTTCACAGATGATTTTACAGATGTTAAAAGATAAAAAGAATGAATTGATATATCGTTTGAATAGGCATTTAGATGAAACCACATGGACTGGAGGTGATAAGAATGGACGAGATTAAACACTTTAATCACAATCATGGAAAAGATGGACGGTTCACATTTGGCTCCAGTGGTTCTAAATCATTACAATCGATCGCTAGCAAAAAGCTTAAAGATACAAACAAAGAGTATAAAGGCCCGTTTAAAAAAGCTAGAAAAAATGCAGATAAAAAACGAAATACTAAGATTCGTTCAGCAAGAGCTAAAATTGCTAGTATTAAAAAAAAGATGGATGAGCGTAGCGCCGAACATGTAAAGAAGGAAATCAGAGAAGCGATAATAGAGGGAAACGCAAAAAAAGTCATGAAGAATTATCGCTCGATGACAACAGATGAATTACAAGAGGCTAAGAAAAGAATCTCATTAATTAATGATTTAAATAAGATATCTAAAGATTCAGATAAATCATTTATTAATAAACTTTTAAATACCGATACGAAGAAAGTCGGTGGATTCTTAGACTTGGCTAATAAGGGTATGGATACATATGGTAAATATTCGAAGTTCAAAAAAGAATTAGCCGATACTAATAATTCGAATGAAGTTCAAAAAGTTATAGAAAAATATAAAGATGTCGAACTTCCAGACGACGGATATGTGCCAAAACATATGAAACCAGATAAGAAATAATGGCATTATCTAACACTGCAATCCCAATTTATTACGGTGAATTCCGAGATAAAGTTCTTCGTGGCGAGATAGTAGTAAATGAATGGATTTCTATGGAGATGAATCGTATAGATGAACTTATAGCCGATCCAAGATATTACTATGACGATAAAGCAATTGATGGATATGTTAAATATTGTGAGAATGAATTAACATTAACTGATGGTGGTGATTTAAAGTTATTAGATTCATTCAAACTATGGGCAGAGTCTGCATTATCTTGGTTTTATTTTATCGACCAAAAAGTATTTATCCCTGGTAAACATGGATCTAGTGGAAGGTATATTATTAAGAAAAAAAAGAAACGTTTAGTTAATAAACAATATTTGATAGTTGCCAGAGGCGCAGCTAAATCTATATATGGCTCAACGATTCAAAGTTTTTTCTTGAATATAGATACTTCTACAACACACCAAATAACTACAGCGCCTACTATGAAACAGGCTGATGAGATATTATCACCTATTAGGACTGCGATTACTAGAGCTAGAGGTCCGCTATTTAAATTCTTGACAGATGGTTCTATACAAAATACCACAGGTAGTGCGATGAACAGACAAAAGCTAGCATCTACCAAAAAAGGTATTGAGAATCTATTAACGGGTTCATTGTTAGAAATAAGACCAATGTCTATAAATAAACTGCAAGGATTAAGATGTAAGATCGCAACAGTTGATGAGTGGTTGTCTGGAGATATTCGAGAAGACCCAATAGGTGCAATTGAACAAGGGGCATCAAAGATAGATGACTGGTTAATCATAGCTACAAGTTCTGAGGGGACAGTTAGAAATGGTTCCGGCGATAATATCAAAATGGAGTTAAAAAGTATACTCCGAGGTGATTATTATGCGCCACATATATCAATCTGGTATTATTGTTTAGATGATGTCAGAGAAGTTGGTGATCCCGATATGTGGGTTAAGGCCAATCCAAATCTTGGAAAGACTGTATCTTATGAAACATATCAATTGGATGTTGAAAGAGCCGAGAATAATCCAGCTGCACGAAACGATATTCTTGCAAAAAGATTTGGTATACCAATGGAAGGATATACATATTTCTTTACATACGAGGAGACATTACCACATATGCGTAGAGACTATTGGAATATGCCATGTGCTCTTGGCGCCGACTTATCACAAGGTGATGACTTTTGTGCATTCACATTCCTATTCCCATTAAGACAAGATGAATTTGGTATTAAGACTAGAAGCTACATAACAAGTAGAACTTTTGGTAATCTTCCATCTGCTATGGCTATTAAATACCAAGAATTTATTAATGAGGGTAGTTTGGTTGTATTTGAAGGTACCACATTAGAGATGATGGATGTATATGATGATTTGGATAAATATATCATAGACTGCGGTTATGAGGTAAATTGCCTTGGATATGACCCATATAACGCTCAGGAATTTATTACTAGGTGGTGCAATGAAAATGGTAGTTATGGTGTTGAGAAAGTTATACAGGGCAGTAAAACCGAATCAGTACCACTTGGTGAATTAAAGAATTTATCGGAAGATAGACTTCTATTATTCGACCAATCGCTTATGTCGTTTGCGATGGGTAATTGCATAGTTTTGGAAGATACTAATGGCAATCGAAAACTATATAAAAAACGACACGATCAAAAAATAGATAACGTTGCTGCTATGATGGATGCTTATCTAGCATGGAAAAGAAACAAGGAGATATTTTAAAAATGAATAATGAAATTAAACACTTTAATCACAATCACGGAAAAGACGGTCGATTTACTTTTGGTTCCGGAGGCAGCATTTCATCTTTTAAATCTCATAACAGTAACGTAAAAGATATTAACGGCAGACCAGTTGGTGAGGAACAACTAGTAAAAGGTAAAAAAGGATTATTACACGAATCTAGTAAAATTTTCTTTGATCCAGAAAGATATCAAATTTCATCAGTAGAAGGTCCGAATGATCATGCTGGTTTTTTACAATATAGTAGTAATAGCCCAGCATTAAAAAAGAAATTTCCACATTTAACTCAAAATAAAAATACTACTGGTATGATATTTACAAGAAACGAAAGTGCAAATAATCCGACTGGAGTATTACATATAAAACGAGATAAAAATGGTGAAAACAAAATAGATTTTTTATGGATCCATGGAAATAAAAAAGATGATATAAAACATTTATATCCATATGAATTATTTGATATTGCCCACGATGTATATGGTGTAAAATCTGGTAACAAACCTGGAGAAATCCCGTTGGCGCCAAAGGTATCAGAATATATTGATGGAATTACAAATAAAAAAAAGATTCATGAAGATTATACACAATCATTCAACGCCGAACTAATAAAAAATAATACTAATAAAAATGGCGAATTCGAATATGGATTATCCGCTAGAAAGGATAAGAGAATGAATAAAACAAATTATATTCAGCACGGTCGAGGACCAAGTAAAAGACACAAATATGTTAAGATAATAAACGGTAAGTATATTTATCCTGAAGATTTAATTAATAAGGGCAAAGATTTTATTTCTGATACTAAAGATGCTGCAGAAATAAAAGCAAAAGAACTCATTCTTAAAGGTAAAAAAGAAGGTCGAAAACTATTAAGAGATTCTGGATATGCTGACTATAGTGGACCGGAAGGACTAGTTAAAAGAGGTAAGGAATTTATATCTGACACTAAAGATTCCGCAGATATAAATTATAGAAAAGCCAGGCTTAAGACTAAGAAAGCTGGAAGACCGATAGTTAGAAAGATTCCAAGAACTATAGCAGAAATCGAATCTGGAGGTAAGCGTTTAAAGAGAGATCTTAATAGAGGCTATAGCAATTATAAAAATAATAGAATTATAAAGCGTGGCGCGGTTAGTCCTATTGTAAAAAGAGCAAATAATGAGACTCGAATCAGACAAAAGAATGGCGGTTATGCAATACCTAAGAATCCAATAGAAAGACGAGCTGAAAACATTTTAAAAATAAATCAAAGAAATGGAAAGTTCACAAATCGTAAAAGAACTAATAATGCAGTCGGGGCAATTACTAATGCTGCACGAAAGGCTAGAAGAAATACCGTAAGACCGAATAACTATGGATACGATAGAACTACTAATTATAGAAGACCTAAAATGAATACTGCAAGTAACGCAGTTGAAAGAGCATTTAATTCTATGAAGATGCCTAAAGTTAGAAAGGTAAAGAAATCTAAACTAAAAGAATTTATGAATAACTTCAAAAAGAAGAAAAAAGGTCAAAGAATAAAAACCAGTGACGGAGATACTAGGATTCTTTCTAGCACAGTTAGATATAGGTAATGATAAGGAGATAACACATGGCATCTATAACTGAACGTATTAGTAGGGCATGGAATGCTTTTACATCTCGCGACCCAACAATACGAGAGTATGATTATGGTGCATCTTATGGAATACGTATGGATAGACCAGCAATAACTAGTAGTCGAAATAATACAATTATCAATTCTATATATAATAGAATAGCCACTAGTGTTGCTTCTGTCGATATAATTCATGCAGAGGTTGATGAAAATAATAATTTTTTATCACCGGTAGATTCTGGTTTAAATGAGTGCTTGTCAATAAGTGCTAATATAGATCAGACTGGTAGACAATTTATTATTGATTCTGTTTTAACATTACTGGACGAAGGCACAATATGTATAGTCCCAGTGGATAAAGACATTCCAAAAGATGATACTGAAGATGAAGAAATTCTATCCATGCGAGTTGGTAAAATTGTTACATGGTATCCGAAGATGGTTAAAGTTAACCTATATAACGAGGAAACTGGAATGAGGGAGGATGTTACTTTACCAAAAAGTGACGTGGCAATTATTGAGAATCCATACTATACAACAATGAATGCACCTAACTCTACTGCAAAAAGGCTAATCCATAAAATGAATTTGTTGGATGGTTTAGATAATGATGCGTGTTCCGGAAAACTAGATATAATATTACAACTGCCATATGTTGTAAAAACAGATGCTAGAAGGAAGGAAGCGCAGAAAAGAATTGCAGAGATTGAAGACCAACTTAAAAATCATAAGTATGGTATAGCTTATACTGATGGAACTGAAAAGATAGTACAGCTTAATAGACCAATTGAAAACCAGTTACAAAAGCAGATTGAATATTTAACTAATCTTCTATTTGGTCAACTCGGTATAAGTCCTAAAATTCTAGATGGATCTGCAGATGAGCAAACAATGCTTAATTTTCATGCGAACACATTAGAACCCATACTTATGGCACTAACTGATGAACTTACTAGAAAATTCTTAAAGTATAAAGATGAAAAAGTATTATTTATTAAGAATCCATTTAAGTTAGTTCCAGTAAATCAGATAGCGGATATTGCAGATAGAATGACCCGAAACGAAATCATGACATCGAATGAGGTTCGTTCAATAATTGGTTTCAGACCGTCATCAGATCCAAATGCTGACGAGTTGAGAAATAAAAATATAAATCAAAGTTCTGCAGAATATGCAGAAAATCAAAATGAATATAGAGAGGAGGAATAATATGCCGGTACAGTATCCTAGTTGGTTGCCAGGAAAGCCAGACTTTAGTGGTTGGGCGACAAGGAATGATACAAAATGCGCAGATGGTGTTACAATTCGACAGAATGCATTTGCTGAACAAAGCGGTAAAAAAGTACCATTGGTTTGGCAACACAAACACGATGAACCAGTAGCACTATTAGGCCATGCATATCTGGAGAATAGACCAGAAGGAATGTATGCATATGCGTATTGTAACGATACTGAATCTGGAGAGCATGCTAAGAATGTTGTTCGACATGGGGATGTTTCCAACTTCTCCATTTTTGCAAATAAACTTAAGAAAATCGGGCAAAATGTAATGCATGGAACAATTAGAGAAGTTAGTCTAGTACTTGCTGGAGCAAATCCAGGAGCCACTATAGATGTTCCATATATAGAGCATGTATATTCAGATGAGGATATTACAGAAGCATATATTTATCATGATGATGATGAATTATATGTATCACATAGTGATGATGGAGGTAAAATGGATAACCGAACAGTTGGTGATGTAGTAGATAGCATGACTGATGAGCAGAGAGACGCAATGGAATTTATGATTCAGGCTAGTCTAGAAGAAGCTCTATCTCATAGCGATGACGACTACGATGATGAAGATGATGAAGAGTATGTCTATGTAGATGAAGATGGTAATGTTGTTGATGTTGATGAGGAGGATGATAGCGTGAGACACAACGTATTTGAAAATGATTATGAGGTTTATGGAGATGATTACATCAGCCACGCAGACTTTAAGGCAGTTGTTGAAGAGGCTAGTAAGTCTGGAAGAAGTTCACTAGAGGCAGCACTAAATGATGCATTTGGCGAAGATGTAATCCAGCATGCATTCCCTACAAATGAAGGCGGTGGGGAGCAGAAGTATGGTATGAGTAATATAGATTACCTATTCCCAGACTATAGAATGACTGAGGATATGCCTGGATTTATTAAGAGAAATACCGATTGGGTATCTAACTTCCTGGGCGCAGCATATAGATCACCATTCAGCAGAATTAAGTCTGTATTTGCAAATATTACAGAGGATGAAGCTAGAGCTAAGGGATACGTAAAGGGTAAAGAAAAGGCTGAAGAGGTATTCATTCTACTCAAGAGAGTTACAGCACCTTGTACTGTATATAAGAAGCAGAAGATTGATAGAGACGATATCCTAGATATCACATCATTCGATGTTGTAAGACTTATCAAGCAAGAGATGAGAATTATGCTTGATGAGGAAATTGCAAGAGCTGCACTAATCGGTGATGGAAGAGCAGCTTCACATCAGGATAAGATCAAGGAAGATGGAATTCGTCCAATCGCTAAGGATGCATCTCTATATAACATTAGACTAGATCTAACAGCTAAGAATACTGACGATGCTACTGTAAGAGCTCAGAAGTTCATCGACAATATCATCAGAAAGAGAAAAGAGTACAAGGGTACTGGAATGCCAACTCTTTATATCACTGAGGATATGCTCGCAGATCTACAGCTAATGAGAGATACAACTGGTAGAGACCTGTTCACATCTGTTGATCAGATTGCTAATAAGCTAAGAGTTAAGGAGATTGTAGCAGTTCCAGTATTTGATGGATTTAAGCTAGACGTTACCAAGCCACTGGTTGGAATCATTGTAAATCCATATGATTATGGATTTGGTACAGATAAGGGCGGAGAAGTTAGCATGTTCGATGATTTCGATATCGACTTCAACCAGTACAAGTATCTAATGGAAACAAGATGCTCTGGTGCTCTTAGAGTTCCTTACTCAGCAATTACAATCACAATGACAATCACTGCTTAATTAGATAAGTAGGAGAAATTCAAAATGGCGAAATTTTTTGGAAAGATTGGCTTTGCTAACACCGAAGAAACGTCGCCTGGCGTATGGGTAGGTGTGGTGGAACGTCCGTACTATGGCGATGTTCTTAGTAGAGGCATGAATGTCATGTCTACAGAACAAGTTAATAAGGACATTTCTATTACTAATAGAATAAGCATCATTGCCGACCCGTATGCTTATGAGAACTTTTCGGCTATGCGGTATATCAAGTTTATGAATGCCGCATGGTCTATTAATTCGGTGGATGTCCAATATCCAAGACTTATTCTAAATATCGGAGGCATATACAATGGAGAGACGTTATAAATTAAATGAAGACCTACAAAAGGTACTTGGCTCTAAAAATGTATATTTTCAGCCATCCGAAAATGTTAAGATACAATATGATTGTATTATATACAAACGAGGTAAAGCTAGAAAAATAAGAGCTGATAATAAAAGATATATTAATCATGATTTTTATGAGCTTATAGCTATTACTCGTAATCCCGATAGTCATATTGTTGATGACTTAGAACAAGCATTTGAGTATTGTGAACATCAAAGAAGTTATATCGCAAATGGATTATACCATCATGTGATATATTTATATTATTAAATATGGAGGATAATAAACTATGGGTAAACAGTTAGTTTGGGACGCAGTAGGCGAGCATTTCTTCGAAGCCGGAGTCGATAAGGTTGCGTTATTCCCTTATAAGAATAATGCATATGACAAGGGTGTTGCATGGTCTGGTGTTACTGCAATTAATGAAAAGCCATCTGGTGCAGAAGCTACTGATCAGTTTGCTGATAACGGTAAGTATCTTGTAATCCGTTCCGCAGAGGACTTTGGATTTACAATTGAGGCTTTCCAGTCACCAAAGGAATTTGATGCTTGCGATGGTTCACTTTCAATAGCAAATGGAGTATCTGCAACACAGCAGACAAGACAGTCATTTGGTCTTGTTTATCGTTCGATGGTTGGTAACGATACTGAGTCTACAGGACATGGATATAAGATTCACATCATTTACGGAGCAACAGCTTCTCCATCTGCAGTAGATCGTTCAACAATCAACTCTACAGTAGAGCCAGCTAAGCTTTCATGGGAGGCTAAGACAGTTCCTGTTGCAGTTCCTAATAAGCTACCAACAGCACACATTATCATCGATTCCAGACTGGCAGATAAGCCAAAGCTTGCTGCTTTTGAGAAGATGATTTGGGGCGATGAGACTAAGGATGCTAAGCTTCCTACACCACAGGAGATTATTACAGCATTTACTGCTTAATTTTTAAAAATAATAGTAGTTGTAATTATAAAAACAGCTACTATTTTTTTATTTTTGTATAACGAAAGGATGAATGAAAAATGGGCGTTGTAATTAAAGACATAACATATACTGATTTAAATGGGAATACTCAGACCGAAAGAGCTTGGTTTAGACTATCGGCATTAGAGCTTAATGAGCTTAACGACATGTATGATGGTAAAACAGATAAGCTTCTGGATAAGGCTATTAAGAATAAGGATACTTCATTTATTGCAAAGTATCTAAAAGATGTAATTGTTCTAGCATATGGTGTAAAATCTGAGGATGGAAAGAAGCTAGTTAAGACTCCAGAGATTAAAGAAGCATTTGACGGATCTTTGGCATTCGATGAAATCTATACTGAACTTCTTCTAAATCCAGAAGAGGTTGAGAGATTTATAGAAGGAATTACACCAAAGGAAGTTATGGAGCAGGCTAAGGAATTCAAGATTCCAAATAAGTAAATGTTAACGATTACTGTTCCAGATGTCGAGTTATTTGATGAAGAATCAGAAACTTTTATAAATTATAAAGGCGGTAGAATAACACTTGAACATTCATTACGTTCAATTTCAAAATGGGAAACTAAATACTGTAAACCATTTATAAATCCGGACGATAAAAGGTCATCTGAAGAAAATATTTATTATTTTAAATGCATGACTATAACCGATGATGTTCCAGAGTATTTGTATCATATGTTTACGATGGATAATTATCGTGAAATAAATGAATACATAAATTCCGAATTGACCGCCACTACAATATCTATATTCGGAGAAGAAAAAAAGAAAGGCACATCCAAAGTTATAACTTCTGAACAAATATATTATTGTATGATATTTTATGGTATACCTATGGAGTGTCAAGACTGGCATTTAAGTAGGTTATTAACATTGATAAAAGTATTCAATGTTAACAATAGCGATGAGAAATTATCCAAAGAAGAACTATATGAACGTCAAAGAAGAATAAATGCTGAGGCCAGAGCTAGAATGAAATAATTAGTTGGAGGATTGATATGTTAGGTATTAAAGTTGAAGGTACTGGGTTTTCTGATGCTCATGATTTCTTAAAAAATATGAAATTATCAATCCTTTTGAACAAACTAGAAAAGTACGGTCAAATGGGGGTAGAAGCATTAAGTGAAGCTACCCCTAAAAGGACCGGATTAACTGCTAATTCATGGGGATATAAAATAGAGCAACAAGAGAATAATATTCGTTTGATTTGGACAAATTCAAATGTAAATAATGGTGTTGCTATAGCATTTATTATCCAGCATGGACACGGAACTGGTACTGGTGGATTTGTACAAGGTATAGACTATATAAATCCAGCTATGGAACCAGTTATTGATAAAATATCAGATAAATTACGAGAGGAGATTGCGAGACTATGAGTCAAGGTAATGAATTCGAAAATGTCGTTGTCTTAAAATTTGATAATGCGGATTTCGAGAGAAAAGCCAGAGAAAGTGATAAAACGCTGCGCAAGTTTGATGACTCATTACAGAAAATTGGCAAAGGTAAACACTTTAAAAATTTAACTGAATCAGCCAATAATATAAATTTAAACAAGCTTTCGCAGTCTATTGATACTGTAAATAAGAGATTCTCTTTAATGGGAATTGTTGGGGCTACAGCTATCGCCAAAATATCTAGCGCATTGATGAATAAAGGATGGGCAGCTATAACTGCAATACCTAGACAGATATTAGCTGGTGGTAGACAAAGAGCACTGGATATACAACAGGCTAGATTCCAACTTCAAGGATTGTTCCAAGATAGTAAGGATGCTAGCAAAAAGATTAAACAGGTAATGGAAGATGCCGATTATGCTGTAACTGATACTGCATATGGTCTTAATGAAGCTGCTAAGGCTGCTTCTCAATTGGCAGCATCTGGAATTAAACCTGGACAGCAAATGAAGGGCGTACTTAAAAGTATTACCGGTTTGGCATCTATGACAAATTCGTCATTCGATGAAATGGCACAGATATTTACTACTATTGCTGGTAATGGGCGTATAATGGGTAAAGAGCTTATCCAAATATCTTCCAGAGGTATAAACGCCGCACAAGCAATAACTAAATATATTAATGCGCATGACGGTGCTAAAGAAAAGATAATGGCCGCCGGCGATGCAACTGGACGAAACCGTAAGCTATTTGCTGAGCTATCACAGCAAGCAGAATGGACAGAAGGTGATATCCGAAGACTTGTATCTGCAGGTGTAATCGACTTCCAGACATTCTCAGATGCAATGAATTATGCATTTGGAGATCAAGCTAAAAGGGCGAATGATACATATACTGGTTCTTTAGCTAATATGAAGGCCGCTTTATCAAGAATTGGTCAGGGACCAATGGAAGCTCATCTCCAAAATATGACTAAAATATTTAACTCTCTTAGAGTTATAATAAACGGAGTTAATAATGCCACAAAGCCATTGCAATATGGGTTTATGCGACTTAGCCGTATCGGTACTAATGCTTTAGTAGGAATGTTAAACTCTATTGGAAAAGCATTATCCGTTTTCCAAGGTCAAGGTAAATATTTTTCTGAGAAGATGAATGACTTCTTGTACGGAGACGACAAGAAATCAAAATCAGCCATTTCTAACAATAATAATATTGCTAAAAGTTTACATAAGGTAGCTGGGGCTTCTGAATCTGTAACTAAAAGTGCTAAAAATAGTATAACTGCCATGTCTCCGTTACAGGTATTAGGTACAATATTCACTAATATAGCAAAAGCCGGTCAAGCTGTATGGTCTGTTATTAAAAAAGTATTCTCTACACTATGGTCTATTATGTCTGGACTAGGTGTAGTAGTATTAGGCGTTGGTTATGGATTGGTTTGGCTTACCGGAAAATTTGTAGATTTTATACAATTTATAAGTTCTAAAGCAATAGGGGTATTAGATAGATTAGGCTCAGGTTTTAATAAATTTGTAGTGCCTGCTGTTAAATCGTTTACTAGAAAAATAATCGAAGCCGGTTATGGTGTTGTAGATTTTATAAAGCATTCTAATAGGATGCAGAGATTATCAACAGCCACACACAATATATTTGTAAGACTTGGTGCCACAATAGCCCAAGTATGGTCTAATATAACTGCTAAAATGAGAAGTTCTTCTAATGGTGGAAGACTTGAAAAAGTTAAACTTGTATTGGAGAAACTTTTACATACAGTAAAAGAATTGGGTGGACGAGCATTAGATGCTGTGATATCTAAGTTTGAAAAACTTGGGAATAGCACAAAAGCATTCCATCTTCCATCTATTAGTAATATTACTGGTGGAGCATTAGGAGCTTTATCTAAAGGAAAAGATTTTATGAAATCTTTATTTGGAATAGATGAAGTGTATGGTGCTGATAGTAAAGAAGCAGTAAATCAGTTAAAGGATAGTGCTTCCGACGTAGCAGACGCTACGAATAGCATAGCTAATACAATGCGTAAAGCTAATCAGAATTTAAGAAATGCTGCACCCGCCCTAGGCGTTGGTCCGTTAAATGGTCTAATCGAGAAGTTAAAAAATATGGCCAGCGGAATGGCTAGCGCTTCTAATTCTGTAAAAGATGGAATCAAGAATGCTACTCTATTCCAAAAGTTTACAAAAGCAATTGGCGACATCGGTTCTGGTCTACAGTCTCATTCATTGAGTGAAAATGTAGATAATATAACAAAACTCGGACACTTATATTTAGGTTTTAAATTCCTAAAGCTTATGAAACAATTACCTCAGGTATTTAGTTCAATGTCCGGAATGTTTGACTCGATCGGGGAACTCGCAGCTGCGCATAAAAAGAAAGTTAAGTATGATAGTCTAAAAGCTATTGGTGTTACGCTATTCTTATTCACAGCATCGATAGGAATCTTATCATTAATACCTACTGAGAAACTATTACAGTCTATAGGTATGATGGTTATAGTGGTAGTATCTGTAATGAAGCTTATGAAACTGATAGATAAGATGGCAAACGAGTCTGAAGTAAATGTTAAGAATATAATCAAAATGACATTTACAATATCAAGTCTTGGGCTGTCTATGTCATTACTTGCAGTAGCAGCTAAGCTATTCGGGTCTATGAGAGTCGATGAACTGATAAAGGCTGGCGCTATGATTGGAAGTTTCCTAGCTATGATTGCGGGATACTCAATATTTGCAAAGCCGATAAAGGGTTCAACACATATATTTAGAGATATAGGTATTTCTTTGTTAACGATGTCTATATCGCTATTAATACTTAAGAGATTAAGTTGGGATGACTATGCCGAAAGTGTTACTAAATTATCAATACTAATACTCGGTATAATTGGAGCGGCTAAAATCATTAAAGCTAATAAAGGAAGTTTAGCTTCCATGGTTGGTTTAGGATTAGCTGTAACGTTATTGACCGGTCCGCTAATAGCATTATCATTTATTCCATTCGATAAATTAATGCCGGCAGTAGCAGCATTATCACTTGTAATGTTTGCAGTAGCTGGTGCGGCTAGACTCGCTGGAGATTCTGCTCCAAAATTAATTGGAATGGTTACAATGGCTGGAACAGTATATGCTATAGCATCAGCATTGACTATATTAGCATTCATTCCATGGCAAAAGTTATTAACTGGAACGCTTGCGCTATCCGCAGTAATATTATCATTAGCGGCTGCTGGGTATATCGCAAGTTCTGCAATGTCTGGAATAATAACTCTAGGACTAATGTTCGGTGTATTAATAGCTGCACTATACATACTTAATGGTATGAAAGCAGACAGTACTGTAAAAATTCTAAGCAAATTAGTCGATGTGTCATTAAAGATGGTCGCATTAAGCGCTGCTATGGCTCTACTCGGAGCATACGTCGGTGCATCTTTAGCTGGTGTTGTCGGATTTGGAGCAGTCGTAGCTGCTACTGCAACGGTATTAGCTGCTCTTGGAGCTATAAGCAAAATACCTGGCGCTAAAATGTTAGTAGACAGCGGTGGTAAATTCTTAGAGAAAATAGGCAAAGCTATTGGTCGTGGAGTTGGTGGAATATTGGCTGGCTTTAAAGAAGCAGCGGGAATTAAATCTGCTGGCGAAATGGCTAAAGATATTGCTAAGTTTGTTAAGTCATTAAATGTTCTATTCCAAAGCGTACGTGAAATGCGTCAAGAAGGATTAGAGAAACCATTATCGACCCTAACTAAAAATATTAAAGCTTTATCGTCATCTTCACAAACTTTAGCAGAATTTGGCGGTGATAAAGATAAGCTAGTGCAATTTGCTGATGCTATGAAGCACATGCTTACAGTATTTAAAGAGTTCGCAGCCGATAGTGGGGCAATAAAGAACCTTGACCAAGCTTCTAAGATAGCAAAGGCTATTGGTAGATTAGCTAAAGCCGCAAAAGATATACCTAATTCTAATGGTATATTTACAATATTTACTGGCGAAAAATCATTAGCAACATTTGCTAAAGATTTAGTTGGTATGGCTAAGAATCTTCAGACGGCATTTAGTGGTGTTTCATTTGATGATACCATGGTAACTACGGCAAATAATATTGCAAAAGTAATGTCTTCAATGGCAGCAGTAGCTAAAAAGGTTGATGGTTTAAGTGTTAAATATACTAATGATAATGTAACACCATTAAAGCATTTTGCAAGTGATGCTCAAAACGCAGTTCCTAAATTTAAAGGATTCGCAGAAAAAGCTCAAGATTTAATGAGCACATATCCAAACTTTGGGCATATAACAGTTATAGTGGCTAGTGCTATGTCTGCGATGGCTAATGTTGCTAAAAAGTTAGTTAGTAAAAGATTACATTATGATAGTGCATGGGTTCAGCCATTAACTAATTTTGCATCGGATACGCAACTAGCTATTCCTAAATTTGTTTCATTTGCAAATACTGCAAAAAGTATAACCCCAGCGCATGCCAATGCTGTTAAACAAGCTGCTGGATTAATGAATACCATGGCTAGTATTAAACTCCAGAAAACAAGTTTCCTAAATGGATTCTTTGGTGGTGTTAAATCGCTAACCGGAACTGCTAGGGATTTAAAAAAGGCAATATCCATAATAGTTCAAATAACGACCATGGGCGCTGCCGAGAAAGCTGCAGAAATAAAGAATATCGTTGCAGATTTAAAAACCGCAATAGGATATGCTGGAGATCAGCAACTTCAGAATTTATCAGGATTTGAAATGGTAATTGGATTTGCAAACGGAATAACAAGTGGTCTTGATGGTGGATACATACAAGAGGCATTAGCTAATCTAGGTTCAACCGTTCAAGCTGGTTTAGCCGGATCTAATTATCTGTATTCAGCTCAAGGTACTAATGCCGTAAATAGTTATAGAGCTCCTATATATAGAGGATATGGCCTACGAGCTGCAGGATCAAATGCTGGTTATCTAGCATTCCTTGGATTCGCTTCATATACTAATAGCTACTACAACGAAGGCCGTAATGCTATGGCTGGATTTGCAAATGGTGTTAATCGTTATTTAAGTTTAGGTGTAGATGCTGCAACAAACGCTGCCAGAAAAGCTCTTGAAGGTTTTAGAAAAGGACAACAGTCTAATTCACCAGCTAAGAAGTATACTAAGGAAGGACATAACTCAATCGAGGGATTCGTACTTGGCATACATCAGCATCAAAAGTATGCTTATTCGGCAACTAAAGATCTGGCAGCTAGAGCCGTAAGTTCATTTAATGAATCTATGGAAGGCTTTGGAAACGAAGTATACATGCCAGAAATCAAACCGGTACTAAACCTAGACAATATTGAAGCTGGCGTTAATAGAATCGCAGATCTAATGTCTGATAGTAGTACTATAATGACAGACGGAGCTGCTGGAATGGTATCATCAGCAATACCTGGAAGTTCAAAGACTTGGACTCCTGGAAATGGTGCCGAAATTCAAAATGAGAATTCTGGAGTGACATTTGTGCAGAACAATTACTCACCTAAGTCACTATCCAGATTAGAGATTTATAGAAATACTAAGAATCTCTTAGAGACAGTTAAGACTAATTCATAGGAGGTCTGAAATATGATTAACTTTTTAACAGTTACTAACTATGTTGGTAGGTCATTAAAGATAGACCTCCGAAATCCATGGTTGGTTGGGTTAAATATTACGTCTATAACTGGAATCGGTGCGGGAAAAGCAAGTATCAATTCAACAGAGCTTGCTACACGAGATGGCGGGGTATATAACTCCGCTCGTCTCTCCTACCGAAATATAGTTATAAATGTACAATTCTTGCCTATCCCGACAATCGAGGAAAGTAGAAATCGTACGTACGAATATTTTCCAATTAAAAAACCAATTATATTGACATTCGAAACGGACACTAAGAAAGTACAAATAAAAGGATATGTTGAGTCTAATGAGACTACGCATTTCGAAGAAAAGACCGGAACACAGATATCAGTTATTTGTGAAAACCCTTACTTCTATGATATATCTGAAAACTTTAATTCGGCTATAACATTTAGTAATATTCAACCGTTATTCGAATTTCCTTTTGAAAATAATAGTTTAACAGAACCGCTACTAGAGTTCTCTTCATCAACAAGTATAACTGAGAAAAATATAGATTATCGTGGTGACGCTGAAGTTGGTATGTTTATGACTCTACAGTTTACAGGTACTGTTAAAAACATAACTATACATAACATAACACTAGACCAGCATATGAAAATTGATACTAAAAGACTACAGTCTATTGTTGGTACTGATTATTTTAAAGCTGGTGATGAAGTAACAATAAATACTATAATGGGAGAAAAGTTTATATACTTACAGAGAAATGGAGAGACTAAATCTATATTAACATGCCTAGATAAAAATGTTGATTGGATTAATCTTGTATCTGGCGATAACCATTTTGCATACGTTGCAGAGTCGGGTATTGAATACATAAACTTCCAGATTAAGTATCTATTGTATTATCAGGGGATATAACTATGCAATTAAGAATACTAAATCAAGGCTTCATACCTTTAGAGGTAGTGGATACATATAAGTCTATTATCTGGACGGATAGATATGATTTATGTGGCGAATTCGAATTGTGTTTAGACCCATTGGGTGTAATAGCTAAAACTATGCAGAAAGACTATTACTTAGAGCTAGATCATAGTGAACATCTAATGATAATTGAGGATTTTAATACCGAAACAGATTTTGATGACGGAGATTTGTTAATTGTTAAGGGTCGATCATTAGAATCAATCTTAGACCGAAGAGTCATTTGGCCGCAGAAAGTATTTGACGGTAATTTTCAAAATCAAATAGAAACTATGCTCAATGAGGCCATTATAAATCCTACAATTGCTGATAGACGAATACCAAACTTCGTATTTAAAAGAAGTACAGATCCTAATGTTACAAAGTTGACATTTACTGGACAATTTACAGGTGATAATCTTTATACAGTTATTACTGAAGCTTGTCGTAAAGCTAAGTGCGGATTTAAGATACTTCTTAATGAAAATAATCAGTTCGAATTCCAACTATACTATGGTGTAGATCGTTCGTACGACCAGTATGAGCGTCCAGTAGTTGCATTTACTCCGGGGTTTGAGAATCTTAGGAAGTCGACATATAAAGAGAATAATAGTCCTTTCAAATCGATAGCTATAGTTGCTGGTGAGGGTGAAGGGGCAGCTCGTAAGTCAATTGCCGTACAGGCTTCGGAAAGTAAATCCGGATTGTTAAGACGTGAGCTGTATGTTGACGCTAGAGATATCTCTACTAATACTGAATCGGGTACGAATCTTACAGAGGAACAGTATAATAACCTACTTAAAGAGCGTGGTACTAGAGATTTAAATGAGAATTTCTATATTCGTTCGTTCGAGGGTGAAGCAGAAACGAATTCTACATTTATACTGAATAAGGATTTCTATATCGGCGATATAGTTCACATAGCTAATCAGTACGGTAAGGAAGCTAAGAGTAGAGTTAGTGAGATTATATTCTCACACGATAAGGACAAACTAACAATAGTTCCTACGTTTAGTTCAGCTGAAATGAATCTAACATATCAGAATGCTCCTATTCAAACATTAGTTCCGAATAGACCAGCTACATCTGAATCATTAGAAGAGGCTAGGAAAGCTATTGCAAAAGCCAATAAAGATATCGTAACAATCGTTAATGACCTAAAGAATCTAATAGTGTCAGTTGATGTATTGTATTATGTCTCATCTAGCGCAACAGAATTAAAAGGCGGAACGTGGGTTACTCAAATAACCGGAGAAATTCAAAATGGATTTATTTGGACTAGAACCAAAACTGTTTATAAGGATGGGCATACGACTGAAACAAACCCTACTTGCATCTCTTCTAGTAAATCTGGTGGCGGTAAGCAGATAGCTGAGATTATTGAAGAGTATTACGATTCAACTTCCAAAAATTCCCCGGTGGGAGGTTCCTGGAAAACTTCGCTAGATGGTGTGGATTTAACATCGCCAAATATAACAATATGGACAAGAACTAAGATTAAATATGTTGATGGTAGCGAATCAATAGTTACACCACAATCATTAAATAATATAATAAATACCGCTGTAGAGTCTAGTTCTAAAGTTGATAATTTAGTCGAGAGAGCTAATAACGGAGAATTCAATGGTGCTCCAGGCCCCGTTGGCCCTCAAGGTGCTAAGGGTAATCCGGGAGAGCAAGGTCCAGCCGGTCCATCGGCATACGTTAAGATTATACCGTCAAATATAAAAATAGGAACTTGTGACTTAGAAGCATTCCTATTTGTTGATGGTGTACTTAAAACAGATGGGGTTACATATCATTGGAAAAAAGATAATGAAGACGTTGTTTTATATAATGCTAAGAAAATTACAGATGTAAATATCACATCTACAGTTTATTCTTGTCATTGTGAATGGAGGTAAATATGACTGATAAAAATGAAGCTATGGGTAGCTACGACCTAACTCAGTTATCGGTTATAACCGATAGACAAGTTAAAACTGATAGTAAAATATCTGAATTAGAGCCTACAGTAAAGAATGTAAAGAAGTATGTAGTTATTCAAGATGGTGCTATTACTATAGGATCCTCAGATTCGGATATAAAGATGCGAATCGATAATGATTCTGCAGATTTAATAAACGCTAATACTAATTCTACATTATGCAGTTTTAATAGTGAAACTACAACTGTTAAAAACTTAGAAGTTCTGAATAATTTAAAAGTATGGGCTTATAGTTTTAAACATGATGAACGTGGTAATATATTTTTTGGAAAGGATTAAAAAGTATGTCTGGATTTATATCTGAATTTGAGAATGGTGTTCGCGTAACTATAAATATGCGAGAAGATACGAGCGTAAGTGATTATACATCAACGTATGGTAAAATGATCCCTGGAAAGTCTTACATATTTATAGATGCTAAGTATGAGATACAAAAAGGTGTAGATTTTACGTTTGGCGAAATTACTCATGGTAATTATTCATCTTTTATAGGTGGTAAATATCCTGAATTAAATACCGACTACACTCTAATTGATTTTAAAACATATAAAGATGTAACTAATTCTGATGGTTTAAGAGTTATATCATTCACTTCTAAGTCTATTTTATCTAGACAATTAGATACATATGGTATGTTAAATTATGTAACGTACGGGGTATCAATAGGGTATGACGATGTTAATATATATAATATCCCTGTTGACCAATTCGATATGCATCCATATATTAAACCAAATATTGAAGTTGGTAAAGTGATACGCGATGGTGATAAAATTAAAATATATACAAGACTTCAAAAATTTATTTTTGATAATAGTGATGTTGGTGATGGTATTGATATTTATATAAAAAAGAATATTAATTCTGAATATACTATGGCGTCATATACTATAGAAACAGCGGCGAATGTTACTGATTATTTTTTAGTATTCGTAATCAAAGATATAGATGATGATAGTTATACTGGATTTTTTAAAATTATGGATATTGATAATATTATCGAATTCCCACTTTTTAAAATTCCTTCAAAATATCAGCTTCTTTGTTTCGGAAAAGACGGTAATGCTATCGCGTTTGGAAAAATATGTGAGCAAGAGGGTTTTGAAAATAACTTAGATAGTTGGTTTTATAAGCCTACATATTTTACAGATATTGTTAATTTTAAAAAAGCACCAACTGGGATACCATCGGACACAATTATTATAAAAAGTACATTAGAATCATCTAAAATGATACAAATGAATTTTGCTGATCCTTTGGTAACTAATGCATTGGCGGCACAAGATGATAATTTATATTCATATAAGCAAACATTCTGGTTAAAACCGTCTAAATATGGTAAAACCGTAGATGATTTCTTAAATAATTGTGTAATTGAAATGTTTCTAGAAGAGCCTTATTCTGGGATATGTCCTAGATTATATTATAGAGATTACGCTGGAGATATAGAAGTAAATGTATTATCATTGAAAAATAATATTAAAACTATACCGATAAGATTACGTTTTACTTTTTCAGATGTATTTACATATTAAAATAAGGAGGTGAATTTATGGCATTTACTTATGGTTTTTATAATTCTAAAAATCATGATCGTAAGTACGATGCTCGTCAATTCTGTAGTATCTTTGATGGTATTATTAATGACGGAGTATTCGAGTCAATCGGTAAACAGCTTACGGTTAAATTAAAACAGAATCGAACAGTACTAGTCCAGGAGGGTAGAGCATGGTTTAATCATACTTGGAATGACAATGACACCCCTTATGAACTTACTATAGATAATCCGGACGCATTATATACTAGATGGGATGCTGTAGTTTTGGAAGTTAATACGGACGATATGGTTCGAGCTAATAGTTTGAAAGTTATCAAGGGTACTCCAGCTAGTAATCCTAGTAAACCAACTATGAAGAAAACTACTTCGCAGTTCCAGTATCCACTAGCATATATTCAAGTTATTCCTGGAAAGACTAAACTTGATGGTTCAGATATACAGAATGTAGTCGGTAGTCCCGAGTGTCCGTTTGTTAAGGCTGTAACAAAGATGGCTACATTGACTGATATATATTCACAATATGAATCGCAATATAAGGAATCTATAGAAAGTAAGACTACCGAATTCGAAAACTGGTTTAGAACTATCCAGTCAAATCTAAGCGGAGATCAAGCCACAAAGCTATGGGCATATGTAATGCTTACGCCGACTGTAAAAAGTGAATTAAATAGATTCGGAATACCAACACCAAACACAGCAACTTTAATAGATGTTATACGTGATTTGGTTTCAAAATTAGATACTTATAAAATTATAAAACGAGATGTTTTAATTCGTAAAGAGGATTGTGCTACAACAAACGATTATGATGGATATAAATATTATATTCGTATACTTATTGATGGCTGTACATCGAATCATATACCCAACGTTTATACTAAGCTTGGTGAAAATATGAATAATGTTGCACCACTATGTAAAACAGAAAATGGTTATCTTGATATATATCTAAGAAATGCCAATTTTAATAGTTTTACGATTCCTCTGATTGTTCTAGAAAAAGAAGATTATTAATATAGGAGGTAATTGAATATGGCTATAGGAGTAGTACATGGACTCGGTGGCGGAATTGGTATTGTTAGACAAGAGATGCTGACTAATAGTAAAGGATATAAAATATTATATACTGAATATTCTAATGGGTATGTAACAATGGACGCTAAAGGATATGATAGTGTGTATGCCGCTAATGCTACAGTAACAGTAGTATTTGATTTTCCCGATGGTATAAAATTAGATCCAAATTCATATGTTGTTACAACAGGAGTCGGAAAAAATGGGCAATTAGTAAGAGATCTAATAGTTATGGCCGATGCTGGTGGTAATCCAAAATACGATGAAAATGGTTTTAATTTCTCATGGTGGCTAACTAGTAAATATCAAGTCGAATTTTTATTTCATATTGCTGGAATGAGAAAAATATAATGATGGAACACGCTAATTATTGGTTAACGCTGGTTACTATAATGATTGGTAATGGTGGCGCTATTTGGACAGCGTTAAATATGTATTATAAACACAAAGACGCAGCTGAAGCTCTAAAGGAACAAGAAGCATTGGAAGTACGTCAAGCTCATGAGCGAAGACTAGAAGAGATGACATTTAAATTAGAAAAAGTAGCAGATATAACATGCGCTTTAGCTCAATATCGAATAAAGAGAGAAGTCGATAAGCATTCTAATGATAATGAGATTACTCCAGCCGATCGTTCAGTTATAGAAGAGATGTATGAGCCATACGAGGCTCTTGGGCGTAATCACTACGCTCACAATGCTATTGTCGCTATGGAGAATATACCAATCGTTAACAAATATTCTAATACAAAAGAAAAGGATGGTGAATAGGTTATAATGGATAAATTTTTAATGTCTAATACTACTGAAGCTAAGCTTGTAAGGACAGTAGTTCAGGGTATTCTCGCAGTTCTTATGCAGAATCTTGCAGATTATCTTGGCTTACTGAGACTTACACCGCAAACAGTAGCTTTATTGACGCCTTTAATCATGACTATATTATCTGCTTTAATGTCCGTATTCGGGGATAAGATGAATAACAATCTTAATAACCCGAGTGAAGGCGACCTCCCGATCCAAGCAAATCAGAAAGATATAGATGAAGCTAGTGTTATGGATACAGCACTAAGTCACGCAGACCCAGGTGCTACATCAGATAATTACATTGAAAGAAGTGCTTCTAATGTCGAAGATATATAAAATAATAGACGTATCAGAATTCCAAGCACCGAAGGGACAGAAAATAGATTGGGAGAAAGTTAAGAATTCTGGTATTGATGGTGCTATAATTAAATTCGGGGCTGGTCCTAAGTTGGTTGACTCTGAGTTTGATTATAATGTAAAAGAGTGTATTCGTTTAGGACTGCATGTTGGCGCTTATATTTATTCATGGGCAACTACTGCTAAAGAAGCAGAATATGAGGCGGATAGATTAATTGAAGCTTGTAGTAAGTATAATTTAGATATGCCGCTATACTATGATATAGAAGAGGGAACTATCAACAAACGTACTGCTACTGCACAGTTAACAACCGAAGCATTCCTCAACAGATGTAAAGAAAAAGGTATAACCGCTGGAGTATATTCAGGTTTATATTGGTTTATACATTATTTATATCCAAGTAGAATGTTAGAACATCCACTATGGATTGCTCAGTATAAGAACGGTATAACAAGACCAGAACACCCTCACCCAGAATGGTTTGGAATGTTCCAGTATACTTCAAAAGGATCAGTTGATGGTATTGTTGGAAACGTGGATATGAATTACTGCTATGTTCCTTATTGGGAAACATATGGTAAGAAGAATCCAGTTGCTCCAGCTATGAATTTTGTAGAGCTCGATGGTGCATTACTGCAATTGCAGATGAAGCTAAAAGAGGCTTCTGATGCATTAACTGTAGTGGGTAATTATTATGACTCTGTTAAATCTAAGTATTCCGATATACGTAATGCATTAGATCAAGCAATTGAAAATAATAAACCTCAGAATAATAATACTAAGACCCCTACACCTACTCCGGAAACACCACAGCCTACGCCAGAGCCTCAAAAACCCGTTGTATCGGTCTTAAGTATGTCGCAGAGGCAGCTATTCCTACGTACGTTTTTCTACTATTACAAGGGAAATATAGACGGTATAGACGGTCCTCAGACACAAGCGGCTGTAAAAGCTTATCAAGCTGGGCAAGGATTGAGTGTTGATGGTCTTTGGGGTGAGAATACTCAGAAAGCTGCAGAGTCTAATGCTCGTGCCGTACAACAGAAGCTATGCGATGCTGGTATGAAAACCGATATCGATGGTATAATCGGAAACGATACCGTATCCTGTTTAACTAGATATCAGACAGCCGTTGGACTGACTGCAGATGGTATAATGGGTGTAGAGACTTATAGGAAACTATTTAATGATCCTAGTTATGGCGCAGCTACAACCACTCGAAATACTGGCGGAATATCCGCACACTTTAATAAGACAGAATTTAGATGTGGATGCGGTGGAAGATATTGTAACGGGTATAATGGTAAGGAAGTAAGTACTAGTTTACTAAATATTTTAGAAAAGCTTAGAAGCTATTACGGACGTCCTATAGTTATTACATCCGGTATACGTTGCCAAAAGTATAATGACTCGCTTAGAGGATCTATAAAGACCTCAGCACACATTCAAGGTAAAGCTGCGGATATTTATATTCGTGGTATCACAGATTCGGCAGCTGGCAGAGCTCAAGTGAAGAGATTGGCGTATCAATATGGCGCAAAGTATTGTTATTATGGTACTTCAAATATGGGCAATGCAGTGCATATAAATGTGTAAAGTGGATGATCAACGGAATATAGTACCCTCGAAAATCTCTTAAAATTAATTAAACACTTTACAAAAAAGATAATTCTGAAATAAAAAAAGAATACTGAATATTGAAATTTTTCCGAGGGGAGATTTTCTGTAAAACTTTGCAAAAATCACAATTTAATATGGTAATTCTACTATAGCTGACTCGTAACTGAATCAGCTATTTTATTTTTTTCGCAATAGAAACATATATTATTATAGAAATTTAAGGAGGTATTTATTATGTTTAAATTTAGAGAAATTGGAAGAAATAATACTGAACCATTTACAATCGTAAATCATGGGTTTAACCCAGATAGACGAGTATGGGATGTAGATGTTATTATTGAAGAAGATAATGATAGACGTAATGAAGAAACTAAGAAAAAGTTTGACCCCGATAAAAGGGTGAATTGGGACTAGTGTCAACTAGTCTTAATTTTCGCAATGGAAACTATCAGTATTATAGAATGTTAAAAGTGATTTTAAGGAGGTATATTATGTTTATATTGGTTATTATTAATATCGCTATTACTTGTGTGGCGGTTTATCACGCAATGGAGATTCGAGAAGAATTGAAATTGTTTGAAGATCAGTGCACGATTAATCGATATGGTGTTAATATTGAATCACCAATGAACGATAAAATCGATAAGATTGTATAACATTATGCTAGGGCGAATCAATCGTCTTAGCTTTTTTATTTGAAAGGAGATATGATATGAGTTTTAATTCTAAAATTATGATGTTTAACGCATTTGTATTTATTATTGGTGTTATTATAATTTTTATATTATATTTATCGATTAAACGAGATAATAAGAAATATAATAAAGATCTTATTGAATCGGATATTCGAAAAAGTTGCGAAATAAGAAAATTGAATAGAGAAATTGATAGACTGAATAATATTATTAAGAATAATGAATATGATACTAAATTGGATTATGATAAAATATTTTATCATGGTGCTGTGGACAGAATCACATTAGATGGCGGTAAAATAGTTGCTAAAAGACAATATACAACCGATATTACAAAAGCTAAGAATTTCGGGAAGTATAAAAATGATTATATTGAACTAGACAAGGAGGATAATTAATATGTTTTATATTTTAATTATTAGTGTTTTATTACTTATTATACTGTTATTGATTTTATATATCAAAGAATTAAACGTTCAATATGATATAACTTGTAAAATAAATAATAAGTATGAAGAAATGATTAATATATACGAAAAAATTCTTGCGAATGATGATAAAATTATAAATTCGCAAGAATTATATATCGGATATTTAAAAATGAAAAATAGAAAGGACAACTAATATGAAAAAGACAGAGAATAAAGGATTGATGGTGATTTTAGGAATTATTGTATACTGGATTACTGGAGCTGCATTGTGTGGCTTTGCGCGTTTCTTATATAATTATTTTTATTTCAAAATACTCTTATATATTATAGGCCCAATAGTTATTGGGTTTATATTTTTTATGATTGTTGATAGTATTCGAGAAAAGAAGAAACGACAAAAGAAAGTAGATTCATTAGTGGAGGAGTTATATGATAAGCTTAATAATTAAATTGTTTGTGTTTTCTATAAGTTTACTATTTTTGGCTTTTGTTGCTTACATTACTTTAGGGTTAGCATGGATAGTATTTAAATTATTATGTGCATTTATAACTGTATTCTTAATATTTGGAATACTAACAAGCATGATTGATTGATTTTAAATAAGGAGATAAACTATGGAATTTAAGGCGGAATGGACTGGTGGTTATCCATCATTATGTGTTGGCGAGTGGAAACTATATCGTAAGTACGAGGAAATATTGGAAGATGGTAGTAAGGATGAAGGATATGATGATATCTCCAATTTAATACCAGAAGATCTAAGACACGAACCAATGGATACTTATGGAGAATATAATAGCTGGTACTTTGATGAAAATTATTGCGAACAATTTAAAGAATATACAGATGGCCTAGATTTTGAGGAGTGGCGCAAAGATAATGAGTCGTGGATTCATTTAATTTGTGAACCAGAAGATTATAGAGACCTATATGAAGCATTTAATGAGCATGATTGGCGTTATGAATCCTGCGGCGGATGCATCTAAAAACCCCGTGGAAATATAGGCATTTATTTACGTTTTAAGCCACAAAAAAATACGCATAGGATATATGGGTCGTAATAAAAACAGTCAATATTATAGAATATAACAACAAAAAGTATTTTAAGGAGGTAACTAAAATGGATAAGAAAATTATCGCAGGTATCGTAGGTGGTATTGGAGCTGTTGTTGGAGCAGGAGCTGTGCTCTTTAATAAGAAGAGACATGGTGATGACTTCACCGAAGGCGACATCGCCAGAGACGAATATGGCGAAATTGAAGTTGAAGTTGAAGAAACTGAAAAGTAATTAATTGTTAATTCCCAAAGAAGGGTTCACCAAATTGAACACCGCATAAATGAAATAAAAATATAATTTGAGGCGGATAATCAATTTGGTAACTCTTTTATTTTTTTTGAAAGGAGATAAATGATGGCAAATAAAAATACAAAAACTAAGAAACTAAAGGTTAAGAAAAAGCAGAGTTTCTGGAAACTATATTTCAAGGAGCTAAAGAAAAACCTTAAGTCTTATTATTCTGATAATAAGTTGGAGTGTATCTGGGGTGGTATATCGATTATTCTATGGATATTCGGTCTTAAGAAAAAGAGAGAAAATAAGAAGAAAGTTAAATTCTACGATTCTCTAAGAGATGGTAGAACTTATATTAATGAGAACGACGAAGAGATTATTGTTACATTAAATAAGGATCATTCAATAACAGCTAAATATCCAAAGAAGTAAGGAGACTGGTAATGAAGAAAAGAGACCGAGAATTACGAAACCAACATATTGTGAATCAGTATAACCTTGGAGCCAGTAAAGAAGACTTGGCGCTTTTAAATAATATGACAGTGCAAAATATTAATTATATATTAAAAAATAATAAAGTAAAAGAATCACCAGTTAATGATTATACGATCCCAAATGATAAAGTGATTAAAGATTTTATCAAACGCATGGACGAACTAAATATTATTTCAAAAGACCTTAAACCTAAAAACCATAGAAATATAACATTTAAAAATAAAATGGATGCTGAGATAATTCTAGAGAAAATGGTTGAATTTATTGTCCTTAGGGGTAAGGCTAGTTTGGCTAGGTTTTATTTGATTAACAGTATGCGTTGTCATAAACACGATCATTTTAACGGTTGGACGGACGCTGGATATTTTATAAAGAATACTAAGATTGTATACTTTGGTCCGGATGTTGGTTATAGAATAAATCTAGCGCCAAGTAAAGAAATTGAATACGATATGGTTAATGATTTATTTCCAAAGGATTATAAGGTGAAGATTTATGAATCCTAATGCTAAAACCTACTGTATAAAAGTATCATGCAGTAAATATTCTTGTAAATATAACCAGCATGATATGAAGCTAGGTAAAGAAAAACAAATAAACATTGTAGATATGAGTAAAACAAAGGAGTGTATAAAAAATGGGTAAACCAAAAATGTATATTTGGGGTGACTACTTTTACAGTAGAATTAATGGTGATTATAGTAAAACACATAAAAATATTTTAAATCTTGTAGACGAGAGACTTAAGAAAATTAGGCCCGATAAGTATCCGAATATTATTTTTCGTTGGTCAGATATAAGTGATTTATATGAAGACTGCAAACAGGAATATTTCAGGCTTAAAAATGGTGAATTTAAGGAGACATTTAATGACGGTAAACGCATTACAGATGGTATGACAAGTACTATATTCTCATATTCACCAGCATATGATCCTAGAGTATGCAATGATATTATTAATAAAATATTTATATCGTCATACCTTCCAAATATAGAACTCGAACTAGTTCATTGGAATAAGGATAAGGATTGTGTATTTGTTAAACTTATGGATGGAAGAAGCACTGTAGTTAAACGTTATGGTGATACTAAGGATGATATCTATGCTGCTGTAGCATATGCACTAGCTAAGATTGAATTCGAGACTAATAGTAACTTTAAGAAGGAAGTTGATAGTTGTCTAGTTATCCTAGATTCAAAGAAAGGTAAGAAAAATGGAAAATAAAGATTCAATAATCGATTTAACTAAAATTACAAAAGGCGGAATTGCTAATCTTACAAAACGATTGGAAAGAATTGAAAATAAGGTAGACACTATGGTTAAATCTGATCAGATGAAATTGGCAGACTTATATACCGTTGAACAAACCTATGGCGGGCATAGATACATGAAAGATAAGAATGAAGCCTTTAAAAACCCTAGTAAAATTCCGACTGATTTAAATCATTGTGGGAAACTATGCGGCTGTATATATTACAATGAAAAAACTGAGGAAACATTCTTAGTTGTTAAGGACGGCATGGGTAAACCTATGTATTATTCGCTTATGGATAAGGCTAAAAAGATGTTTGAGGCAAGAGTATGATTGGTTCAGATTCTTGTCCTTGTATGACGTGCTACGGACGGCACATTAATTGTCATTCCGATTGTAAGGCATATCTTGGTTGGCGGGCTGCTATGGATAAAAGAAATGCATTACGTAGAGAAGAACAAAAAAGAAACTATGGCACTGCTTCACCAAGATATGTAAACTATAATAAAAAGGAGATATAATAATGAAGAAATTAAATAAACTAGTTGTTACAAGAAACGGAGCTATGGAGTATCTTGGAGATAACTGGAATGAAAAAGCATATAAGATTGATGATGATACGTATCTAGTTCCATACTCGGGAAATCGTGATGATTATAGAATGGGTATGGTTTACGGATTTGTGAAAGAATGCCTATGGAATGCACATAAGTTATGGGGTAAAGAAGAACTAGCTGAAATTAATGAAGCACTTAATTCCACTATTACTTTTGATGTAACCAAAAAAGAGTATACAGTACAATACCCATCAACTAAAAAAGTACGAATCGAACATGGTAGAAGTTTTGATTCCGTATTTAAAGAGCATTGCGATAACACTTTTAGAGATCATGCTCTTTATATTATTGAACAAACTCTAATCGGAGCATATGACTTGAAATATGGTAATGTAATTGTATTTTAAGTGGGTGGGTGTATTATGGATATAGTAATATGCATTGTTTGTTTTATAATTGGTATGTGGATTGAACATTTTATGATGTATACCATGATAAACGGAAAACCGGCTCTAAAATGCTCAACACTTAAATTTAAAACAAAAAATGGAAAAGATCAATATTTATTTGGTCCAAATGACAAACATGATTTCGCCACAATTATATACTCATTAAATGAGAGTATATATGGCGACGTGGTTTCTGAGATTGATAAGGAGGATTAATATGGTTAAAACGGTGAAAGGAAAAATACTAGCAGGATTCTTAGCTCTAATTATAGCATATTCTTTTACTGGCTGCGGTCGTACGTACGTAAAAGAGTCAGATATTAAAACTGCATTAAACGACCATGACAAATATATAGGTCAGTATATCAAGATGGATGGTTTTATAGATGCTAGCGAAAAAGTTGGAGATAAATATGTATTTACTATTGTTCGTGGAGAAGGCCTTGATACTTTCGATGGTAATTGCGCATATTTATATCTTACGAAAAAGCAGGCTGAAGAATTTACAGTTGGCGATTATGTGAGATTCAATGGTAAAATAGTTAAGCCAAATGAATACGCTGGTCTATCTATTAAATGCGATGAGATAGTTAAGGACAACTATATCAAGAGAGTTAAACCAGCAAAGAATACAAAGAAAGTAAATCAAACAGCATCTTTTGATAATGTTGATTTTACTATTAATAAGGTAGAATACGCAGAAAGTGAAACTAGACTGTATGTATCTATCACTAATAATAATGCAAGAAATGCGGGGGTTGATACCTATAGTTCGATGATTATGGATAATGACGGAAACGAATATTATCCAGAACTACCTCCTGTCCAGGCATATAATTCCTATGGTGTCAGCGATTTACCCCGCATTAAGCCTGGAAAGACGCATAAGGAGATTATAAGAATACCTTATAAATTGGATAAGAATAAGGAATATAAAATATCTACTTATATTACGATTTATGACTCTTCCAATATCGATGAAGTAGAAATCGCATTCTAATCTATTCGGATTATAGAAGTTAAAGGTTTTTACAAAGGAGGTAAATTATGAATGTAAAAGCTATTCTTGAGAAACAGATCAAAGAGTTGGATGAAAGAATTGAGGAATGCGAAGATGAGGAACTTCGTGGTTCTCTAGTTAGGGAGATGGTATCTCTAACTTCCGAATACTCTAAATTGGAGGCGAATATTGTCGCACTTGGTAACCAGGGAGTGGCAGTTGCGTCGAAAGAAAAAGAGTGTAAATGGAAGTTTAAGACCACTTTACTAACTGGAGGAATCATTGTTGGTTCTTCCGTATTAGGCATAGTACTTGATTCAGTCACCGGACGAATTGAGAAACGGAAAGAAAGCAAGATGCAGGATAGTTTAACTAAAATATTAAAGTAAATCTTGTAATTTCGAACGTAAGGGCGTTTAAACAACGCCTTTGCTTTTTTTGAAAGGAGATAAATAATGCGTATTACATATGATACTTTAAATGAATATGTGATAGTTCCAGTAAAAAATATATTAAAAGTAATTACTACTTCACATAATGAAGATTCATATAATGCTTTACATGCATTATGTGTTCCATTTTATGGTTCACTTTCATTTTTAAATGAGGACATAAAACCTTTTAATGAATGGGATTTATATAACCCGGGTTTGGCATTTTTAGTAAAGGACATTGAAGAATACACTTTTAACGTTCCAGACTCAGAATGGAATCGTTATGTTTTATATGGTACTGATCATTTTAAAGATGACGTGGTGATTAACGAGTTTGGTGTTTGTATTTATTCCAATAATACTAAATATATCGTTACTAAGATTCCTGTATCTATTGATACCATTAAAAATAACGATATCTTAACCATGCCTACTAGTATTTCTATTTATGATTTGATGTACGGTATTAATAAATTTGCAAAAGCTTATTATTCAAATAACTTGCACCATGGTCTTGAAACGGCTGGAATGCCAGACAAAGAAGCAAGTAAAGTTATTCAAGATAAGGTTAAGGATACTAAAGGTAAGGCTAAGCTTCATCTCGTACCTCAACAGATTCTCTATGATATTGCTGAGGTTAGAGAGTATGGTAATAAGAAGTATCCAACTGGTGGAGAAGATAATTGGAAGCTTGGCGACCCTAAAGATTATCTAGATGCAGCATATCGACATTTAACAAAAATGGTGCGAGATGGTATAGATAGTAAGGACGAAGAGAGTGATATCGAACATTATAAGCATCTTGCTACTAATATAGCATTTATTTGTGGATTTATGGGAGGCGAACATGAAAACATATCTAGAACTGTTGAAGAATGATTACGAATATTTAGATGATGTTAGATATTATATTGGTGATAGAAAAAATAAGATTTATGGATTAAACTTTAATCCATATTCATTAAAAACTATTAACGATTATCAAGTTGAAGAATTAGATTATCATAAAACCATTATAAATATTCTAAATACACATTACCTACATCACGCAAAAGATAATACCTCAAAAAGTTTTGAAAAATATATTATTAAAGATATATCGAAACATAAAGATGTAATAATATCTATTATTGATAAATGTATGCATAATATATCTGATGCTATGGATAAGGAGAAAAAATATGTCTGATTTGAATCGATTGATAAATGATTATGAATATTTAGATAGTATTAGATATAGTATCGAAAAAACTTAAATAATTATAAAGTACCTATATTGTTTGATTCAGATCGATTATCAATAATCGATGAGTATGACATTAATAATTTGGAATATTATACAATAACCATAAATGATTATATTAGACGTATTAAACATGGGGACGAGAAATATCTTATTATCGATTTGCAAGAAAATAAAATGGATATGTTAAATGTTATTAGTGATTGCTTATTAATGTTAGCTAGTGATATAGATAAGACAAGATATATAATGGATAAGGAGAACACCAATGGCTAAAACAAAAGAACTAATGTATATTTGTACTAACAACAATAACTCAATTGTAGAGTCTATGTTTCAGAGGTTGAATAAGATTTTTAGTAATGATTATATCCTTAACAAACTTAGCACTCGTAAAATAGTTAATTTTGCTAGAAGAAAAAATATAAATGCTACTTTTATTTGTATTGATTCTATCGGTAATGGTGATAATTCTAGACTATTTGATATGCTTGGTAACTATTACAAAAATATTGATGATAATGGTATAAAACTATATTTCTTAAGTATCGATGATATTAACAAGCCATCAAAAGAAGATAAATACTGCAACAAAATTAAACATTGGCTAGATGTTAGAAATCAGGAGATGAATAGATGTTTAAAAAAATAGTGGAGAAGATTATGGATAAGTATGGAAAACATTCAAAGATATTTCAAATAATGCGTAGTCGTCATGAAAAGATGACTAAATGGTTTGGAGATATTATATATTCAGAAGTTATTGATAGGGTTGCTTATCATCAACCGGTTAGAGAATATCCTACGGACGAAGAGATGGATAAAATGGTTGAGATGTATACTAGCGATGGATGGGAAGAAGAGAATTCTCTATTTCCGATGGATTAAGTGGGGTATACTATGAATAAATTAATCAAAGGAATTACTGATGACGGCATGTCTAATATTTTAGATTTATTAATATTATCATTTAATAATTATTATAGTTGTGGTAGCGAACATATGCATATTGATAGAAATGATTTTGAAATATCTGAAGTAATATACGATAATTCAGATATGATTAATACATATAATAAACATTTATTAATAAATATGCTAAACCCAGATAAAGTTCAACTACACGAATTAATAATTACAACTAAATCAAATGAATCTGAAGCTAGAGTTAAAGTATTTTTTGAAAATAATATATTTGATGATGCTAACATTTTTTCATTTATTTTTAGAATTGATATGCATGATAAATTGGATGAATGGTTCGAATATTATTAAAATCGCAACACTATCAACTAGCATTATAGAAAGAGCAATTTCGGTTGCTTGTCATAATTTTATATTATGGCCGAGGTATATATGATGTAACAGTCATATATATTTTTCTTTTTTGTCAGTAAAGGAGGTACAAAAATGCTTGACAAATTCGTCGACGGATTTGATAGGCTCGGTGGGTCTATCAGAAAAAATAAAGCAACAGTCTTTACTGTTATAGGTATGGTTGGAGTCGCGGTCACAACCTATCAGACAGTAAAATCTACTCAGGAGGTTCAGAAAATTGTAGCTGAGAAAAAGCCTGAGGGAAAGAAAGAACTAGCTAAGGCTATTTGGAAGCCGGTTGTAAAGACGGCTATCCCATTCATCGCTACAGAGGTTGCTATATTCATGGCTAATCGAACTAATAAGAAGACTATTGTTGCACTTCAAGCGGCTGCGATGATGATGAATGCAGACCGTAAAGCTATGCGTGAAAAAGTCATGGAGAAGATGGGCAAGACTAAAGGTAAACAACTTCTTTCAGAAGTAGCACAAGAGAGAGAAAAGAATGCTGATAGTAGAGAAGTATTCATTACTGGACATGGTGATGATTTGTGTTTTGATGTGTTGTCCGGACGTTATTTTAGGTCATCGCAAATGCATATCGAGAAGACTATATTAGATATGGATAAAGCGATTAATGAAGGCGGAGAGTTTGACATTAATGACGTATGGTGTGAACTAGGATTACCAGTAACACCTTTAGGAGGAATGTTTGGTTGGTCATCTAGCGGTGGACTAACAAACTACATCGGAGCCCCAGGATACATAACTCATGGTATGTCTGATAAGTTTGCAGAGAAGTGTATCTTTGTCGACCTTATTCCGAATTTAGAAGGTGATGCGGATGCATATTATGGTAATACTGCCCGATTTCAATAATTGGAAAAAAGTAGTATATATAATGAAGTATGGAACCAAAACGGGTCTAGAAAAATATAAACTAGACCTTGAACTTGGTCAATTTAATTATTAGTAAAGGAGATAAAAAATGTTTGAAATGGCAGGCGTAAAAGTACGCAAAGTAGCAAACCACTGGCCAACTATTGTTACAATAGTGAGTGTCGGTGGTATCGCTTATGGTGTATACAAAATGTGTAAGGCTTCTACAAAGTTGAATGAAGCTATGGAACCTCATCGAAAGATGGAGGAAAGTATTGTTGATTCGCATAATAAAGGTGTTATCGATGATGCTGAGTTTAAGAAGAAGATTGGCATGGCTAAAATTGAGCAGGCTAAGGACGTAGCGAAACTATATGCTCCGGGTTTCCTATTAGTAGCTAGTTCAACTCTTGGATTTCTATTCTCTAATAGAGAACTTGGGAAGAGGGTTGTAGATGCTCAGAATATGGCTTTGCAGTATCATGATTCATATCAGAAGCTTAAGCAGAACGTTCAGAATGCAATTGGTAAGAAAGCCACTCAGGCCGTTGAACATCAGATTAATTCAGGAATTAGAACTGTAGAAGATGAAGTGACTGGTAAGAAGATTGAAAAAGATTTCCGTTATATGACTGTGGATGGTGATATGATCAGTGCTTCTATCTATTCAGTATTCTTCAACAATACTTGCAATGGGTTTGACGAGGATAGCAGAAAGAATAACTACGAATATCTAAAGTCTCTTGAACATGATATGAATAATAGACTTAGACGTAAGGGATATCTATGGTTGTCTGATGTATATAACGCATTAGGCATTGTTCCAGATAATTATAACGAGGCGATAAAGAACTCTGGATGGATTGATCCTAATGGTAAATTTGGTTATCTGATTAAGGATACTAATGGTATCTGCAAGTATGAAGATAAAATCGATTTCTGTCTAAATGATATAGAGCTTCATAAATATGATAATAATGAAGATCCAATTTGGCTACTAGACTTCAATTGTTATCATATTGGTCATCTAATCTAATGAATTGGAAGACTTTAGGAGTTGGCTTAATCGGATGCGTAATTGGTGCAGCTTGTACATATGTAGCAGTTAAAAACCATTATGAGAATAAAGTACGTAAAGAAGTAGACAAGCTATACGATATAGATTCATTTAAAGATCTAAATGACGAGCGAGAGGAAGAGCTTGAGGAGTTAGAGAAATGGATTGAAATTGAACACGCGAATGAAATTAAACGTGTAATGGAGACTGAGTACGCATCTGGTTTATGGCCAATGGAAGAAGAATTCGAAGATATTCATCCTCGTGAAATAACCGAGGAATTATTCTTCGATACTGAATTAGAATTCGAAAAATTAGAAGTACGAATCTACTCAGATGGAGCAATTATATGTGCTGACGACGATGGCGTAATCTTACCAGGATTTATTGGTGAAGAAGAAGCTAGAATTAATATCGAAGCGGGTATAACCGAGTGGTACGTACGTAATCCGATAATGCACACAGATTTTCACATCAAAACTGTAGAAGTAGCCTACAATGAAATGATGTAAAGTAACCCGATACATAAGTATCAATAATAATATAAAAGACTTAAATAAATAATTTGAAAGCTAACTGTATCGGGTTCGGCCTAGTATCAACTAGGCTCCGGTTTTCGCATTTTAAACTATTAGTATTATAGAATATAATGATATTGTTTAATTATAAAGGAGGTAAAGATATGTTAAGAGCATTATTAAAGGCAGTATTGATGACAATACTATTAATAAGTGCGCCGGTGTTGGTGCTATTTATATTAATGGCTATTGGTATTAGTATGCCAATAATAATAGTTATTGGTATTCTATTGCTTCCAGGTTTACTAATTGGAGTAATATCTGGATTCAAATCGGGGAAAAAGTCCCGATAATAAAATAGGGTCTACATCAAGTAGGCTCTGTTTTTAATAATCGCATTCTAAACTATTAGCATTATAGAATATATTTAAGGAGGTTTATTATGAATAAAATATGGAAAGCTATAAAAGAAGAAACATTAGAGCATGAATATGATTTATATGTTTTAATGGTTTTAGGTTGTACGTATATTGTTTTTAAACAAGTTCTTAATGTTCATAAAGGAGTAAATTGATAAAATGCAAATGGGTTTGTTACTTGTATTTATAGGACTTTATCTGATATGTAAGGATAAAGAAAATAAATAATTTAATAATGAAACCGGAGGCGGATATCAATCTGCTTCCTTTTTTTTCTCGTAATATAAACTGCTAGTATTATAGAATATAATGTTTTTATAATAGGAGGTATATTATGAATTACAGAACTGAAGAAATGATCACAAACGTTGGATTTGTTGGTAGTGTTGCTATTAGTTTAGCTGCTTGCGCATGGTTTTGTGTAAGCCAGCATAAACTGGTAAAAAACACTGGCAGACTTGCTGATGTTTTTGAGAAATTAGAAAGTAAAAATAGATTATAGATTAATTCTATATTATATTCTAAGACGGGGCGTACTCAGGTACGTTCTGTTTTTTTATGAAAGGAGGAATAACATGGGTATGATAAATGTAAATACAATTGGTATTAATGAAAATACTGGGCGTGAATGTATGGTTGTTGATTTATTCAATGGACAGCATTTTACATGGCTTATAGTTGAAGACTCGGCCACACATGAAATATCAATTATTGGATACGATTCATTGTTAAAATGGAGAAATTAGGAATGTTTTTATATTGGATATTATGCACGCCATTATTTATTTTAGCTGGTTTTTGTGCCACATTGGCCATATTAGATTTTAATGAAGATATTAAGCTATGAAAAGCTATACTTCCAGGTATATTAATTTTTGTATTTTGTATATGTTTTAGCTTATATGTCAAAAATAATTGTACACGTAATCCAAATACAGAAGATGATTTTATAGAGCCAATACACTATTATACGTGGTGGCATTAAAAAACGCAATAAATACAAGTAGTATTATAGAGGGTTAAATTATTCTCGGTATATTGACAATAGATGTACATGATGTAACAGTCATGTATATCTTTTTTTTCAAAAATGTAGTCAACTAGTTATTTTTTTAAGTGAAAGGATTAAATATTATGATTAAATTATTTAACACTATGGATGAATCTACAACTAAGAAATGTATATACGATGGTATTATAGAATGTGAATTTGTAGAGTTTGTATTATTTGAAAATGATATTAAAGCGGTAATTATAATGCCGGATGGTACTAAAGAGAATGTTAAAATAAATGAGTTAGAATTTATTGATGATCTAAGTATAATATATTGTTAATTTTTTTATAGGAGGAACTTGCGATGGAAAATTTTAAGTCTAACTCTGCGGCTTCAAAAGCAACAAAGAGACAGGAGAAAAAGGTTGTGAAAAAGGTTGCACGAGGAGAGGTGTATACCAGAAAACAACCAGTTACTAAACGTATGAAAGAAGTATTCTTTGGGGCTGATTTGGCCACTACTAAAGAGTATATATTTTCAGATATTGTAGTACCAACAATTAAAGATATGTTATTTAATATAATCAATGGTGGAGTATCTACAATGTTCTACGGACGTAATGGCGGAGGAATATCTCGCGGTGGGGTTTTAGGTAAAACCAATTATAGATACTCATCTTCGTCTTTAGTAAATGATAAAAGACAGACCGCTTTACCTCAGGCCACACCAGCTAATGCTCTGGATGAGATAGTGTTTAAAAGTCGTGCGGACGCTGAGAGTGTTTTGGAAGACCTAAGAATGCTTATTGAACAGTATGAATGGGCTTCTGTTCAGGACTTCTATTCGTTGTCAGGACAGGAAGTAGCTAGGAGAAACTGGACTATGGTAGATTGGGGTTGGGAAACTCTAGCTAAAGCATATGTAGAAGGCATTATTGGTGGTGGATATGTAATTAATATGCCAAAGCCAAGACCAGATAAATAAAGGTAAAATACTATGGAACAAGAAAAGATTTTAGATGAATTAGATATTCGTAAGCATATAGCGTTTATACTAAATAAACAATTTGATACGAATATAAATTTTGATAATATTTGGCTCAATCCGAGACCTAAACAATCGAGAGATGCTTATTCGTATTATATTGGTATAGAATTAGGTAGTCGTTTACCAATCAAACCATTATTAGTGGTTATAGACCCAGTTGCTATTACTATATCATATATAAAAAAGAATACTAAAGATGGATACGAATTTAATGAAGTTATGCAAATGTTATCATATGTTAATGCTACAGAATTTTCCATGGAGGAGTCAGAATAAAAATGATAGGTATTAAACACGAGGATAAAAACAAAATTCTAGATTATTGTATTAGAGAATGTGTTAAAAAACATGATGCTTTACTTGTGGATTATAGTATTGATGAATTATCTAAAAATATGGGTTATGCACAACGTAATAAACTAATAACAATTAGTTAAAGAAAGGAAAAGATTATGAACTTACAAACAATTAAAAAAGGAGCATCGATGGCTCTTGGAAAGACGAAGAGATTTGGTCGAGCACACGGCCCAAGTATTATGGTGGCTGCTGGAATAGTGGGTATGGCTTATACCACTTATAAAGCTGTAAAAGAGTCCGAAAACTTACAGCTGGAGCTGGACACAGCGGAATATGAGCTCGCGAATGCCAAGACAAAGAAAGAAAAGGCTAAAGCTTACGCTAAGGGTGCTGGTAATATTGCACTAAATTATAAGGGGACAATCGCAGGTTTTACCCTGTCTACAGCATCAATCCTTACTGGGTACTGTATTATGAGGAAGCGTTATATGGGCGCTACAATGGCTCTAGCGGTCGTTACAAAGCAGTTTGAGACCTATCGTAAGGCTTGTATCATTGAGAATGGTACAGAGGCTGATGAGCGATATATGAGTGGTCTAGCTAAGACTAAGATTGAGTATAAGGATGAGAAAGGTAAGAAGAAGACGGAAGAGGCTTTGGTGGATGTGAGTCTAGATGAGAACTTCTCTTACGCACGTTATTACGACGCTGAAGAGGCTCCATCAATTTTCGATACTAAAAATACAACTCTTAATATCCACAATATCACTCTAGCTAATACAACTCTAAACAACCAGCTTCAGGCTAGAGGACATGTATTCTTAAATGACGCATTTGATGCGCTTGGATTAAGTCGTACGTACGCTGGCGCAGTAACCGGATGGTTGGCAAAGTCTCATTATGAATATAATCTTCCAGAAGAGTACTGGGATGGTGCGGACGATTTAATTAATATCACTTATAAGATTGTAAAGAGATTTGATGAAGAGGCTGGTATTTATAGAGACTCTATTATACTAGACTTTAATGTCGATGGTGTTATTGCCGATAAGATTAATTTATCGCCGTTTTATAAGGCGCCTAAGCCTGTTGAAATTGAATCTGAAGAGGCTTAGTATAATTAGAAAGGAGAACTATTATGAATAAAATTGTTAGTTTTGGACTAGGTATGGTTGTAGGTGGAGTTATATCAGCTGCTGTATCTTGGAAGTATTTTAAGGACAAATCCGATAAGGAAATTGAGGAGATTAAGGAGAGGTTTAGAGAAAAGGAAGAAGACCTTTCCACAGAAATCCAGTATATCAAAGATCAGAAGCTTGAAATCATGGCCCAGGAAGCTGAATCTCAGATGGCTAAAGATGAAGAAGAAGTAAAGCCTAAGAAATCTAGAAAGAAGACTACTAAGAAAGATGCGGATAAGCCTATATCTAACGCTACAGCTGCTGAAGATAGACCAGAGATAGAATATACTGACTATGCAGCTATTAGCGCTGGTAAGGACGAAGAAGAGGAGAAACCAAAGAAAAAGACTACTAAGAAGAAGTCTACTAAAAAGAAAAAAGAGGCTGAAGTGGTAGTTATTACTGAAGAGGAATGGGTAGATAATGCTGAAGATATGACTCAGATTACTCTTTATATTACACCTGCTGCATTCGTTATTAACGGTAGCACAGAGCAGAGAATCGATGCTGAGGGAAGTATCGGACAGGAGATGGTGGATAACTTCTTAGAATCGGGAGACCCAGTGTGGTACGTACGTAATAATAAGCTTGGTGTTATGTACGAGCTTGTCCTAGATGAGGATGGTGATTATGATGTCTACTAAGTCTATTGATGTATGCGATACGGCTGTTGAATTTTATAATCTAAGTTATTCTATATATAGTAAATTTAAAGAACTTAGAATGGATTTACAATATGCATTATGTGATACTGTATTTAAAAAGGTTGTCGAAGAGGATCAATATAGGCTTGATGATATCTTGAGTAATAGGGAATTTGTAGCTGACATATTGGCAACAAACTATGTTCCATCTTTTAATAAATTCTCGCCATCTATGGCCGAATTAATAGCTTCAGTAGCAATTAAATGGTCTGATACATATGATACGGACGGTAATAATGTAAATACCCCAGGGGATTATTTTATGGAAATGTTGGACAATTTGGGGCTTCTTGGTAGTGGTATTACATATCGCAGAGCTTGTGAAATTCTTGAGGATTGTGTGGATAGAAAGTATGGTACGGACGGAAAAGGGTCGTTATTTCCACTTCCAGATGGTAGTGAAATGACCCAGGATAATTGTAGTATTTGGGCACAGTTAAATAACTATTTAATAGCAAAAAATCGCTATTTTGAGTCAAATTTTGAGTAAAAATACCACGTTTTATTGTGGTCAAAAACTGGGCATAAAAAATTAAAAACTGGCCATTTTGCCCACTTTTTGCCCACTTTTTGAAATGGCTCAAAGCCTTGCAATTACTGGGGTTG
>ENA-OWLC01000014-OWLC01000014.1-metagenome-genome-assembly--contig:-NODE-14-length-42311-cov-14.036350_pt1 | contig 42311 bp, 43 predicted proteins | sample MGYA00245344_ERZ651092 | MGnify/ENA primary metagenome ERZ651092 (study PRJEB26857, sample SAMEA4031755) | metagenome | biome: human; feature: oral; material: saliva | place: Philippines | collected 2014... | reverse complement strand
AATGACCATTTTTAGGCTCAAACAATACTGTAAGACTAGGGGGCTATTTTGCGTTCCGGTGGTGGGCAATGAATGATATTTTCTTTAAAACAGAAAAGGAGTTTATATAGATGGAATCTAAGAATAAATTAAGTATTGCTGAGCAACTTAGAATAGCGGCCGAGGGAGCTGAGCCTGAAGATGGAGGCGACTACAAAAGCGTTATAGATGGCACATCAGATGGACGAGATTATAAGTTTAATACTACTGAACCTTATGTTGAGCCTATGATAGAGAATAAGCCTACTGAGTCAATAGTTCACTCAGAGTCAATTAAAGAGGAGCCAAGAGTAAGTATACCTGAGCCTGTTGTTGCTCCAGTAAAACATTCTGATAATACAGAGTTGTCAGAAAAGTCAATACTAAAGGTTATATCTATTGCCGACAGGTACAGAAACCTAGACGATGATATAAAGCACTCTATTAATGCTTTTGTTGGCGTAAGTAATAATAATATAAACACAAGCGAAAATCTATCAGCAGTTATCTACGGAGTTCTTAATACAGAAGCTAAGAAAAAGAATGGTTTAATAAATCTAGTTAGACTTAAGGAAGAAGAGCGTACATCAAGAGCTTTCTCACTTATATCTCTATCTGATGTAGACTTGTTAGCTGTACAAGATTTGACTACTATATTTAATCACACTTTCATTCCTAAGACAGATATATCAGCTAACAAAATACTATTCTGTAGAGAGTTAGAAAACGGTATTGAAACCCTTCCGAATGAAACGCTAAGATTACTAAAGCCAATACACACATTATTTGATTTATCTGAATAATTAAGCGATAGGTAGAGAACAAAGGCTCTACCTATTTTTATGGTAAAATATAAATATAAACTAACTAAAGAGGAGTGTTTAAACTTGCAGAAAGTAAAAGTATATCTAAACGAAAAACAAGACCATATTGTACTAGAAAGCGATAAAGAGTTGTCTATAAATATACTAAAAGAGTTCACAGCATATAGAGATAATATTGAAGATGGAACATATTTTTATTTCATTCCTTGTTATTCATCTAATATGTTTGCTTTAGCTTGCTTAATAAGTAAGTATAATAAAATATTTGATTGTCCTGATGAACTATTAGAAGCTATAAAGGAAGAGGGTAGAAAAGCTCCTGTTCCTACTTGCTCTGTTCACGGCGATAATATTAAAGTGGTTTGTCCACCTATAACAGCATATAATAGACTAATGCAATTACTCAATGCAAGTAGAATTATGATGAACACTTGGAGAATACCTTTCTCTAGATTGTATGACGCTTATAATCAGCTAATACATTGGCAACATCCGTTCTTACCTAAGTTCAGAGTTGCACCTAATTTGCAAGAGTTAATTACTTTCCCTATTGCTGATAAGTTTAATATGGAAAGTCTAAGTAAAGCTAAAGTAAATGAGTTGTACTCAATCTACTACGGCTATCAAGTAAAGCCTGCAGGACTAAGTAAACTTAAATACGACACAGCTTTAGACATTCTATTGACTAGACCTCTTAGGTATCAAGATAGAACTAGTATTACAGCTTGGAATCAAGCAAGCTTTGGTAAACCTGTATTTATTAAAGGTGTGATTGAGAGTATATCAGGAACCTTAGATAAAAGGTTAATAGTTGAGCTAAAATGCTCTAAGTCAGATAAGACATTTTGTGCAGTATTCTTTGGAGGAAGCTGGCAGACAAAGCTATACAATGTAGGAGATACTGTATATGTACAGTGTATTAAAATAGGTAGAGAGAACGCTAATGGACTTACATTGCTATCTCAAGAAGAAGTACAAGCTATGCCTATTCTTCCTATTTATAAGCAGTCGCCTACAAACAGAATCACAACAAAAGTAATTACTCAATGTGTTAGAGAGTTGTTTTATAGATTCGATGGGAAAGAACTAAGTAAGTACATACTAGGATTAAGCAAGCCTTTATGGGAACTTATCTACAATCTACATTTTCCAGTCAACGAAAAAGAATACTCAGATACAGTAGATGAGTTAGCCTATTTAGAACTTGTATATCTACAGTTGCTCTTTATAGAGAGGAAGAGTCTTTCAGGTTCAAGCAGAGGTTGTGCAAAAATAGATAAGATTCACAATTACTATGAAGAAGCGTATAACTCACTAGAGTTTGAGTTGACTAAAGGACAGGTTGAAGCTTTAGAGCTATTTAAGAGCAAGCTACAAACAGAGAATCCTGAGAAGATGTTACTATCAGCAGATGTAGGTGCCGGTAAAACATTGTGCGCCCAATTTGCTTGTTTATTCACAGCAGACGCAGGCTATCAAAGTGTACTTGTAGGACCTACTGAAATACTAGCTACACAGTTATATGAAACATTCTTAAGATTAATTAAGCCTCTTAAGGACAAACCTACTATTGCGTTCTTATCTGGGAAAACAAAGGCTGCCGAGAGAAAAACAATCTTAAGCAAGCTTGCTAATGGAGAGATTGAGATATTAGTAGGAACACAAGCAGTAACAAACATCACAGATTGGAATAATCTAGGTTTAGTAGTAATAGATGAGCAACAGAAGTTTGGAGCCTCTCAGAGAGAAGCATTGCTGAACGCTAGAGCAGACGGTATAATGCCTGATATAATCTCTCAGACAGCTACACCTATCCCAAGAACAACAGCTTTAGCTTTCTATGGAGATATTGATTTAGTTCCTATTAAAGAGAAACCTAAGAACAGAAAACCTATTATTACTGAGTTAGTTAAAGAAGTTGATTCAGAGGACTTTCTAAGTAGTTATAAAGGTCCTGAGTGGGATAATATATTAAATGAGTTAAAACAAGGTAGACAGATGTTTATTGTTGCTCCTGCCGTAGATGAAGAAGCTAAGATTATCTCTGTTAAAAAGATAGAGAAGATGTTGTCTAGATATTCTAATATTATGAAAATTAAAGATATATCGGGCAAGACAAGTAAAGAATCACAAAATAAGATTCTAGAGTCATTCAGAAATAATGAGTTTAATGTGCTAATAGCAAGCTCAATCATTGAAGTAGGTATAGATATTCCTAATGCAACAGTTATTGTGATAGTAGGAGCAGACAGGTTTGGAGCTTCATCACTACATCAGATTAGAGGTCGTGTAGGTAGAAATAGCTTACAGTCATATTGCTATTTAGTTACAGATGGCGATAGTGAATCATCTAAGAGCAGGCTACAATCTTTAGTAGACTCAAATGATGGATTCTATATTGCTCTATCAGACTTATCCACACGAAAAGAAGGCGACTTACTTGGTACAAGACAATCAGGTGATAGCAATTTAAGATTTTGTGAACTTGCAGACCATAGCCTACTAATAGAAAAAGCTAGAGAGGAAGCTCAAAGAATCTTCAATGACGATAAAATACGAGATACAGTGATTGAAGAAGCTAAGTATTTCCTTACTAAAGAAGAGGTAGAATAATGATACTATTCCTTAAACTAATTTCATATACTAAAAGAAAGCTTGTAGAAAGCTTTAAAAAGAGAGTGATACAGCTTATATGTGCGTTCATCGGGCTGAGTGCTATAAGTGTATTGGTAGACACTTTTGTCTATTGGGGATATTTTAGTAATATACTAAGATGTGCCTTAGCCTTACTTAATTCTTATATAATCTTCTCAATTTGCTTTGCAATCAGAATCAAATTAGATTCATTGAGAGAACAAGGCAAGGAGCCTTCTAAGTTGTATTTATACTTTAAATCACTATCTTATAGACAGAGGGTTAATGTTGCTATTGTAATATTTGTTGCAACTATTATGTGGTTCTTATTACTAGCTCAGACACAACAGCCTGGATACACTGTAACATCAGCCTTCTTGTTTGCTATTTGGATATTCCTAATTTACTTTGTGAAGCCTACTTATGATGAAATAGTAGATTCCCATTATGAGTTAGATGATACTAGAGATATTAAAAAGTCTAATTCTCGGTAAAATAATAGTATAACAAATGTAGATAGGAGCAATGAATGAGTAATACAACAATTAAAATGCCTGAGTTCCCTAGCTGGGAAGGACTTGAAAGCATTGATAGTGCTGGGTCATTTTGGGATACACAAGAACTCTCACATCTTAACAACACACTTATTAGAACAGTTGTTAATTTAAAGGAAGTAAGTAGACAGTTGACTAAGTACGAAAGAGAGAAAACTGAGGTAGAACTCAACCGTAACCGTATATATAGAACAACTGTTCTTAGTTCCACAGCAAAGACTGAAAGTATGAAAAAGCAGTTGGCTGAGATTGCTTGTGAAGATTATGACATTAAGCTAGCCTTCATAAATGAGGTTATCAAAGAGCTTACTAGAATCAGTGCAGGACTGAGGATAGATTTAGATATACTCAAAACTTTAAGTTTTAATATAAGACAGGAAATGAAGATATGATAACATCTAAAATTAACGAACAAAACAAACATAATAAAGGTGGATGGCTTCTAGCATTGGGAGCCGTCTTACTTATATTTACAATAAGTCAAGCTAACATAGTAAAGCTTGTTAGAGTTAGTGGACACAGTATGGACCCTACATTGCAAGATGGGCAGATAATGATGTTCACAAGCCTACATACTATACAGAGAAATGATATAGTTGTCGCTCACGCTCCTGAATCTTGGGGAATGGGTGAAAAGAATCTAATCAAGAGAGCTGTGGGTTTGCCAGGCGATAGAATAAAGATTACTGATAAAGAGCTATATGTAAACGATAAGCTAGTACTTAAGTTTGAAGGTTTTATAGGTGAGAATCCTGTACCTACAGAGTTTTCTTTAACTAAAAAATCATATTTCTTACTAGGCGACAATCACGGTAATTCATACGATAGCTTGATGAGATATATTCAGACAGTAGATTCAGGTTCTACAGATTTTACTATTTCAGAAAAGGATATTATTTTTGGCAAGACTAAAGTAAAGAGGAATTAGATTTTGAACAAGGTTGCAATATTTATTAACGACAGTCAAGCATACTTAGATACTAGAGTTAAGGAAACTTACACTGAATGGGGCTTCTCTTACTCAGATATGATTAAGATTGAAGAATGGGACAAGAGTGCTCCTTTTCAAGGTTCATTATTTAGTAAAAGATTTGTTTTGTTAGATATAACTAACGAAAAGAGATTCTCTAAGTTTAAAGAAGTATTTGATAAAGATAAAGGTGGCAAATACTTTAAATCTAATTGGTATGGCGACGGAGTTATCATTATAGCTAAGAACGGTAGAGGAACTTGGTTATCTAAAATTGCTGAATATTCAGATGGTTTACTAGAGAAAAAGATAGATATTTCTGAGATTAAAAAAGAGTTTAATAAAGAGTATAAACTCAAAGCAGATGTATTGAATGTGGTTTTAGACACTATAGGAGATGATACGACTGTATACACTGTTATTAAGAACTCTTTAAGCAAGCTCTCAGAAAACGAGATAAGAGATTTAACCGTAGAGGATATAATCTCATTTTTACCTAAGAAGAAAGGCGAAGTCGCACCTTGGGAGCTAATTAGAGCTGTTTTTATGAAAGATATAAACAAAGTATTATCTGAGTATGATAGAGTTACAATTAATACGCATCCGATGGTATTACTATCACTACTTAGAAACAAGTTTTCATTGCTTGCAAAATACAAGCTACTAAGAGAACAAAAGTACTCAGAGCAAGACATATTAAAGCTGGTAGGTGGTAAATCTGTATACATCTTTAAAGATTTTAAGTCTTTGAATATAAGCACAGCAACAGCTAATAATTGCGTTAAGTTGATACTTAAATATGAGAATCTTTTAAAAGGTGGTTCTAGAGGAAACATCGGTTCTGAGTTATTGCCTGAGTTATTGACAAAGTTAGTGATTAGCTTACAGAGTAATACAAGTAAGATATATTAAAGGAAGAATTAATGAAAATAGCACACATTTCGGATATACATTTAGGATATACATCCGGCAAGAAAGTTGACCCTATTACAAAGACTAATCTTAGGGAAGAAGATGGTTACAAAGCACTAGAAGAATGTTTTGAGCAGATTATTGCAGAAGGTGATATAGATACAGTAGTTTGCACAGGTGACTTTTTCCACTCACCTACACCGAAACCTAAGACAATCACAGTTGCACAGAATCAAATAAGAGAACTGTATAAGAACAATATTAGATTTGTTTGTTTAGCAGGTAATCACGATTCAACAGACGCTGTTAAGGATATCCCGTCAAGCAGAGTTTTACATATTCCTGAACTTGGGATATACTCATATATTGAACCTTATAAGATTTATGAATTATCAGACAATATAATTCTACATCTTGTTTCCCATCACGGTTACACTGAACAAAAGGAAACTATGAAGAATGTTAAGCCTATTGAGGGGAAGATTAACATACTATGCACTCACGGAAGTTGCTATGATGATAACTTAGAAATGATACTACACTCAGAAGCTGAGCCTAGAGAGGTTGTTATTCCTGAGAATGTCCTAAGCTTAAATTGGGATTACACTCTATTAGGTCATATTCACGAAAGAGGATGGGTTAGTAGTACAGATGGCTTAACAGACACAGCGAACAAAAGAGTATTCTATGGAGGCTCACTATTCAGAAGAGGTTTCTCAGATAAAGATTGTGCATTAGGTAGAGGTTGGACAAAGTGGACTATTGATGAAGATACAAAGAGTATGACACCAGAGTTTTTCACAGTAGAACAGAGACCTCAAATGGAAGTTGTTGTAAACTGTAAAGATAAAGAAGCTATTGACATCGAAAGAGAAATACGAGCATTATTTAGTAATATTGATTTTGATGTTACACCTATATCAAGAGTTATCTTGATTGATATCCCAAACAATAAGCGTACTCAAATTAACTGGAAAAGATTTGAAGAACAGACATCAAAATGTTTAACATTTACAGTTAAGTTTACTACAGCAGAGCAGATTAAGAAGTTGAATATCTCAGGAGAGATTTTTAGCTTTGATTTGATTGAGGCTTATAATGAGTTTTGGAAAGTGGCGAACAAGTCTTATGCAGAAAAAGACAGAGCTTCTATAAACAGCGTAAACAATAAGTTATTAAAAATGGGACAGGATAGAGTTTTGGATAGTCAGAAATAGGTAAAATATAAAAGTAAGCTGTATTAAGATTATATAGCTTGCTTTTCTTTTTAACAAAACGGGGGGCTTGAATGAGCGTTAATTTTACACATTTAGTTGTACATACAGATAATAGTTTACAAGAAGGCTTTGGACTAATAACAGAGTATATTGAGATGGCTAAGAAAGCGAATCAAACAGCACTAGCTATCACAGACCATAATTCACTAGTAGGAGCATTTAAGTTTTTGAAAGAGTGCCATAGTAATGGAATTAAACCTATTGTTGGAGTTACTATGAATCTTGCTCCAAAGAGTGAAAATGGAGCAAAAGATAAAGTAAATATAGAATACTCAAATACTATCCCTGTAGTTTGGAAAGGCTCTATTACTAAGATTAGACTATTAGCTAAAAATAGAGAAGGTATGCTCAATCTACAAAAGCTTGTAGAAGAATCTTACAATGTGGAGAACTATTATAACTATCCTAGAATAGATATAGATATATTGAAAAAATATTCAGATAATTTAATTTGTTTATCAGGAGATAGATTCTCAGAGATTTCTTGCAGAATAAGAGCAGGGCAGATTGAAGAAGCTAAAAAAGAGGCTGCTATTCTAAAGGAGATATTTGGCGAAGATTTCTATATAGAGATTATCCCTATAGTAGATGAGCCTAACAATCTTCTAAGAGAGCTTGTGAAGATAGCTCAATCAATGAATATTAAAACAGTTGTAACAAACGATGTTTTTTATCCTGAGCAAAAGGATGCAAACATTCACGAAAAGCTCCTTGCATTAGGAAATAACAATAAGATGAGTGAAACTCCTATTGACAAAGGTGGACTAAGATTCAGATATTCAGAACCTGAAAGATGGCTTAAATCATCTGATGAGTTAATTAGCTACATCAAAGACAATATAATACCTGTTTTAAAGAGAAACAATGCTGATTTCTGTATTAAAGAGATACAAAGGGGAATTAAGAATACTGAGGAGATTGTTAATAAGGTTGAAGATATAGAACTAGAATATAATAACGACCTGAGACCACCAGTGTTCATTCCTGAGAGATTTGAGTCCCCTTATGAATATATTAAGTATTTAATAAAAGAGGGATATAAGAAAAAAAGATTACACTGTTCAAAAGAAATACAAGAAGAATCAAAGAGAAAAATAAAGCAAGAATTAGAAGTGTTATACTCTAATGACTTTATAGACTACTTTATAACAGTTAAAGATACTATTGATTGGACAAGGGCACAGAATCAAGAAGTGGGTTGTGGTAGAGGTAGTGTAGGTGGAAGCGAACTAGCTTACTTACTAGATATTTCAAGGACAGACCCTATAAGATTTGATTTGATGTTTGAAAGATTTATCTCACCGGGAAGAGGGCCTACTTACAAAATAGAATACGATGATGGAACATCAGAAGAAGTAAACATTGCTGAAAGTAAGATTGTAGATGGAAATAAAAAGTATATCTACCAGCTCAAAGTTGGAGATATTGTATCTATAGATAACTAAGGAGCAAACTAATGGAAACAAAGAAGATTATAGGAATCAAAATAATAGACCCGGGTTCACCTCCTGATGTAGATACAGACTACCCAAAAGAGTTTAGACCACAAGTAATTAAGTACTCTCAAGATAAGTATGGATATAACAATGTTGCTTCATTAATGACGCCGGGCCCTTTTAAGAATAAGAACGCTTGGAAGTCTATGTGTACTATACACGGTATAGACTCAATCGTTGCTAACAAGATTAGTGAACTTATTCCTGAGGGCAATGACGGAGAGCTTATAGACGATTTCTATTACGAAGGAGGAGAGTTTTACGAACAAGGTGCAGACCTAAGAATGGCTATAAACACTCCTGAACTTGTAGAAGTCTTAGAGGACGCTATGAAGCTATCAGGTAGACAAAGGGAAACAGGTGTACACGCTTGTGGTATTGTACTCTCAAAACACGATTTAGTGGGTACAATCCCTCTAATGACTAGACAGCGTGATGGAATGACTGTAACACAATGGAACTATGCTGAATGTGAATCTATTGGACTAATGAAGATGGACTATTTAGGGTTAGATACTCTTGACTTAAACCAAGAAACAATTAAGTCAATTAAGAGTACTCTAGGTGTAGATATAAGCACTGAGGAGATTATTAATAGTCCACTCAATGATAAAGAAGTATTTAAGATGTTCCAAGATGGTGACACATTTGGAATATTCCAATTCTCTAAAGATGGAGTTAGACAGCTACTAAGAGAAGCTCAGCCTACTACACTTGAAGAACTAGCGGCCATTACTGCTCTTTACAGACCCGGACCAATGGGTATGGGACTACATCAAGACTTTGCTAAAAGAAAGCAAGATGAGTCGGCTAGAATCCCTGTACACAGAGCTTTCTATGGGACAAGGATTGAAGAAATACTAAAAGGTACTCTTAATTCACTAGTATTCCAAGAGCAGGTAATTAAGATTGCGACTGATTGTGCTGGCTTCACATCAAAAGAAGCAGATAAGCTAAGAAAAGCTATGGGTAAAAAGGACGCTAAAATACTTGCTATGTACGAAACAAAGTTTTTAGATGGACTACTAGAACACGGATATAGTAATGTAGAAGCAAATAGAACCCTTTGGGATGGTATGAAAAGCTTTGCTAAGTACGCCTTCAACAAAGCTCACTCATTCTCTTACGCACTCAATAGCTATCAATCAGCCTACTTGAAAGCACATTATCCTGTACACTTTATGGCTGTATTACTGAGTAAGAAGTTCAAGACCGAAGAGTTTTCATCTTACTATGATGAAGCACACAGATTAGGTATAAAGCTACTGCCTCCTAATATTAATACATCAAAACTTGAGATTTCTCCTACAGACGACTTGAAGAACATTACATACGGGCTAGGCTATATTAAGACTATCTCAAAAGACACTGTATCTAATATAATCAAAGAGAGAGAAACAAACGGAAAATACAAAGATATAACAGATTTACTAGTTAGAAATAGCGAAATAAAAGCAAGTATGCTTAAAGCTCTAGCAGGAGCAGGTTGTCTAGATGTGTTTGGGAAGTCTAGAAAGCAGATTGTAGAGAACGCAGACAAGCTCATTAAGAGTGCTGAGAACATTAGAAATATTGACAATAGAGGTTCATTATTTAGCTTGATAGGACAGTCCACTGCTGAGATAGTATCAACTAAGCTAGATGAAGAAGATTGGAGCAGACTAGACAAAGCGTTCTTAGAAGCTAAGTTGACTGGTATATATCTTACAGAGGACCCTACCAGCATTATAAAGCTAAGAAATGGAAGCACTGTTCCACTACAAGAGAGATTCCAAAATATAATTGATAAAGCAGCCTTTACAAGCACTGTTAATCAGTATATTACATTTATGGAAACTAAGGGTAGAAAAGCTCCTAATGGGGAAAGATATATTCAAGCAATAATAAACAATGGTAACTCTCAGCTTAATATTAAGATTAAGGGAGATATAATTAAAGGTATTACTCTTAAGAACGCTTTAAGAAGAACTAATGGTGACTTAAAAGAAGCTGTAAAAATGACAGGATTTAGCTTAGATAAAATATTTGAGAGGCTTGATATTGATGATATATATACTCTAAGCAATCTAAAGTTATCTTTGCTAGACCCACCTGAAAAAGGTTCTCTATATCAAGCAACATTTAAGACGAATAGATATGGTGGGATATTCTTAGAAAACTATAGAAAAGTTGACTATTCTAAGAACGATAGAGAGTGGAATAACTATGAGATTAAAGATGGTAAAACCTCTCTAACACTAATCAAAAAGATGATTCTAGATAAAGATAGCGAATACACAGGGTCAGAACCTATTGACATTAGAGTATATGACGGAGAAGATTATATTGAGTTGTGCGACATAAACAATCACAATATACTATATGATTTTAGTCAATACTTGATTGAAAAGGAGAATTAATTATGCCTTTACCTAGAAAGAAGTTGCCGACATTAACTGAGGAGCCTGATTTATATGAAGCTCCTCAGGTTGATGAGTACGACAGTGAATATGAGTTTGAGCCTATAGAAGATGATTCAACAATAAGCGAGATTAAAGACGACGACGAAGGATATGAGAAGTCAGAATATGAGCTAGAGTTTGAAAAAATCTCTGATGATGAGGACGAAGAGGACGAATACGATGATGAGGAGGACGATGAATATGAGCCTCCTAAAAAGAAGAAGTCTAAGAAGAAGCCTTCTAAGAAGAAAGGTCCTAGAAAGCTAGATTTAGACGATACACAATCACAAGACAAGATTAAGAGAATATTCAGTATTATTATAATTGTTGTGATTATTCTGACTATTGTAATATTAGCTCTCAAACTATTGAGTAAATCAAAAGATTCTAAGCCTCAAGACAACAAGACTAATGTTGAACAGTCTAGAGATAATTCAGAAAAATCTAGCAAGAAAGAAAACAACTCATCAGAAGGTATTACTAAACTAAGAATAAACCGAGATAAGGTTGCAACAATCACTCTTGATAGAGATACCTCAGGACAACTAATAAGCATATATGAGGAAGATGGTAAATACTTTGTTTGTGAATCTGAGGATAATGACTTTGTAGCTAATGAGAGTAAAGAGGTTGAAATCAGTTGTGCTAGGATACCGGGAGACAAAGCTAAGAATATTGATAATTACTTTGTAACTAGTGATTATAAAATATTAACAGAATAGAGGAGATTTAAAATGAGAATAGTTAAACTTATCCCAATTAATGAAAAATCAGTTGAGAGAACAAAAGCTGTTATGAAGAAAAATATATTTTTCGATGACATACAGCAATTTATCGTAATGTATAATATGGGTGTACTAGATAAACGAAATGCACCTATAAATGAGATTGTTACAGAAGTCCTAAGGTCATACAGAAACATCACTCTACTAAGTGGAAGATTTGTAATTGAAACACCTGCGGAAACAGCTATAGAAACATCTATCAAGCTACTTAATGAGTGGAATGTACTAATCAAGCTAAAGAGAGTTGCTACACTCTTACTAGATGAGAACTATCCACTAGAAACAAAGATAGTATTCTCAGATACAGAGCAGACAGGTAGACCTCTTGTTACAGTTATCGACCCGGACACAGGTGAAGAAAAGCTTGAAAGATTTTGGGCCTCAGAAAAAGTTGTTAGTAGAACTAAGGAGCTAGCTAATAACATATTCACAAGTCCTATTCTAAAGACATACGATGAAGATGGTGATTCTTGCTACTTTAACATAGAGGACTTAGTAGATATTGACGACAGCTTTATCCTACAGATTGAACAGATTATTAAAGAGAATAGCTTGAAAGCATAATAGACAGGTAAGTCTAATGGTAAAATAATACTATATAGACTTGCCTATATTAATTATTAAGGAGATTTACGAATGAGCATAAAGATTAAATACAGATACGAAGGCAACTTTGAGAAGCCTAAAAAGCAAACTAGTGGCGCTGCCGGAATAGACCTAGTCAATAATGACGCACATAGTTGCACAGTTGAGCCAGGCGATTCTGCTATTATATCTACAGGAGTATTTATGGAGATTCCTGAAGGCTATGTTGGCTTGCTATTTGCTAGAAGTTCTCTTGGCTTTAAGTACAGTTGTACACTAGCTAACTCTGTAGGAGTTATTGATAGCGATTACAGAGGAGAGATTAAAGCTAAGATTATCAATCACGGTAAAGAAGCACACATATTCACACCGGGAGAGAGATTTGCTCAGCTAGTTATAGTGCCTGTACCTCAGATTGAGTTAGTAGAATCAGAGCTATCTGAAACTGAGAGAGGTGAAGGTGGCTTAGGGAGTACTGGGAAATGAAAAGATTTTTAGATAGACCAACAAAAGATTTTATTAAGCTAGGAGTAATAATACTATTTAATTTTCTAGTAATATTTTCTAATAAAGACATAGCTGTAAAAGGCTTAGTTATTGCTTTTTCGCTTATATACCTTATCTCGGTATTTGTTGACCAAGCAAAATCAGCCTTTGTCAATATAACTACTTTTGTTGTATTGATTATAGCTTCATCACTATTAGCAACTAGCTTAAAATCATCTATAGGAGTTGAATCATCATTTATATTATTACCGGGCGTAATCTCAGTATTTTTCGGTAATTTAGCTGTTGCTGAATCTAGAGGAAGAACAAGTAAACTCTTAAATGCACTAGCTGGACTAATATACTTATTTGTATCATCAATATTAATCTTATATTTCAATATAACAAACCCAATTGCGTTTGTAATACTTATAGTCATTATAGTAATGATAACTAACTTAATCATTAGAAAAGGAGATAATAATGGAAAATAGAGTTGTTGCTTTTTGTGGGGGAATGGCTGCAGGGAAAGACACTTATGGAGAGTTATATAAAGAATACTTAGAAAGTCAAGGTAAGGTTGCTCTTACTCATAGTTTTGGTAAACCCGTAAAAGATGAAATTAATGCTTTTCTAGACGATTACAGAAAGAACTTAACACTACATCAGCTTATGGAGAATCATAATCTCTCTAAAGAAGATTGCTTGAAAGCTTTAGACATAATTAAGAAAGATGTTAGAGAGCGATTTAACATTAAAGCGACAGATAGAACTCCTGCAATGAGAAAGCTATTACAGTTTTGGGGAACAGGTGTAAGAAGAAAGCAGAAAGATTCTTATTGGGTAGACAAGATGGAATCATTTATCGAAAGTGAACTAGAGAAAGGACACTACATCATCATAACAGACGCTAGATTCAACAATGAGTTTGAAATGATTAAGCGACTAGGTGGGACACTTGTTAGATTACTAGCTACGGAAGATTGCCGTATACAGAGAATCTTTGAAAGAGATGGTATACAAGTGCCTAGGGAATCTCTGAGCCATCCTTCTGAAACTGGTGTACTACATTACAACGGATTCACAATAGTTGTAGATACAGAAAAAGGTAAAATAAATGAAGTATTTGAAGAAATACTAAGTAAACTAAAAGAACTAGAAAGGTAATTTAAGAATGAGTACATTATTTGATTTAAAGGCGCCTGGCAATGATACAAAACATAAAGCAATACTAGAGGGAACTAACTTAAAGATAGTAGACCCAGACCTACAAAAGAAGATTAACAGTGTTAAGCTATCTCCAAGTATGATTAACTCTATTCTCAGTTCTCCAGGCGACTGGGTAATTAGTAAATATATTGAATCTGATGTATTGCTAGATGAACTAGATTTTCTTATCAGAGGTAATTGGTTCCACTCAATTATGGAAAACTTTTTCAGTAAGGGTGTAGGTGCTAGGTCAGTAGATGAACTTAAAAAGTCAGTAAGAACTGTATCAGCACAAGAGAAGTACAAATCTCTACTTGCTAATCCTGATAACAAAGAGTGGTTAAAGAAAGCTCTAGCTAACTATATTAATACATTCTACAATGAAGATAGTAAAGAAAAAGTCGCAGAAGTGTTCTTAAATGGCAAGAAGCAAAAAGGTGTAGAACTCTTTGTTAATGGGACAATAGGCGAAGCTAAGAGAAAGTGCTTAGGTTTTATTGATAGAGTAACAGAGGGAACTAACGGACTTAAAGTACACGACTGGAAAACAGGTGGACGCATAGAAAACTTTAATCCAGAAAAGAAAATCTCTGATTCTAACTCTTTTGACTACTGGAGGCAACAAACATTCTATGCTCTATTGTTACAACAAAAGGGTATGAAGATTGAAGAGGCTGCTCTAATATTTCCTTGTGCTAAAGAGCCTCAGAAGATATATATACCATTCGATGATGAAAAAGTTGTAGAGCAGACTATCAAAGATACTGAAAGTTGCGATAAGATACTTGCAGAATGTATAGAGAATGATTATACATTTCCTATGGCTAAAGGCAAGTGGAATAAATGGGCTTCATATCTATGTGGACTAGGTAGTTCACCAATGCCAAAGATAAACGAAGATAAGCTACAGTCAATTATTAAGATTTAAGAGGTTTAAATGGGACAATATATAGAACTATATAAGAAATACAGACCTAGAACTTTTGCAGATGTTGTAGGACAAGATACAATAGTGAAGTCTTTACAGATGGCTATTATAGAAAACAGAGTCCCTACTGGGTATCTATTTTCAGGTACTGCTGGAACAGGTAAAACATCCATCGCTAGAATACTAGCTAAGTCAATTAACTGTGAGAATCCTCAACCTAATGGCGAGCCTTGTAATGAGTGTAGCACTTGCAAGGCTATTGACTCAGACGCTCAGCCGGGAATCAAGTATATTTCTATGGCTAACAATGGTGGAGCAGAAGAAGTAAGGCAGATTATGGAAGAATCTAGAGTATCTCAGCCTGTTAAGAGAAAAGTATTTATACTAGATGAAGTACAGAATATGTCCTCGGCCGCTCAAGACGCTATGTTAATTGGGTTAGAAAGCGATAATCAGTCTACACTATTTATTTGTTGCACGACAGACCCGGAAAAGGTGAAGCCTGCAATTAATAGTAGACTACAAATTAGAACATTCAGACAATTAACTACAAAAGAGCTTACTAGCAATCTAGTGAATATTTGCAACAAAGAAAGCAATATCAAAGCTAAAATTAAAGCTGGAGAGATTACAAAAGAGCAGATTATACAGTGTGCGGCCCTTGCTGGAGGTAGTGTTAGAAACTCAATCTCTAACTTAGAAACGCTAGTTACAAGTGGCTCACTACCTACAGAGTATAGTATTAACATACTACAAGCAATCTTAACAGGCAATCCTCTGAATGTGTACATTGCTATTGATTCGGCTGCCAACTCAGGTGCTAATCTCAACAGGACCGCCGAAGATGTATACAGGAAGTTTACTGCTATATTTAAGATTAAAGCTGGAGCTAGCTCTAACAATGAACTCTTGAACGATATGGCAAAGCACTTGCCTGGGAACCTTATCATCAAGTATTTGAACGATTTATCTGATACTTTCAAAGTGGTTTCAAACAAAGTAATTGACTATAAGATTCTTTATGAAATGTGCTTTACACAAATGGCTCTAGAGTTAAAGAGATACAATGAAAAGAATAATAAGTAGCATAGGAAAATCAATAGTATTCTTAGTATCGTTCTTGATTGCACAAACATTAGCATTGATAATCTTTAGAGGATTGTCAATTATGCTAAAAACTGAATATGACAGTATTATGGTACTATTATTGTCCACAATTACAGCTTATATAATCTTGTTTAGCATTTTCTATAAACAAGATTTTAAGCTTTTAGTACATAGTCTTAAAGAATATACTAAGAAAAGAGATTTATTGTATGGATTGCTTTTAGGAATACTGATTATCATAGTTGTAGGATTGATTAGTAGAATACTACCACAGCCTAGCTCAGTAAATAACACTAGTTTACTTGTGCAACACAATATACTAATAGCAGGAATATTTGTTGTACTTATTGCTCCTGTATTAGAGGAAATACTATTCAGAGGAATATTAGTAAACAAAGTGGGGGTAGTGTTTAGTAGTATACTATTCTCTGTAATACATATTGGTAGTGGAGATTTATACTCAATTATATATCCAGCTATAATAACATTCATCATAGGTTCAGTTTTAGGAACTGCATATAATAAAACTGAATCTCTATTGTTGGTTATCTTAGCTCACTCAATATATAATATATTTATTTTATTTATTTTTGTAAATAAAAGATATTGACAGTAAGTATAATTCATATATGGCTCTAGGAAGCTCCGGATTCGTCCCTAATCGATTTTTATATTAAAGTTGATATATTTATCATCTAGGAACAAAAGTCGCTCCAAAGTGAAATCCAAGCGTCCTGGAGCCGTTTGATGTTTTAGACACATAAACATTTAACGGTAAAATATATATATATAAAAAGTTATTAAAAATATTCTAAAAAGGAGACTGATTAATGAAGCTTAATGAAGGTTACACAAAGGTGACTTGCGACACTAAAGAAAAGGGAGAGGTTTATGTCAGAGTTGCTTCAGGCGTACCAAGACTAACACCTAGTGGAAAAAGTATTAGAGTTGAAGTGAAGCCTGAGAGGGCAAAGTATCCTATTGCAGGATATATATTTCCTGATACAGATGTAGAGAAAATCATTTCAAAGGCTGCTCAAGACAATGTTACTGTACTAATTAGATTTGAACAGGAACGAAAGAAAGATATTGACAACGCTATCTCTATGGACGAATTGACAGCTACATCTGATGAGGGTCGTAAGAATACTGTTAAATCTTGTGTAGGTGTATACGATGTCAACAATGGAAAGTGGATAATGACACCAAATGCTCGTATTATGCCTGAGAGGGACTCTGAGTTTCCTGAGTTGACTAAGTGTGTTAATTACATACTTTCACCAATGACACAAGAACCTGTTGATGTAGACGGATTCTTCGCAACTCCTAAACCTCCAGTACTTAACAGAACTGCACCTAATCCAGTACACTTTGACAAACAGCAAGCTATAATCTCACTTTACTATTACATTCTAGAGTGTGGGAACAAACATAATCTTGAACTCTCAGAAGATAACATCAAAGCTCTTTGTTTGAAGATGTTAAAGCTCTCTGATAAGTTGTACGAACTACAAAAGGGGATAAAGGATGTTAATATTAACTATGGAGATTACTGCCATCGTCAGTCTAGATTTTACATCTTTAGATATGAGGACCAAGTAAGTCCACTAAATGAAGAAGCGTTAAAGTCTTTTAACAACTGGGCGAACGCTTGTTACAGATATTATGTAAATCTATTCTCTTGGGCTAGAGATGTGGAAATCTCTTAATCATTGATATTATAAGCGTACTTAATGATTTGCTATTTGTAGAAAGAGGAATAAGATGAATAGAATATTATCAAGGATTGCTAATGACAGAGGTGACAATAACACTATCTCAATTCTACTATGGATTGTACTTGTATTAGTGCTTGTTACTTTTGTAGGCAAGATTCTTTACGACGCCATCAGCAAGAAGTCCGAAGATGTTGCAAAATGTATCGAGGACTCAAATAATGTCTTTGGTGGCTCAGGAAAATGTAAATAGCAAACAGTAGAGGGTGAGTGCTTTGTGTACTCACCCTTTATGCGATATTATAGCTATATTACACAAAAGGAGTACTAATAAAATGAGTAACACTCTATTCATATTAATGATTACACTAGGCTTCATACTACTAGTAGCAGGCATAATATTCTTAGTTATCTCACCTGTTAAAACAAAGTCTAGAATAGTAGCCTCAAATAATCTTGACCCAACTATAAATAAGCTATTAAAAATGTTTGGTGGCGACTTTTCATTTTTGATTCCAGACAAAGCTATGGCTCAAAGAGTAAAGTACACTGGGTTACAAAGATTATTTACTATGAGTGATAATCCTTGGAAGATAACTTATGTAGAGTTTGTGCTATTACAGTTTATCTTAGGATTCGTCGGCTTACTAGCTGGTATAGTAGGTATGGCTTTAATGACTTATATTGGAGCAACTGCTGTAGGTATTATTGTATTGATTGCTTTACCTTTTGCAGGGTTTAATTATCCTACTAGTGCATACAAGGCAGCCGCTAAAGACAGAGAAATGAAGTTTAAAGCTCAGTTGCCTGAGGCTATAGATTACTTAGTAATGGCTCTTAGTGGAGGTGGATATTCTCTTCCAGTTGCTTTTGCAGAAGTAATAAAGTATTTACAGCCTTCTATTATCAAAGATGAGTTTACTACAATAGTTAATGACTTAGATTCGGGATACCCTATGGAAACAGCTTTACAGAGATTTGCTGATAGGGCACCTACAGAGGGAATTAAAGCTTTTGCTAAATCTTTAAATATGGCTAATAAGTTATCTGTATCTACTGTAGAGATACTGCAAGCAAGAGCGACAGAATCAAGGCGAGACTTAGAAAATGAAATAGACAGAAGAATAGTACAACTAGAATCTAAGATGGTTATTTGCTTTTCTATGCCAACTGCCTTAGCTTTGGGAATAGAAATCTTAGCACCTGCTGTTGCGACACTTTCACAAGCACTATAAAATAGAGATACCGCCTGGACGCTCCGGATTCGTCCCTAATCGTTTTTTATACGAAAGTCGATATATTTATCGTTAAGGAATAAAAATCGCTCTCCGGTTAAATCCAAGCGTTCCAGCACTATATAAGGAGAATAATATTAGATGGCTTTACCAATAAGTTTTAATAAACATAATAAAAACAGAAACAACGGCTTGAATCACGATGACCGAACAATGATTGCTAGTACAGATAATAAACACAGAGCCGAAAATGCTTCTAAGTTAGCTCAAGAGTTTTTGAACAACTGTAGGCTAGGTACTATTGAGCAAATAGGAGTATTAAACACTGATGTATTAATGACGGCTCCTAAAGGATACTTTGATAGTGTACAGAAAGTAGCTAGAAAACTCACAGAAAAGATACAAGGCGACTTATCTAACTCAGATAAATCTACTCTTATAGCAAGATTAAAAGGAGACCCTACAGACACAACCTTAAGAGGGGATGCCTTTCAAGCTATTAATACAGAATATTTAAAATATGACAGCAATCCTGATAGTATAGCATACAGAAGTTTTAATAAACTAGAGAAAGCTTTTGTATTAGCTATGGTATTTAACGAAATATGTGGATTAGGTCCTTTAGAACCTTTTTATCGTGATGATAGAGTTAAAGAGATTATGTGTAACGGACCTTATGATGTCAACATTGAAATGGAAGGCTTGTTCAGAGTAGAAAGTTGCCAGTTTTCATCAGCTAATCATCTTCAAGAATTAATTAATAAGTTATACGCCTCAGTTAATAGAGAAATAACTAGAACTAATCCTAGAGATAATGCTAGATTACACGATAAATCAAGATTATTTGCGACACATCAAGCGATAGCACCTGATGGACCTAATCTTAATATAAGAAAGCATCCGGAAGAGTGGATATCTCCTCAAATGCTATTGGAATGGGACTCTGTATCAGAAGAACTCTTACAGTGGCTAGGATATCACATCAACGCAGGTTGCTCATTTATAGTAAATGGAGGAACTGGCTCAGGTAAAACAACAACTCTTAGTGCATTACTAGGATTCTATCCAAACAATAAGAGAATCGTAACTATTGAAAAGAACATAGAGCTTAAAGTACCTCAGTGGAAAATGCACGCTGCCGCTCTTGAATGTATACCTAGAAAGAACGATTCTAAAGTATATGTAGATATGAGAGACCTTGTAGAGTGTTGTACACAGATGAGACCTGATATGATTGTATGCGGAGAAATAATTGGGCCTGAGGGATATGACTTTGTACAAGCAGGAAACACAGGTCACCAAGTAGCAAGCACTATACACTCTAACAGTTCTGAAAAGTGTATTGAGCGTATTATTTCTCTAGTATCGCAAGCAGGCTTGATAATGAGTAAAGATACTTTAGAGCTCATCTCAGCCTCAATAGATTTTATCGTTACTGTAACTAGACTACAAGATGGCTCTAGAAAGATAACTAATATTTCAGAAGTAGGAACAAAGGCTGTAACAGGAGCTAACGGAGCCTACTTACCTGTTAATCCTATATGGGAGTATCAACCTAACTCAGAGTTATCATCTGATGGAAAGATAACTGGAAGATGGGTTAAAGTTGGTTCATTATCAGAAGATAGAAAAGATATGCACAGATTAGGAATGTACGCAGAAGCTAGTTTAAATGAACTACTTAAGCCTACTCTGGCACCAAAGAAGGAGTAAATATGGAAATATTTAATTATGCAAACGCTCCCCTAATTGTAACAATCATTATGCTTATTACTATACTTGGTACATTTTTATTTATTAAAAGGAATCGTAATAGTAAAAATCGAATTACTGAGCAATTTATGGAACAGCTTGATGTTATGTCGGGTAAAGAGGTTTCATCTAGTAAGAAAGCTAAGATTGACATAGGTAAGAAGTGGAATGATATATGGGGGAACAGTTTAAAGAAAGCTGGATGGATAAGTAAAGATATAGACAATCAGAGGGTAGGCTTCTTAGTTGCTTCTATAACAGGAATATTCTACCTACTTGTTACGCTAATCAGCAGAAACATTGGTATTGCATTAATGCCTATAATAGCTGTATATATGTTTTTATATCTATTCTTAGAGAAAGCTATTGAAGATAGAGAGGAAATATTTAACGAACAAGTGCCTATATTCCTAAGTGTTTTCAAAGCGAACATAAGAGCAGGCGAAACAGCTATTAGAGCCTTATCAAATGCAATAGATGAAACTGATAGTCCACTATATGATGAACTTAAGCCTGCTAGAGCTTTGATTGATGTAGGTTCGTTCCAAAGTGCAATAGAGAAACTCAGACGAGATACAGAATCAGAAGCTCTTAGATTCTTATGTGGATGTATAGAGTTGAGTACAGTTGTAGGAGCAAACCTAGAGCACCAAGTTGAGATTATAGAAGAAATGCTAGACTCTAACAGGCAACTAAAAAGAAAACTAAAGGTTGCTATTTCAAAGAATACTCCTCTTGTTATATTATCAGCAATATTGATACCTGCCGTATTCTTATTCACATACATATTTAACGAACAGACTAGAGCTTTTTGGTTTAAGACTCCTCTGAGTTGGGTTGCTTTTGTATTAACTATGGGAATCTACTTGGGAGGCGTGTTCCTAGCTAAAAAGGTAACAAAGAAAACAGGTAAGTTTTAATACACATCTACTGGAGCAAGTTGTAGCGATACAGCTTGCTTTTTTGATATTAAAACTATGACAATAAAAGGAGTTTTTATGAATAAGGAACTAACGATAAGGTTTGAAATTGAGCGAAAAAACATACTCAATGCAAATGTAAGTAAGCATAGATATATAAAAGGAACAATAGCTAAAAATCTAAGAGTTATCGGATATAATAAGGGGTCAAAATATTCAGAAAAGTTTAAACATTATGATGTAGATGTACTCATATATCCACCTACAAGAAGAAGATTCGACCCACCTAATCTATATCCTACAGTGAAGCACTTAATAGATGGACTAACTGATAGTAAGTTGTGGGAAGATGATGATTGGAAACACTTGAATAAAATGAGTTTTGCTTGTGGTGGTGACATCTCTGGGACAAAAGACTTATTCATATTTGACTTAATAATTAAGGAGATTGACTAATGAGATATATTCTAGTTAAAGATATGACTAGGCTGTTCACTAAAGAAATGTTATTATATTCACTATTTGACATTTCTTTCAAGAAACCTATAAGATTAGTATTCTTAGTATACTTAATATTATTACTGCTAATTTACTCTCTTCCATTAACAATCCTACTGTGGCCTTTTAATAAATACAGTGCAATGCTAATTATTATTCCGCCATTTTTACTAGCAAGCTTAATGAGTAAACCTATATGGGGAGGCAAGTCATTTTTCAGTTGGTTTAAATGTCAACTAAAATATGCTTTTTCTCCAAAGAGATATTATGATGGGAAAGGTATCAGAAAAATCAATCATAAGTATTTTGTAAAGCACTCTTACACAGTATCAAGAAGAAAAGACTTTAACAAACTATTTAGAATGATTCAAGAGGAGGAAGCTAATGAATGATTATGGACTATCATTGTGCATAGGTGAAACATACGGAGGCTCTCCATTTCCAGTGTTTTACGACCCTCATTACCCTATAAGAGTCAGTAAAGGTTCTGTATCACTTATAACAGGAGGCTCCGGCTCAGGTAAAACATTTTTAGGTATGCTAATAGCGGCCCACGCTAGTTTACTAGGAAAAGTAGGTTTCATACTTGACCCAAAAGGCGACTTTAAAGCATTAAAAGTCTTAGAGCAAGCTGGAGATATAAACAGAGTAAGATTATGGAGTGTAGTGCCTGAAGAGGGGAAAATAGAAGATGAGAACGAAGGGATGTTAGACCCTACAGTATTCTATGATAAACCTAAAGATAATACAGCACTTACAATAGATGTAATTAAATCTTTGTGTGGAGGAATAACTCCTAAACAGACCACAAAGTTGACACCTATATTGAACGATATAACAGAGGGTCCTAATCCATCGTTTTTAAAAGTGGTGAATAAGCTATTATCAAAACACGACGATGAAATAAGAGCATTAGGATATCAGCTAGAAACTGTACTAGGTACATCTGTAGCTAAGTTATTATCTGTTAATAAGAGAACAGGTAAAAAGAAAGATTTTATACTAGGTGATGAAATAGTTGTAATTGATTTAGCAGGCTTGGAAATGCCTTTAGATACTAAGCCATCTAAAGACTACTCAAACGCAGAGAGAGTATCAGTAATAATACTCTCTTTAATCTCAACTGCTATATTAAATATGATGAAGCGACAATCTGTACAAAAATACAAGATACTACTCATAGATGAAGCTTGGGTTTTAATGTCTACTAATATAGGAAGAAGTATGATTAAAGGTATAGGTAGACTAGGTCGTTCTAGAAACTTAGCAACAGTATTAATGACGCAATCAAGCAAGCACTTAGACACTGAGGGAGAGGGCGAAGGTGAATCTGATATGGACACGCTTATTTCAGAGAGATTTGCCTTTAGAAATGCAGATGAAGAAGAAAACTACCATACTGTACAGATGATGAAGCTCCCATCTAATGAAGGCTGGGAACAGTTTATGAGTGAACTACCTAAAGGTGTATGTCTAATGCAAAATACTAATTATGAATCAGCTTTTGTACATATACTAGCTAAAGATGAGTGGGTTGATAAGTTTAATACTACTCCAATTTCAGCAGATATGTGATATTTGATTTATATAAACACTATAAGGAGATTTAAAAGAAATGAAGATAAAAGGGTTAAAAGGTAAAGATGTAGCCTTAGCTACAGGAAATAAAAACCTAGTAACTACACTAATAGTATCAATTATTGTTGTAGTATTAGCTATTGCTCTATTCTTTACTTTAAGTCAAGTTTTGGCAAAAGAAGATTACTATGTTCTTAAACAAGATGTATCAGCAAAAACTCAGATTTCAGAGGATATGCTAAAGAAAATAGAAACTGCTAAAGGTTCAGCTCCACAAAACGCAATCTCTATTCAGCAAGTTCGACAAGGTACTGTATACACTAGAATCCCACTTAAAGCTGGAGATGTACTATCAAAGAGTAATACAGGACTAGACTTAGATTCAACTAATGGTATTCCTGATGATTGGGTAGTAGTATCTTTCAATATTAGCTCAGATAATGCAGCCGGAGGTAACATCAGTAAAGGAGATTACTTTGATATTATAGGTATTGACCCAGATGGTGGAGCAAAATATCTATTCTTTAATGTGCTTGCTTTAGAAGTAAACTACACTAAAGGTGAATCAAAAGTAACCTCAGATGGAAAGGTTGTCCCACTAGGTGAGCAATTACAGTATGTTGTAGGTGTGCCAGCAGATAAGGCTCCTACACTACTACACGCTTTCGAGAAGTTTAAGACAGTTAAGTTAGCTATGTCACCTATGTCATTAAAATATAAGAATAGAGATACAAGCTCATTAGACCAAGGATATACAGCAGATTTCTCTACATCAGCTACAGATTTATTCGCTGGAACAGATAGTGCATTTACTCCTATACTTAGAGATAAAAACGGACTACCTGTAACACAAGAAAGCTGTAAGGATGGCAAGGTTGACCCTAAGAGTTTATGTAGTAACATCAATAAGCTACCTAAGAAGAAAGACTTGAAAACTAATGTAACTGAAAAGAAAAAGAATACAGAAAAATCTGAAAATAAAAAAGCAGAAAAGATAGATTCAGATATAACAGCTAATTAAGAAAGGAGGAACTATGCAAAAATATAAAATTGCTTTTGTTGGACAACCTAGCATACACGAAGCGTTCAAGGAGTTTGACGAGAGTTGGGATATGCAGATTCCTTTAGCAACTCTAGACGACTTTGAAAGGGAGTTAGCTAGTGATGAGCCTAGAATATCCCCTAATACAAATGTGGTAATAGTTTTCTCCAGACTTTTTAATAAAGCACCTGCCCAGTTTGCTAGAGTTGTTGCGACAGTGGCACCTTACTCTGTTACTTGTGTGTTAATTCCACAGGCAGATAGAGCAAAGTACGGCACAGAACTAGAAAGAGCTATTAAACAAACACAAATAGAAATGGCTGAGGAAGATGATGAGTACAATAACAATACCCCATTCTACTTAGTAGACTATGAAAACGCTCAGTCAGATATATATAACGCAATAAGTGAATATGTTAAATCTCCTATTATAGAGCCTGAGATAAAAGACGCTATTAGACCAATGTTACCAAATGGCGGAGATTTAACTGATGATGATTTTGAGGATTTCTCAGAGTATGAAGATGATGAGATACTGATTCCTGAAGCTAGTGCAAATGCAAAAGGTAAAGTATTCACAATCACATCATCAAAAGGTGGCTCAGGTAAATCAACTGTAGCTATCTCATTAGGAGCCTTCATTGCTCTAAGCTCAGAAAAGGCTGCTCAGAAAGGTTTGATATCCGAACCTTTGAAAGTATGCTTAGTAGACTTAGATACAAGAGATGGACAGCACTGGATATTAACAGGAGCTAGAAAACCTAGTACAATAATGAACCTAATAGGTAAAGATGAGATAGATATAGAAGATATTAAAGAAACTGTATGGCACTCAGAGAATACTCATTGTGATTACTTATTCGCTCCAAAGAGACCTAAGAGTGCTTTGAGTATACCTTCTAACCTATATGCAAAGACTATCCAAAAGCTAAGAGAGATTTACGATGTAATTATCTTAGATACATCAGCTTACTTTATGGACTCTGTTAGAGAAGATGTTGCATATCAGATTTCTGAGAAGATTGTATTTGTATCAGATATAGTTCAAACAAGCATTCTTGGTTGCACTAGATGGATAAGTGAAGAAATGCACGAACCTGAAAGAGGCGACTTGAATATTCCATCAGAAAAAGTAGGTATAGTAATTAATAAGAGCTTATCTGATGTAGGTATGTCAGCAGAGAAGATTCAAAGAGCTACAAATGGACTACCAATCCTCTCTATGATTCCTTCTGAACCTAAACTAGTAGCCTATGCTTGTAATACTTGCTCACTAGAACAAATATTGCGTAGGCCACTAATCAATCAAGCTATACGATATATAGCAGAGGCGCTTTTGCCGGACACTCCTTTCGAGAGTGTGTTTATATAAATAGAGGAAAGGTACACTTTATGTGTACCTTTTCTTGTGTTAAGACTCAATAAACTGCTCAAGAAAGCTAAGATTTAATTAATATATAACAGAGATACCGCTAGGAGGCTCCGGATTCGTCCCTAATCGTTTTTTATATGAAAGTCGATATATTTATCGTTTAGGAACAAAAGTCGCTCCTAGCTTAAACTGGAGCTTCCTAGACCTATATACGAAAAAAGACTAACCAAAAGGTTAGTCTAAAACTCAGCGTATGTAAAAGTAGGAGCTTTCGCCATACCAGCAAAAATCATATATAGAAATATTACTAGCATACAACCTAAGAATATTAAAGTGTACTTAACACAAATATTCGAGATGGCTCTCTTTATTAATTTTCTCATTCTCTTTAAGCCGTAGCGTACATTACACGATACATAGATGTTTCGTTCTGCTCTATAATCTTCTCTATCCCTAGTCTTGAAAGAAGATTTTCAGAATCAACTATAGGAGCTATTACTTCAGGCTTCTCAAACCCTGTCTTATCAACAAGAGCCTCATAGAAATAATCCTTTTCAGTATCTAGACTTACACCTAGAATCTCCTCAAGCATACCATAGTCGCTAAAGTCCTCAATATATACTTCGTAGAGTCCTTCTTTTAGTTCTGAAAGGACCTCTCCAACTCTATCACTCTCTTTTACCATCTCAATTATATCTTTTCTTGACATATCTTCGCTCCTCTATTATACACTCTCATAACTCATATGATTATTATATATTACTTGTCTGTATGTGTCAACCCTTTTTTCCACATAAATGATACAAATCTATCAGTTTCTTTTTCGACTTTCTTAGGCATAGTATTACTTGGCTCATCTTTGTAAAAAACTAATATATTCGCATTAGTATACTTCCATACATCGTTTACATTTTGAGTTTTACTTTTGTAGTATTCTTTAGGAAAATGATTAGACATTCTCACAAGTGAACTACCGTCTGATACTATATCATAGTCAGGTCTAATCATATAAGAGTAGCCTTTTTCATCTAGATAACTCTTTACACTCTCTATATTCCTATCTTCAAATACAAAATATGATGAACTTGAAGCAATAGAGAATGAATAGTCTGACATTTTATCAGATAAATCAGTAGCAAACTCCATAGACTGCTTCCTATCAGCGTGTATTGACTGAATATCGTTCAATAATCTGTCATATTTTTTAAATAAACAGTTAGCTTCGCTATCATTTTCTATTTCTGTAGCGAAAAAGTCTTCCTTTGACATTTTATTGCCGATACCACTAAATAAATATTTCTTATATCGACTTTCTAAGATAGCATTTATTCTGTCAATTTTCTTTACTTGCTTATTATATTGATTAAAAAGGTTCTTAACCTCATATAATCCCATAGCTGTTCTATGCTTCTCAAGTGTAGACTTAACAGGTTCGGATGCGCCTTCGTTAATAAAATCAGCATACTTTTGAGCTTTCTCTATGTTAGTAAAATGTTTACCTCTTGGACAAGCTCTAACCTCTGCATTACACCTTTCAGGAGTACCACTAGTCGAAATATGATACAACTCCTCTTTACTCATTGTAGTTTACCTCTCGTTTATTAGATAATCAAAATATGATTGGTCGGGCGCCTTACTTCTAGCTTCCTCTAGAGTGCATAATCTTTTATTTACACATTCAATTAACTTATGCTCTAGAGTAGTGCCTGATATTTCTTGCTTTTCTCGTATCTTGTATAGCTCATCATTCTGAATAATTCGTCGTATATTAAAGTCAACTTTTAGTATTTCTCTAACTGCAAATCTTGATTTACCATCTATAGACTTAACTAAAACTTGATTGACTATCCCTCTAAGATTATCACCTAGAGTACTCATAATTCGCTTTTGTTCACTACCTTCATATAATGACCTTATACGATTCAGCGTTACTATGTTGTTAGATGTGTGTACTGTACTAACGGAAAGGTGACCTGTTTCAGAAGCTCTGAGCAACTCATCAACCTCTTCCTTATTTCTAACCTCTCCTATTAAAATAATATCTGGCGAACTTCTCATAGCACTAGTTAAACCATTACTAAAGCTTAAACAGTCACTAGGTATATCTCTTTGTATAACACAACTTAATCCATCATCAGGATATATAAACTCAATAGGCCTCTCTACTGTTATTATCTTTTTTCTCTGAGTTGTCTGAATATTTCTAACAACAGAAGCTAAAGATGTAGTTTTACCTGAGCCTGTTGCTCCGCAAACAAGCACAACTCCTGATGAATTATTAAATAATTCGTAAAACTCAGAATCAATCCCCAATGATTCCTTACTAGGAATCTTGCTTTCAATAGTTCTAAAAGTCATTATATTAGTATCAAATGACTTACCTATATTAACACGAAAACGCCTGCCTTCATATCTACCAATTCTTATTTTATATGATGTATCGTATTCTAAATCTTTAACAAAATCTCCTATAGCCTCATAAGTAAGAATCTTCTTAGTTAACTCTTGCATAGTATCATCTTCAGGTATAGGGAACTCATTACATCTAACAATATCCCCTAATACAGAGAAGCATATCACCCTATCGCCAGCTAAATGTATATCAGAAGCTCCCCTTTCTATAGCGTGAGAGAGTACTAAGTCAAGATTGAAATTGTTAATCCAACCTGTATCTAGCCAATCATCACCGTATCCTCTATTAAGAAAAGGGCACTCAGCAAAATCATTATCTATATCTGATTTAATCGGAACTTCCTCTAGTAAGACTTCTTCAAAGTCGGGTAGGAGAAAATCTTTTGGTAACATTACAACCTCCTATAGTTCCCAGTGAATAGTACCCTCTTTGACTATTCCATCTTCATTCATTACAGGCACTATATCGTATCTATCAAAGTTAATTCTATCAGCAGCCTCTTTAACTCTCTTAGCAATAAGTTTACTATCTGTTACATAAATGACCTTTGAATATACTCTGTTATCTGACTTGTATACACTTAGTTTCCTAATATATTCGTCAACAGATTTAATAGAACGCTCAACTTCGATTGCAATATTAGAAGGACTTCCATCTGCGTTTCTCTCTCTGTGTATCACTATATCAGGAATAATATAGCTACTAAAGGCACCTATAGCTGTGAATAAAATGTAAAACCAAGGACTCTCCTCTTCAGGACTCTTACCAATCTTGCCACCGTTTTCCCATTTTCTCCAAGCAATCTCCCATTGTTCTCTGAGTAAACTATTAGTTTCACCTTTGTATGAATCTCTGACAAATACCTTTCCTTTTAATTGGTATGCAAACTTATTCATAGCAGAAACCATATCTCCCTCAGGAACAATAGTCTCACCTAAAACAGGTCTTCCATAGTTGTCTAGCCTATTAGCTTTAACTCCCTCTTGTAGTATGTCAATACAACCACTGTATATGCAAGCCATTATATGATTAACATAAATACGCTCAGATACAGATTGTAATCCAGCTTGTGATTTATTAGGCAACTTCCTTTCACTACCAATTAATGCTCTCCCTATTCTAGTTAAAGCCCATACCCCCGGAGAGTTGTAGACTATAATATTCTTAACTATGCCAGCTTTCTCTAGTCTTTTTAATCTGTAGTATACTTGTCCTATAGTAACATTATTAGCTTTTCCACCGGCAGCGTAATATAGATTCTTCAAAGAAGCTAACTTACATATATCTAGAAAATTAAGTATACCTAAATCCCCAAAAGATAAACTAACAGTCCTCTTAGGTCTCCTGCGTGAAACCCTGTTCTCTATACCTGCTCCTATAGTTAAGAGTCTAGCCTTCTCCTCTTGACTGAGTACACTCTTAGGACCTACTAAAGCTTTTAGTTCTTTCTCAGTGATTCCTAGTTTCTTTAATATAGATTTTTCGTATACAGTTTTCTTTCTGAACTTTCTCAAAAATGCGTCATTGTCGCCAGGCTTCACGAACCTGTCCTCTTTAGCTTTCTTATCAATAACATCTAACTTAATGTTTTCATCAGTAAGATTCTTTGTGTATACAATGTTATTATCTCCACAAGTTTCAAGTAAAGCTTTTAAACTCTCTTTATTAGACTTGTAGTGCTTTCTTCTTAAAAAGTCACCAAGCGTATCACCTTTTTCGTTGATGACAACTAAGTCAACTCCCGGCTGTACTATCTCTTTTTTCTTCTTGATACTATCAATAGCACTACCTAATCCAGTAATATCCTCTTGTGTATACTTTTTCTGTCCATTAACTAAGTATGAACTATTAGCCATAATAATCTGTCTATGTAGATTAGGAATCTTGCCTTCCCATTTCTTGTTCCAGTTTACTTGAAGCCACTTAGTACTTACTATATCCCTCTTATTATTTATGTCCTCTAAAGGCTCTGAGTATGTAAGAGAAGCAACATTAGTATTTACAATGCTTTCCGGAACCTGCTTAAAAGAGCTAAAATCTTCTGAAATCTCAGTAGATTCTAACTCTGGCTCCGGTTCGTTGCCATCACTCATTTCCATTAATTCTTCTATTCCTAAATCATCATCTTCAAAAACGCAAGATTTTTCCAAGACCACTTTTCGTCACCAACCTTTGTAAAATGTTATAACAACAATATCACTAGAATTATGCAAGTTTATTTAAAAATTACCAGCAAAAATTAAAAAGTGTTTTATACCCCCCTGCCGGAAAAAAAATTAAATCTCAAAATCGACCAAAATAGTGCAAAAATCCTTGCACCAATCTCCACCAGTTGATTTTACTACCACCGCCCCTCCGGGGCGCCCCCCATCCTCTCCGGAGCACCCTCAACTCGGAGCCTCCTCATTCATAGCACACTCATTCCCACTTCTCCGGAGCACCGGCTATTAAACTCTCACCCTCGGAGCCCCTCCATTTCATTTCGGAGCCCCTCAACAGGCACTACACATATACAGTTCACTCATCAAAGCTAGCTCATAGCTCCCTCGGAGAGGACTCACTATCGTTCGCATACTATCGTTCACTAGGAGTTCACTCAGTATACTGGGGGGCGGGATAACGAACAACAAGTAAGGTAAAGGCGGAGGGGCGGTTGCCGTGCGACTACGAAAGAGAGTTATACAAGTATACTAAAAGCAAGTAACAGTACAACAGCAATGCCAGGCTAGGAAAGAAGGAGTAACAGTATATGTACAATACAGGAACAGTATATGTACAGTAAACTAAGGAGAGACGCCTGGCGGAGCCGGTCCTACCGGGTAGGACCTCCACACAAGCGGCACACATATACTATATACAGCTCACTCACAAGCAAACTCATAGTAAGCTATAAGTAGGCACTAATACAGGAAAGTAGGAGTTGAGGAGGAGTAAGGCTCCAGCTAGGTGGTGGAGCCGGAGATAATACCATATTAAAGTAAAGAAAGAATAATAGGTACAGAGTACACAGGAGTCTAAGTAATACAGAACATACAACTCTCCTATATTAAAGTAAAAAGAGATAATACAGAAACTATAAAATGAGGAGATTCCCTATATACATAATTAAGACATCTCCTATATTAAAGAAAAAAGAAAATGTACTATAGGAATATATATATATTTAATAATGAGGCGTATCTAGATATAAGGAGCCCCCTAGTTAAAGTCAAGATTGATAAGAGAAACTCCTAAGTTCCGAGATAGCGTACTGAGGATACTATTGAGCTGAGAGTACTTACAGGGAATATATAGTATACCTAGATGAGGAGGCTCCTAGTTACTGAGTATATATAGAAAAGTAGTGATTGAAGGGGAGTGAGGCTCCAGCTAGGTGGTGGAGCCGGAATTAATAATAAACATCTAACACAGGTACAGAATACACAGAAAACTCCATACACAGGATACGCCACTTAAATAAAGTAAAATCCCAATACAGAAACATCTATAATGAGAAGGTGCCTAGATACTATAACAAAATAAGAAATAAATATTACAGAGTAAAATATATGAATATAGAGTGAATGATTCCTACTGAGGAGGGCACCTAATTACTAAGGGAGCCTTAATATAGAATATACATACTAAGCATACTGAGGGAATATAGAAAATAATGACTGAGGAGGAGTGAGGCTCCAGCTAGGTGGTGGAGCCGGATACAATACTATATTAAAGTAAGGAGGATAAGTATATATAAGGAGCCTCCTGATTACTGAGTAAGTCTAATACAGAATATATAAAGAGAGGATAGTTCCTAAGTGAGCAATCTCCGGTATGTATGGTTATTGTCAAGATAATAAGGGGGTATATATAGATAATGAGTATACTCCGAATTACTGAGGGGGCCTTAGAGAGATTCCTAAAATAGTGTCTAGTTACAGAGGGGCTCCTAGTGTGCGTTAATACAGAATGAGTGTACAGAGTGAGCAAGTCCCGAACATTAAATCCTAATGAGTAAGCTCCGGGTTGTAGATAGTGTACTGAGGGTATTATAGAACAGAGGGTACTAAACAGAAAATACTAACAGGGAATAAAATGAATACAAAAGGAAAGTCCATAGTTACTAGGTTCCTAGGCGTGAATGGGGGAGCGGTGGGAGGCGGAGGCGGAGCCGGCGGTGGAGGAGGTTCCGGAAAATGGCTGGGAGGATTTTCTTTTTTTGGTTTGAATTATCTGAGTATTCTTTAGGGACAGACCATTTGTATTAATATGATTTATTCTATTTTTATAACTATGGTTGGAGTCTTGTTTCTGATTCATATTCATATTGGGGGCTACTCTTATTTTAGTATGTCTTATATTTGCAATTCAGGAGTCTATCCCTATTTCTGATTCACTCTGATTTTATTTTATATAGTATACTAGAGGAGTTACATTTATTATTAAGGATGCTCCTCTCAACTAAGGTGCTACGATTCTAGATTTTATTATAAGTATGCTTTATCATAAATATACATATATAATTCAGGAGTCTACGGTTATTACTAACTCGTTATGATTCTATTTTTATTCTTTGATAGTATGCTAGAGTTATGATTCATTACTACTGGAGGCTCCGGTATATTACTAGTGTATTACGATTTTATTTTTGATTATATAGTCCCCTTTAGTGTATCTTAGTTTTATTTATTACTGATTCATATTTATATTGGAGTCTCTCCTTTATATGTCTTATATAGACAATGTATAACTATGTATAAAAGTATTCATTTGCAAACCGGAATTATACATTTGGTTTTGTGGGGATTCCGGCGATGGGCAAATCATACGACCGGTAGGTGATTGTTGAAAAATCAATACTTAAAAATTGAATATGGAAAATAGTACTAATTTTTAGTGTTTAATAAATATACATTCCTATGTATACGCTTATTTATATATACGATACAGAAGGCTTTTATTCATTACTGATTTATTGTGATTTCAGTTTTAATATATAGTTCCCTAGAGTTGTTGCTGATTCATTGTTACAGGAGGCTTTACCTGTTACTGATTCATAATGATTATATTATTGCACTTACAGGGAGGCTCCAATATATTACTAGTACACGCTGATTCTATGATTCTTTATAAGTATACTTTATCATAATTATACATATTACTCTTTATATATGATTCAGAAGATTACAGTTGTTACTAATTCATCATCACAGGAGGCTTTGGTTATTGCTAGCGTATCACGATTCTAGGGTTCTCATTATAAGTATACTATATTATAATTATGCATATATGATTCAGGAGGCTTTGGTTATTACTGATTTATTATAATTCAAGTTCTATTCTTAATAGCATACTAGAGAAGTATTAAGTCTTATATTAGTATATTAGACTATAAATATACATTTATAGGAGGCTTTGTCTATTACTGATTTATCATATTTCTAATTTTTAATATATAGTTCCCTTTAGTGTATCTTTATATAAGATTATTATTACTGGAGGCGCCGATTATTACCAGTGTATTACGATTCTAGATTCATTATTATAAGTATGCTATATTATAAATATACACGCCTATTCTTTGGAACTTAGAGTCTAACCTTATCTTAGCGTGTCTTGTATAGTTTTATATATGATTTGAATTATCTGAATACTCTTTTGGTATAGAATATTTATATTAATACAATTTATTCTATTTTTATAACTATATAGCAGGGAGCTTTTATTTATTACTGATTCTATTAGAGTCTTACCTTTATTATTGTATTTGTTATCGGAGGCTCTGGTCATTACTAATATATTGTGATTCTGTTTCATCTCATATAGTTCCCTTTATTTATTACTGATTCATTATTATATCGGGGGCTATCCTTTATATGTCTTATATAGATTATGTATAACTATGTATAAAAGTATTCATTTACAAGCCGGAATTATACATTTGGTTTTGTAGATGTCCCGGTGTTGGTTTGAGCCTTTGACCGGTAGTAGGTTGTTGAAAAATCAATAACTTAAAAATAGGTACGATAAATATTGCTGATTTTTAGCATTAAATAAATATACATTTTTATGTATATTCTTATTTATGATACAGGAGGCTCTGGTGCATTATCAATTTATTATATTCCTAATTTTTAATATATATAGCTACCTAGAGGTATTACTGATTCATTGTTACTGGAGGCTTTCCCTATTATTGATATACTACGATTCTGTTTTATCTTTGATAGTATACTTATAAACACACATTATTTATACTTGCGATTCACGGGGGGTTACCTTTATTACTAGTATACTCTGATTCAAGTTTTATCTTTTTAAGCCTTAACAAGATTGAATTATCTGAATACTCTTATCCTATTTTTATATAGCTCCCTATAATTGTTGTTCACTATTACTGGAGGCTTTGGTTGTTTCTGATTCACTTATGATTTTAGTTTTATTGTTATAGTCCTCTTTTAGGATGTCTTTATATCTACGATTCTAGGAGATTCCTTCTATTGCTGATATATTCTGATTTTATATAGTATACTGGACAATGTATAGTTATGTATAAAAGGATAGTTTTATAAACCGGAATTATACATTTGGTTTTGTAGATGTCCCGGTGTTGGTTTGAGCCTTTGACCGGTAGTAGGTTGTTGAAAAATAGACAAGTAGGAAATAAATATGGAGAATAACTCTGATTTTTAGTGTTTAATAAATATACATTCTTGTGCATACTCATATATTTGAGTTAAGCTTTATGTATTTATTTTAATTATCTGAATACTTGTTTACATTACAATGATTTTCTATATTTAAGAGGTAAAGGCTTTTTCTATTGTCTATACGCTACGATTCTATTTTATATAGTTCCCTTTAGCGTGACTATTTATTACTAATTCATTACTGGAGGTTCCGGTTATTTCTGATTCGTTATTATTCAAGTTTTGTTCTTTAATAGTATACTTATAGATAAATATATATTTATAATTCAGGAGTCTATACCTGATACTGATTCGCTCTGATTTTATTTTATATAGTACACTAGAGTTGTTGCTCATTACTCATCATTACTGGAGGCTCCGGTTATTACTAGTATACTACGATTCCTATTTTGCTCTTTATAAGTATATTTTGCTATATACGACTTTATCTATTATTCAGGAGTCTACACCTAATACTGATTACTGATGATTTTGTTTTATCTTTAATAGCATACTAAAGGAACAATAGTTGTTTTTATAATCTTATCTTGATTACTTAGTTATATAATCTAAGGAGAGACTTCTATTTAAAGAATGTATAAAAATGCGATTTTACAAACCGGATTTATACATTTCACTTTACCGGTGCTCCGGCGTTGACTAAAATCATCAACCGGCAGCCAATCATTGAAAAATCAATAACTAAAAAATAAGTATGATAAGTAGTGCTAATTTTCGCCTTTAAATAAATATACATCTTTGTGTATACTCTTACTGATGTGATTTATCTTTATATAGTTCTGGGAGCTTTGCCCGTTTCTGATTCATTATTCTAAGATTCTTATTGTAAGTACACTTTATTATATATACTCTTTTATGTCTTTCTTATGGATATTTTGATTTATCTGAATATTCTTTAGGTAGGAGTTAGTAGGATACAGATTACTTTTATAGCTCTTTACGATTCTAGTTTTATTACTGGAGGCTTTATTTGTTTTTAGTTTATTCTGATTCAGGTTCTTTTTATGGAGCACTCTCTTTATATATTCTATGATTCTTTTTTAGTATATTAAAAAGGAGCCCTCAGATATATCTAAGAGGCTCCGGATTGAGCTAGGAGCGATTTTTATATTAAACTTGATATATTTATCATTTATAATATAAAGGTTGCTTAGAAATAAAAATAGACTGTTTTACTACAAACAGTCTATAAAACAATCTTATACTCTTTAAATATTCTAGATAAACATTATAAAAAGGAGTGTATTAACACTCCTTTGTTCTTAGTTAAAAAACTCCTGTTCAACTGTATCATATACAAGTGGTTCATAATCAGCATCCCTTAAGGCGTCAAAAGCTTCTTCTCCAGTATTATAGTGGCCTACAACTCTGCAATAGTCTTCGATAGCAGGATAGTCACCATTCTCAGTTGCTAGTTCAAGCATATCATAACTATTATTACTTATAAAGCTTTCTGCGTCTAGTACAAGTGCTATAAATCTCTTTTTCATATTTCTTTACCTCTCATTAATCACTGTTTTATCTTATGTATTTATTATATATTGATAAAAAGATAATGTCAACTACTTTTTTAAAACTTTTTGGAGTCTAGCCTTATATTAAAGATTCAGGAGTCCTTAGTTATTGTTGATTCGTATTTATATTAGAGTCTATCCTTATTTAGTGCGTTAGTTATTACTGATTCACTATTACTGGAGGCTCCAGTTATTTCTGGTGTATTCTGATTCTAGTTTTGTTTTATAGTATACTTAATAAGTCTTATATAGCTTTATTTTTATAACTACGATTCAGGAGTCTTCACCTATTACTGGTTTATTATAGTTCTAGTTCATTATTACTAGGGTTCCTTGTTTCTGATTCACTTATGATTCTGTTTTATCTTTGATAGTATACTATATATTTAGCTTTATATAAAATGAGGCTCCCTTAATATTAGGAGCCTTTAATTATTACACTTATTATTTTAGAGTCTTTGCCTTATTACTAGTATACTCTATTTCTGTGGAGCACCCTCTTTAGATTTTTCATATACTCTATGTTACTTGCTTTAGCGTACTCTAAAGAGGACTCTCAGATATACATAGGAGGCTCCAGATTGAGCTAGGAGCGACTTTTATATAAGACTTGACATATTTATCATTTATTCAATTAAAGTTGCTTTAAATAAAAAATAGGCTTAGTGCCTATCTTTCTTTACTTTATATTCAAGCTTCCTTTTGTTGCTACTTGTTTAGTATTCTTTGCCTTTAGTTCAGCTTTAGTCTGCTCATAGGCTTCATAAGAGTTTGATAGGCTATTGTATATTACTAACAATATAGCGGAGTTAATCATAGTGATTAGGGCTCCACCCATTACTGGGATATTAAAGAGTACCATTATAGCGATTGATAAGATTGCTATTAGTCCTAGTATACTAAAGATTATTGCTTTGATTCTGAATATTCTTTTATATTTTGCTAGTTCGCTCTCTAGTTCCTCAGTTGACTCTGTTATTAACCCTAACTGCTTATATGCTTTTGCTCTTAATTCGTATTTATTCATTTCTTTTTACCTCTTGTTCATTTGATAAGTTAATTATACTTTGGTTGGATATGTTTGTCAACGCTTTTTTATATATTTTAATGATTCTATGGATAGGCTGGTTTCTGTTTATGAATATTTATACATAGTTATGTATATTTATACATTTATTAGTTTACTTAGGTTACTTTTGGAATAGTTTTTACAGGAATGTTGATAAATGGACGATTATCACCCTTTTAGTTGGCTTGAAAAAGTGCCTCCTGTATATAGGGCAGGAGGAGTTTTTGTCGGTCTTTGGGATAGCTTAAAGATGTATAAAACATAGTTAGTTTAGTAATATTTATACATTTGGATGCTTTTGTATATATTCAGTTAATAAAAAGTGTTGACTTTAAGTGAAGATTGTTATAATATATATGTATAAGAGAGGTGTGTTATGGAAGTAATTGAAAGACTTAAAAAGCAATATGGTGACGACTTACTATTTGTAGGAGCAAGAGGAAGTAACTGTGTAGGCTTGCAAATGGAAGGTTCTGATTTAGATATACTTGCTATTGTCAACAGACAAATGAAGAAATGTAAAGAGCTACAGGACGATGTAGCTGTTTATGGACTAGACTTAGCAGATGAAAGGATTATGATAGGTGCATTTAACTTAGTTGAGGCTCTACTATCTCCTTTATATATTGCAGATAGCTATAAGTTGCTATATGATAAGTACTTAGAAATAATATTTACAGAAGAGTACAATTATATGTTCAGAAGTCACCTATTTGGAGCTATAAAGAACTTTATCAAGTTGTACTATAAGAAAGATGGCGAAGGTAGATATAAGCATATTGCTAAGATTATAATATTCTACAAGCTTTGTACTGTTAAAGAATACACAGAAAGCTTAATTAAGTACTGGAGTGAACATAAGTTGCCTGAAGAGGTGGCCGACCAGTATTTCAGAATCAGAAAATACGGTCCATCTTTAGAAGAGGAAGAGTTAATTAAGGCAATAGAGGTGTGGAGAGAGGACAGTAAGATTAAAGAAGAAATCCACGACCTTTGTGAATATTACAGTAGACTTTTAGATAGAGATTATTTAAAAAGGAGATAATATACAAATGATTTATGTTAAGTTTTTTCTATTTGTTGTTTTGCTTACTGTAGTTGTTACTATAGTAAACAGAGCGGTAGTGAATAAGCTACAATCAAGACAGGTTGCTAAAATAGTAACATTCACCTTTGGGACAATTTTTGCTGTGGCACTAGCCTTTTTAATCCTAAAGATGATGTAGTTATTTATTAAAGGAGCGTTGAAGTGTATCTATATACTACAGAAATAACTGAAACCTTAGAGAAGTTGGAAAGAGATAGGAAAAAGTATAGAAATAAAAATATACTTTGGAGATTCCTTAAAGCTTGCTCACTCACATTTATAATATTAGGTGGGACTTATGGATATTTTCCATATTCTTTTCTAGGGTTTATTCCATTGATAATAACAACAGTAAAAAGCGATAAGGCTCTAGATGATTATACATTAGTCTTGAACAAGATTGAAAAGATAAAGGAGTAGCCTATGAGTCCTACAACAATAACTATAACAAAGGGAATAATCACTTTTATTTCATTCTCTATGATGGCAGTCACCTTTTTCGAGATAAAATCAAGTAGACCTAAAATAAAAGTAGAGCTTTTTTCTTTAGGAGTTATGTTAGCAATTTTTACACTACTATCTATATATATGACAATAAGCTTAATATCGGAAGTAGTTGATAGTTTAAATGGAACAGGTATTGAGAAAGAGGCAATAAAGCTATGATGTATTATGAGTTTGAATCAGGCTTTGATAAGTATTTTAAGGATACTAAGCTAAGCTCTACAGAGGGAATACTATCGGAACTAAAAGCAACAAAAACTAAGTTGGCTATATACAGGTTTCTATACTTTGCAACAGTAACGCTATTCTTTATTTCAATAGTATCAGCTTTGCTAATAACTATTTTTAACACAAAGTCAAATCTTATATATGCGTGCGTAGCTGGTATATGTATATTCGGGTTACTGATTATGCCTACAACATCTATGACAGAGAAGGCATATCTATACTGTAATACGCTAATAAGTATGCTCAGAGAATCAGATTCTAACTCAAATAGGTATGAGAGTTATACTCCACGCTTTGATTTTAATATAGATAGTGGAGCATATTTTAGAGAAACTAAAGAGCAGGATGCTCCTGAAGAGGAAACTATTGAAGTGGTGCAACCTAAAAAACAGACTAAAAAGCAGACAGACCTAGTGGAAGAGTTAGCTAACTTAAAGGAAGAAGGCGAGAGAATCTTTAACTATCTAAAGACTGAAATGGATAAGGATAAAGATATATCTGAGATTAAGAAAAAGTATAGCGCCGAAATAACAAGACTAGACTACATCAAGAAAAGAATAAATGAAATAGAGAATAAGTTGAACTAACATTTATGCTTTATTAATTAATTATTAAAGCACAAATCAAAGAAAGAAAATAGTATGTCAAAAATTATGGAAAGATTAAATAAATACAAGAAAGAAAATGAAAAGTATAAAGCTAAGGTAGAAAAAATCAGAGAGCAGATTAAAGAATTAGAACAACAGTGTACTATACTAACACAGGAAGATACCATCAAAAAGAGAGAGGCTTTTCAATCGGCTCTAGCTTTCATCGAAGAAACATCTAAGGACCCTGCTATTAAAGATTTTGCTAGAAGATGTGTTGGGTTTAAGTCGTTCCAAGAAATGGAGGCAACAATAGAAACACTATATAGATACGGTTTCGAGAATCTTAAAGTCGGAGGAGAAATTAAGATTCCTCTAAAAAGAGGAAAAGGCGTAGTGCATAAATCATTCTCTATAAAGACAATAGATAATTATTTAAATAGCTTGGTAATAAGTGCTGATATCCAGACAGGAGTTATCCAAGAGATTAAGTATAGCACATCAGTTTGTCATTATTAATCAATGAAAGGGAGAATGTTGTTAATATTCTTAGATGAAAACGGTTGTTTTAGAAAGTGTTATTATAGGGAATTGAAAGGTATATCGGAATTATGTCTATAAACAATACAAATATACACGAAATGTTGTTATCTGAATATAAAAAACTTTTAGGGCGCATTGAAATAGGTATTAAGATATTAGAGCGCCTTAGAGAGGAAAATAGTAAAGAAGTAAAGCTGTTCCAAGCAATAAGCTTTCTGTGTATTATTGACGAGATGAAAGCATTAAGTTGGAAAATCATAGATAATACCCAAGATAGTTCACTAGCAGAATGTTTAAAGCATATTGTATCTGATTATTCAGAATATACAGGTACTATGGAAAAACTCTTAAAGGTTTTGATAGAATCAAAGGTTTATTCATTTACAGTAGGAGAGCCTGTTGATAAAGACGCTTTAAGTAAATATTTCTCAAAATCTTCGGAGAGAGTATACTTTTATAATTTACCTCGTACTCAATTATTCGGAGAGGCTGGATATCTAGGTATATACATAGATAAAAATGATTGTTATCAGAGTTGTGTTTATAGAAAGGAACAAAGTGAATAATGAATAAAGTAAAAGAATGTTTTGACGCATATATGCAGATTGAGACCGAAACGAAAAAGAAAGAGAAAGATTTAGAACGACGCCTACAGGTGATTGAAGAGGAGTCTAGCATTTTAAAAATGAAAAACTCGGCTGACAAGAGGTTGGCACTTACAAATATTCTCTTAGCTATCGGTGAGACAGCTGTAAATGAGAATGTTAGGGAGTTTGCTCTTAGAAGTATAAACTTTATATCAATCGAAAGTACCGCAAATGAGATATACAATCTGATTGAGTGTAGTCTAGATAAACTTGATGTAGGCGATAAGTTTTCTGGATGGAACCCAAGATTCAGAATAAATGTAGTAGATGGTTATAACAATGTATTAGGCGTTAGTGGTGATATATCGGGCACCATCACAGAGATTGAACTAGCAACAGAAGTAAGACCGTGGCCCCTTAATAAGGCTAATTAACCTTAATATAGTCAACTAACCTTAATATAGTTAATAGTAAAATAAAAAGTAAATGGAGCTTTTATAATAAGGCTCCATTTTTATTTTAATGTGAAATACTGATACAGGAAGCTTTAAATTAACTTTTAAGCGTGTTTTATATAATAAATGATAAATATATTAAGTCAAAGATTAAAAACGATTAGGGACGAATCCGGAGCGTCCTACAGCTATATATGATTAATACCTACTCAAATAAAGAAAAATAAAAATCTAAAAACCTCCCCAACGCAAAATAGCCCCCTAGTCTTACAGTATTGTTTGAGCCTAAAAATGGTC
>ENA-OWLC01000012-OWLC01000012.1-metagenome-genome-assembly--contig:-NODE-12-length-46879-cov-27.824406_pt1 | contig 46879 bp, 65 predicted proteins | sample MGYA00245344_ERZ651092 | MGnify/ENA primary metagenome ERZ651092 (study PRJEB26857, sample SAMEA4031755) | metagenome | biome: human; feature: oral; material: saliva | place: Philippines | collected 2014... | reverse complement strand
GTTCGGGATCGGAGAGGCTGTGCCATTGTCCGAGCAGGACGGCTTTGAACATGGACAACAGGGGATAGGCGGGACGGCCGCGGTGGTCTCTAAGGTAACGGGTTCTTTGACGATTCAGGTACTGTTCGATCGGTTGCCAATCAATCACCTGATCCAACTTCAACAGTGGGAAACGGTCGATGTGTTTGGCAATCATGGCTTGGGCGGCTTGCTGGAAGAAGGTGCTCATGGAAAATCCCCTAAATGTCTTGGTAGGAATTTAGGGGATTTTTGCAAAGTTCTCTAAGCTATTATCGTTAGAAAAAATAAAAATCACAATAAATCTGCCTTAAATTTAAGTGGATTTATTTTATTAATTATTTGACTTACTAAATTTAGTAAAATTATACGTAGGAAGCAAAACAGGATTATATCCAGCATTTACAAAATAATTATTTACAAATGCTCTCAAGAATGGATATGCAATTGCCGGTGCATTCACCTTTGGAAAATTAGAATTTTTAAACTCATCAGTAATAGTATCATCACATTCAAAACGAGCTACAAATTTACATGAAAAAATACCACCTTCTGTTTCATCATCCTCATTATCTCTACTCTTCAAATTTAAATCAAAGAGAACAAAAAAATCACGCCCCTCTTCCAAATAAAAAGGATGAAACCTAATAATATCCTCACACTGAGACATATTCATATTAGGCATATTTTCCAAAAATTTAAGTATTTTTTCAGAAGGATTAAATTTTGTTTCAACAACTTTATAATCTAAGAATTTAATATTCATAATAATATAAACCCTTATGCAACTAATTCATAGTGACAATCATTAAAAGCATTCGTGTTATATTGAATGTTGTTCCCAGAAAAATGATCTAAAAACAATAAACTCTCTTCGGCATCCCAATCAAATTTAAAAGGAAAAAAACGTCGTAATCGACTTTGTTTTTCAAAATCTTTTATAAAATTTATTTTTTCATAAAAACTCTCACTAGAGAAATATTCTTCCTCACCCCAAATATCATCTAAGCAAGTAACGTTCTTCTCTTCTACGATAAAAGATAGATCAAAACGAGAATTATCAACAATTGATTGAAATTCATCTACAGATAAACTTGCCATAAAGCTATCAAATTTATTAATTATTTCCTGGGTAATTTTCATAAAACATCCTTTTTTATGATAGTAATAATGGAAGGTTTTTTGACAACATAACATCCTACTGTGTACCCTACCATTATTGAAGTCATTGATTCGTAAGACTTAGGTTTTTGAGCCTTAACGAAATAAACATAAATGTCTAATGGTTTACCTAAACTTTTTTCAAGCATTGCAAAAAAGCCATTATAAACCTTGGTTGCCATTTCTTTCTGATACTTTTTCAAACCATTTTGACTAGAAGAATCAGATCTATCAAGCTTTTTTTGTTCATTCTTTAAACAATTCTGTTCAAAATGTTTTCTATATTTCGCAAACAGCGCACTATGCTCATGACATTCAAAATCATAGAAGTTATCATCTGAAACATCTACTTGGCATCGCAATATTACATGCGTTGGATCAGGTACCTTTTTTCGTTGACTATCTGTGTCGTTTAAATAACATTCCGTTAGGTCATTGATACTTTTCCAACTATACTCATCATTTTTATCAACTTGCCACAGATAAACACCTTTCCCATGACGTCCTATATTTGTTTTAAACCCTTCCTCATAAATACTATTAGCATGAGTTTCGCAAGTTCCATGAGCTCCATACAATGTTTTTTTCATAACTGAATTTTACTTATAGGAATAATTTAATAACATATTTTGTATTTATTGCAAATCATATCAAACGATATGCTTGATTGTTTCATTCCATGAAAATAGAAATTTGAATTAAAATTAACTATTATGATGATTTATAAAAATTCTGAGTACAATCCTATTGTACCAGCTTACCAAGAAATTTGTTGTATTCTGATAATCATATTAGAATTATGTTGTATTACTTACTACATACCTAACACGTTCACGCTACTTTTACCACGGAACTATTCCTCATCTAACTGATATCTAATAACAAATAGATTTTAGAAAAATAAAATTGCTATCAAAGCTGACAGAAATTTGTAAACCCAAGGAACGAAGAATAAACGAAGTCTTACTATAAGGTAGATATTTGACTTGCTGTCTGAAGGCTCTGACGGTCTCCTGTTTGGCATTCAGAGCAAGATTTAATGCCATCGTTCATATGCTTTAAATATAAAAAGCCTTGCGGCCGTACAGACATCTGTACGGCTGCAAGGCTTTTTTAATGCTGAAATTACCGGTATTTTGGATAATGTGACGCAGCTCTTAAATCTTAAGTTTCAACTATGATAATAGCGTAATGATTAGGTCGATTCCCATATTTTGTATTACGTTCAATCAGATTTATTCGCTGTATTCGAAATGGAAGTGTTTTTTCGCTAAATTTTCCGATTAAGAACACATCATAGCTTTTCTCTGAAAAAACTTTGTCCTCATAGGTGCCCCTATAAATACGATACTGTTTACCATTAGTAGTATATATATGAAGATAATGAAGGTTATAGGCTTCATTATTACGAGTTCTGGTTTCTATTTCAACTTTCAAATGAGCATATCGCGCATAAAATGCACATAACAAGTCAGCATCTTCTTTATTTAATGGGTTATTTAAATTTCTGCGAGGAAGTGATCGCCGGATTTGATCACCTTTATTATCCGTGACTAGAATAAAAGGATTGTCAACGGGACGTTGTAAATTGGAGGCACCAGAGTTCCCATTAGTGGTATTCGTCCGATTTAAAGCTCTCTGCATAGCAGCTAATTTATCCGCAACTTGGTCATCACTCAAGCTTTCAAAATAAGCTTTGGTATTTCTTGTTGAAGATACATCATACCTATGTGCACAACCTGCTTTATGAAGATTGATATCTATTGCGCTTAGATAGGGGCGGTGTGTTTCTCCTCTAGGGGTATATTTTAAATGAGGTATTTTACACTCGGGACATCTCATGTTTTTATCATACTTACCTATATTTCCATTCTCTTGAAAATAACCATCTATTACATCTATGTTTAAATTTTCATCATCGGGAACAAAATAAAATTCTTCATAAGTTACTTTAGCCATAGCATCCTCCTTAAGAATTTCAAGTACGTTGTGAGAAGATATATAGTATAGATACTAATTGTTAAATGAAACATTAAAATTTTAAAGGTAGTTATTTACACCACTCTGACTATGAGAATTTGGAACATATTTATTCGGTCAATTGTAGTCTTATTAATGTGCAATCAAATTTTTTGTTTCTGATTTTTTAGGTACAAAAAGCCCGGCGGCCGTACAGACATCTGTACGGCTGCCGGGCTTTTGCATTGCTTGTTTAACGAGTAGGTTCGTTGTCTTGTTCTATACCTGTTTGTTTGGAGATATGCGGTTCTTGCTGTACTTGAGGGCTGACCTTTTGATCGTATTCCCGTTGTGCTTTAGTGCTTAGAGGTTGCCCAATCATATCCTTAGCCAATCTACTGATAAGCCTAGCTTCGTTTTTGTGTCCCATCTTATACAGTTCTTTGGCTATAAGACCATATTCAGCCAATATGTAACCGCGTGTCTGCATGACCTTCTGAATGTAGGGATGTGTCGGACGTTCCAGGTTTTTGATTGCTTGGTTTAATTCTTCCAGCCGTTGCTTTTCGATGCGGGGTGTTGCACCACGTTCTTTCATGGCTCGCACTATGCCATTTTCAGCTTTGAGGATTTTTCCCCGGTGTTGCCGTTTAGTAGCCGCACACTCTACACCTTCCTCCCGGAGTTTTTCAGCAAAACGGACGCGCCATTCAAAAAGATCATTTTTACGCGGATTAAGCCGTTGCCCGTAGGTATCTCTCATCAATACACACAAATGTACATGGGGATGCTCGGGTTCTCCTTCTTTTTCGGATTCGTGGTGCAGGGCAAAGACGTATTGATGGTCGGCAAACTGTTCGGCGGCGAAATTGCGGGCGGCATTCAAGACGGCCTGCGGCGCTGTTCCGGCAGGCATGGATAGGACGATATTGAGGGCTTCCCGGTGTTTGCCTCTTTCGGGGATATTGAGTTTCTGCCAATCTTCTAGTTGCGATTTGACGGCTTTTTTTCCGTTTAATTTTTCACCGGAGTGATTTTCGACAGTAATTTTACCGTTGCGTGAAATGTAGTCCAAATGGTTGCGTATGCCCTGCATACCATTGGAGTTTCGACTTAGCCTTTTAGGGATTTTAACCATGACTTCGGGGTGTTTTTTAGCCGCCGCCGTCAGGTTGGCCAATCCGCTACCGGATTTGAGGGGTACTCTGGATTTTGCCCGGTGATTGGATTTTGAGATGGGGATGCTGGAATCTTTTGCACGGACGGAGCGGGTTTTGAAACCCAAAAACCAATCGTCTATTTTACGGTACAGGGACATAGCTTTACTCCTATTCGGACAGGCGTTTGCGGTTGGTTCGTAATACGTCACTTACCCTTTGGGTATGTTGCCTGATGAATTGTGATAGGGCATTTATCTGTTCGGATGTAAGAGAAACACCTTCGCCCATATTGAGCTGTCGGGCAATTTGGTTGAGGTTGCGGCCTATACTTAAAAGCTGGTAGTTTGACTGGAAAAGCACTTCGACTTCGGCCGCCGTCAGCAGGGGATGCTTACGGACGTGCGACTGGACTATATCGCGTATGATGTCGTTCACGCTGCTTTTGTGCTTTTCAGCGGCGGCTTCGAGGTAGGCACGGTCTTTTTCCGGCAGGCGGACGGTAACGCGTTTGCTGCTTTTTGGGGGTGGAAGTCCGATCAATTCGGGTTCTTCCTTTTCAAGCTGCGCCTTCAAAAGCCGTTTTGCCATCCACGACACACTGGCTTTCCCATACCGTTGTTTTGCCAGTTGCGTAAGCTCTCTAATTTCTTCATGGGTTAAACCATAGACACTAATTTCAGGCATGGTTCTTTTCCTTAAAAAAACAAGGTCGTCTGAAACCATGTTTCAGACGACCTTTCTTATCGTTATCGTCCGTAAAACAGTTCCTGTTGCTCAGGAGACTGTTCCAGGTCTTTTTGTGTCGTCAGGCGGCCATATTGGGTCTGATAGAAATTCAGGCGTGCCTGCATCTGTGTTTGTTCGGGCAGGCCTTTAATCAGGTTTTCCATGCCTGCCTCCAAAATTCGGTACTTTTTCTGCTCGTCGGCATTCATATCAGACAACCGCTGCCCATACTGTTCTTTTGCTACCAGCAAACGTTCTTCCAAGGTTTGCGCCGGTTGCCGCGCCTCCTTTTCAGACGGCCTTTCTTCTGCCTGCTGTGTCGGTTTTTCAGATTCGCGATTCTCCGGCGCAGGCTTTTCGGTTTCGGGCGTGGTCTTGCGCTCCTGTTCCTGGCGGTGCAGGGCGAGGATGTGGTTATAGGTATCGCGGAATTTGGCGAACTGTTCGCCTTTTACGCCTTGCAGGTAGGCATAGCCGAACTGCTGCTTGTCTTTATCCCATATGATGCGTGCTTTCTCTACGCCGCTGACGAAAAAGCGGTTCGGAAATTTGCGCCATTGGGTAATTTCGCCGGACTCGATCATCGGTTTTAAAAACGCAGGGATGTCGGCTTTGTTCACGCGGTCGATGGCCGCCTGTTCACGTTCGATGGCGCGCTGGGTCTTCTCAATTTCCTTGTCCGCCGTCCGCAAACCGTCGTTCTGGCGTTCCCAGCGGTTCAATGTTGCCTGTCCGTTGCGCTTGTCGTTCAGCGGTTGTCCGTTCGCACTGCGAACGTCGTCGAAATGGTTTTGCAGCCGTTGGTCGAACGCCGCCTGTTTCTTTGCCAGCGACTGTTGCAGGATTTTCATTCTCCTGCTGCCCGCAGGTTGCTTGTTTTCATTCTCTGCCATATTGCCTCCAAGTGTGGGGTGGTGTTAGTTTTGTCATAGATATATAACGAGAAAAAAAGGCGGAAATTATTGAAAGGCTAAGGAAATTTAAAAAAGTGGGGGAAATTTTAGAATTGCGAAAAAAGCGCGAAATCTGACGGTTTTTTGTCGGTTTCGCGCTTTTTTTGTCATGGGAATTATCGGGAAGTTGTTTATTTTGATATGCCGCAGCTCCAGAGGTATTTGCCGAGGATTTGGAAGTCGGCGGGGGTGGAGGCGGACAGGGTCAGTTGGGTTGTCGGGTAGATGGATTTATTTGGGTTGTCGCTGATGATGTTGAGTGTATCGGCGGTCAGGCGTTGCAGGCGTTTGACTCGGAGTTCGTCTTGTTGCCGGAATAGGTAGATTCCTTCCCGGGTGTAGCGCGTGGCGGTTTGCCATAGGACGGTGCCTTGGTCGATTAGGGTTGGAAACATGCTGTCCCCGTCGATACGGGTACAGAAGCAGTCTGCTGGGGAGAGCTGCAGGTGTTTGAAGAAGGCGGTTCGGAACCACATGGCCTCGGGGTCGGTATCCCACGGTATTGCGCCGCTGCCTGCGCTGGCGAAGACTTCTTTGTAATAGCGGACGGGTACGATGTCGCGCGTATCCTGACGCGCCGCCCAGTCGGCGTAATCCATATTTTCGAGATGCGGCACATCGGGCTGAGTGTCGCGGACTTCAAGCGGCGTGTCTGTATCCGCGCCATCTATCAAATGGAGCAAGCCTTTTTGTTCCAATTCTTCAATAACGTAAGGAGGAAGAGGGTAGATTCTTTTAACCCCTTTCTTCCCACCTTGTGAAGGTGCTTCTTCATATTCCCAATGCTCTCTTTCTGCCCTGTATTGAATGGCGCGTGTTGTATTCGGCAGACTTATTAGGTTCAACTGGGTAATCAAATTCTGAATTTCAGAGATACTGAATTTCGGCTCTTTCATTTCCATGCTCCAATCAAAAACATGGAAAAAATCTTAGAAATTATTTTCATATTTAAAACAATCACTTGTTAAAAAAGCATGGAAAAGCATGGAAATTTTAGTTGCGAAATAATTTCCAAGTTATATAATTTTAAAAACAGCAAAACGGCGACTTTAAAACAGTATAACCGATTTTGCAGCGTTCTTTAACAATTTGGAAATAGCCAAAAAAATGACGGGTATTCGACCCGTCAGGAAGGAGACTGTTTAACAGGTCGTCTGAAACGGTTCGGACGACCGATTAAGCGGTTTTGCTTAGATACTTTATACAGAAAGGAATCAAAATGAAGCACATTGCAAATATTATGCAGATGAACGATTGGGATATGAATCAAGAAAGTACAGTGGGGCGGATATTGGAATATGGTCGCGGGAAGACTAAAAAATTCGTCATCGAATGGTTGGGTGGAGAGAAAACCGAAGTGAAAGGCGGTTATTACGATGCCTGTGCTATAGGTTTGAATGCTGATACTTGGAACTTTATTCGTCGAATTTAATAAGGTTAAACAGGTCGTCTGAAACGGCGGACGACCTGTCTAGATAATAAAGAAAGGAAAACGATGAGTGGTATGCATCCTGAAATGATACGGGCGGAAATCAAAATGAAGGGACTGTCGCTTGCCGATGTGGCTGCGATGGCAGGTATAGGCGAAAGCACAGTGCGTCAGGCTTTGAGAAAGCCGTCGACTGCCGGCGAGATGGCGATTGCGAAAGTGTTGGGCAAGCCCTTGTATGAGCTGTGGCCTGAACGGTGGACGAAAGACGGGCGGCGCATCCGCCCCCGCTATGCTTATTTATATAAAGAGGCGGCAGCATGAAAACGCATTATTCGATTTCCGAGTTATTGGAAATGAACTTGGAAAAATTTCCTAAGACGAACAGAGCAATCTTATATAAGGTCGAACGAGAGAAGTGGTCTTTTATTGAAGCCTCTTGTCAGGGTGGGAAAAACGGCAAACGCCGCGAATATGCACCGCCCCCGGAGGTGTTGAAACTGATTCAGGCGAAGAAGTTGAACGAGGTTTTGGGCGGTTTGTCAGATTTGCCCGCCCCTCTGTCGTCTTCTGAAGAAAAAAGCAGTGAGGCGGCGGGGCTGCCCTCTCCCGATGTGAGAGGGGGAGAGTTGACCATCGGCGTTGCGGACGGCTCGACGGAGCAACAACGGCTGTGCGAATCGGCACGACGCGGGGTTCTTTCCGCGGTCGAGTGGGTAATGGCGGAATCGGGCGTATCGAAGGAGGCGGCGATGACGACTGTTTTAACGCAGGCGAAGATGCCTGGCTTCGAGCATATTGCGAAGCTGTTTTCTTTGGCTGCCGACGGGCGTGGCGGCGGTGGGAAACTGCCGAGCGTACGGACAATCAAACGGTGGTTTGCGGCACGGGAATCTAACAGCCTCGCGCCGAAATCCAGAACCGAGGATATGAACGTCCCGTCTTGGCTGCCTGTGTTTTTGGAATGCTACCGGCTGCCGATGAAGCCTTCTGTTTCCGAAGCTTACCGCTTATTTGTGAGCAGGCTGGAGGCTTTGCCCTCTCCCCAACCCTCTTCCACGGGGAGAGTGGGCGATGTGCCAAGTATTCATCAAGTGCGCCGGTGGTTGGGCAAGCTTGGTAATGTGGAGCGTGAGCGCGGACGACGCGGTGCGCGGGATTTGAAAAATATCCTGCCACACAAACGGCGCGATTTCCTGCACTTGAAACCTGCCGCCATCTACACCGCCGACGGTCATACGTTTGACGCGGAGGTGTTGAATCCGTTATCGGGGCTGCCGTTCAGGCCTGAAATTACGACGGTTTTGGACGTTGGCACAAGACGGTGTATGGGCTGGAGCGTGGGGCTGGCGGAAAGTCGGTTTACCGTGCTTGAGGCTTTAAGCCACGCGAGCCGCGCGGCCATCGGTGCGCTTTGGTATGTGGACTGGGGTCGTGGCTTTGAAAACTTGATGATGACGGATGAGGCAACGGGTCTGATGGGCAGGCTGGGCATGACGATGACGCATTCGCGGGCTTATAACTCGCAAGCGAAGGGCGCGTCGGAACGCAGCCATAATATTTTCACACGAGCGGCAGCGAACCTGCCGTCTTTTGTGGGGAAAAATATGGACGACGAGGCGCGGCAGAAGCTGTTTAAGCTGTCGCGCAAGGAAGTCCGCCTGCACGGGAAGATTTTGAATTCGCCGATTCCGACTTGGGATGAGTTTAAGGGTTATATCGAACGGGTGGTGGACGAATATAACGACCGACCGCACCGCTCGCTGCCTAAGTTTACTGACCGTGAAGGCAAACGCCGGCATATGTCACCTAATGAGTTTTGGGCTTTGAAGGTGGCGGAGTTTGGCGAGCCGCCGAGGGTGTCGCCGGAGGAGGAAGGGTATTTGTTCCGACCGCAGGTGATGCGCACGGTACGGCGCGGAGAGGTATCGCTGTTCAGCAATACCTATTATTCCGCCGAGCTGATGGAGTTCAACGGCGAAACGGTCAGGGTCGGCTACGACGTGCAGGACGCGCTTTGGGTTTGGATTTACGACGATTTGGGACGGCTTATCTGCAAGGCGGAATGGCATGGAAATTCGACGGATTATATGCCTGTCAGCGTCTTGGAGCGCGCGGAAGACAAACGCAACGACGAGCGTCTGAAACGCAACGAGCTTCAACAGCAAAACATCCTGAAAGAACGCCGCGTACCGACCATCGAACATCAGGACTCGGTCAATATCGGGGGGATGGTGCTGGATATGAGTCAAATCAAGGCTAAGGCTGCCGCATTGTCAGAACGCCGAAGCCGCGAGGACGATGTGGTTGTAGAAGTGGCGGCAGTGAAGGCGGTTGAAAAACCGTCTGAAACGGAAGCTGCTGCGGGCTGGTCGGTACCGTCCGAAGCATCGGAGCGGTTTGCGCTGTATCAGCGTCTTTGCGGTCAGGCGGATTTGCCGCCGCAGGCGCAAAGATGGCTGGAGCGGTATCCGCAAAGCAATGAGTATAAGGCGTTGTCCAAACGGGCGATGATGGCTTGATTTCAGACGACCTTTCGGGGTTTTAAACAAGGTTTATTTACTATTTTAAAAGGATTTTAAAAATGAAAATTGCAAATATCAACAATCTGTCTTTGGTCTCTGTTGCGATGGAGCGTTTGGTTAACCGTCAGGACGGTTTGCCGGGTTTGGGTGTGTTGTACGGCCCTTCCGGTTTCGGTAAGACGACGGCGACGGTGGCGGTGGCAAATGAGACCCGCGCTTACTATGTCCAGCTGCGCAGCGCATGGAGCAAAAAGACGCTTTTGGAAAAGATCTGCTTCGAGATGGGCTTGCCGCCTGCCCGGACGGCGGCGGGTTGTTTGGATGTAATCTGCGAACAGTTGGCCGCCAGTCAGCGTCCGTTGATTTTGGATGAGGCGGACTATTTGGTTACGCATAAGGGATTGGTCGAACTAGTGCGCGACATCTACGAGGGCAGCCAAGCCCCGCTGATGTTGGTGGGCGAGGAAATGTTGCCGACCAAACTGAAGAAATTCGAGCGTTTCCACGGCCGCGTGCTGGCTTGGGTACCTGCGCAACCTGTCGATTTGGCAGACGCGGAAGAGTTGGCGAAGGTTTACGCGCCTGATTTGACGTTTGAAAAAGATGCGCTGTCTTATTTGGTGGATTTGGCGCACGGTTCGGTACGCCGCGTAACGGTCAATCTGGTCAATCTGTTGGAGCTTGCCAACCAGCAAGGCTTGGATACGGTAACGCGCGAGGTTTGTGCGAAAGCCGACCTGTACAAGGGCGAAGCACCTAAACGCGGAGTCAAATTATGAGCGTGACGACATTGACGAAGCCCCGCAACCGCCGACAAGAGATTTGGAACTGTCTGCGGGGCAATAAGGACAGGCTTCAGACTGTCTCTGAAATAGCCAAAGCCTGTCAACTGAGCGGGAATACGGTGTACAAGTATCTGATAGCTCTTAATAAAGGCGGGTTTGTGTCGATACAGAAGGGTTCGGACTTTTGCAGACCGTACGGATACCGACTGGAGCGGGATGCGGGTGTGGATGCGCCCCGCTTGTCTGATGACGGTCAGCCGTTGAAATGTCCGGTAACGGAAGCCTTGTGGCGGACGATGCGGATTTTGAAAACCTTTGACTTGGACAGCCTGACGGCCCACGTCAATATGACACACCCTGTCAGCCGCAGTATGGCCAAGGTTTATGCTCAACACCTTGAAGCGGCGGGTTATCTGAAAAATACGGGCAACGCACGAAAAAAATCGTTTGTCCTTTTGAAGAATACAGGGTCGAAAGCACCGCAGCTGCTGGCTGTCAGAGAGGTGTACGACCCAAATATAAACGAAATTGTATTAAGGGAGGTTCCTGATTATGAATAAAAAAGATTATATGAAAGAAGATTGGTACGCGGTTTTGAAGGAAGAGGTCGAGAAAGACGGACTGATGAAGACTGCGGCAAAACTCCGATACAGCGCGACAAGCATCAGTCTGATTTTGAACGGCAAATACAACGGCAAGCCTGACAAAGTGGCAGCAAAAGTGGCGGATGTGTTCCGTAAGGTGATGTGTCCGTTTGAAGGTCGACGGATGGAACGTGCCGAATGTATTGAAATCTCTCTCTCCCCCGCTCCGACGCATAACCCTATCAAAATGCAGCACTGGCGGGCGTGTCAAAAGTGCGAAATTAAGCCATGCGAGAAACGTAAAAAGGCCGTCTGAAATGAGACAAGAATATGCGGTACACGCCGGAGTCTATGAGGACACTTGGTACGACTACGAAACCCATAAACGTCGCAAGATTTGGCGGGCGGATGTGCGCGGCAAGCGGAAAGAAGGCTTCGCATGGTTGCAAATCCGCCGACTGCGGAAGCGATTTGAAAGCAAAGAGGAAGCCAAGGAATGGGCTGCTCAAGTGAAGGCGGATTGGGTACGCAATAATTTTTTTGCCTTAAGAAAATATTAAGTAATTGATTTATAAGGAAATAGGAAAATGTCTAATTCGTTTTATGAACGAAAAACCAAGTGGATCGGTTTGGCTTTTTGGTTGTTGTTTTGGGCGGTTTTGGTGGGAACGATGCTGCACAGCTGCTCTAAGCCGGTGGTGTCGGCGGCGAAGTTGGAAATGTCGCGCCGCGAGCGTATGGCGGATTTGGAGGCAAAAGCCTTGGGCGAACAATACGAGTCAATGAGCGTAGAGGAAAAAATGAAAGGGATTGTTTATGAGCGATAAGCCATTGAGCCCTACGGCGAAACGAGAGGCTTTGGAACGTGCGCTTAAGGAAATCCGCGCGAAATATGGCGATAAGGCGATTGTGAAAGGATGTGTGAAATGAGTTTCGGACGACGTAATACGGATTGGCAGGCTTGGGGACAACACCGCAGGCGTGCGACGGCGCGAATGGCGCAAAAAAGCCGAGAGCGCGAAATCGAGGAGTATCAGGCGCGTTTTAAACGGCCTGCCGAGAAGAAGGAGGAGAAAAAATGATTTGGTTTGTTATCGGATTGGCGGTGTTGGTGCTGCTGGGGATTTGGCTTGAACTGCTGGCCCGAATCGTCGTGTTGCACATGATAGGCGAAGGCCATGACGGGTATGACGACAATTAAAACGGTAAGCCGTTGATGTTGCTCTATATTTTTTTGCCTTATTAAAGATGTAAGGTATTGATTTAAAAGGATTTAAGAAATGAATGTAAAAGAAATTGCAGAATGGATCGAAGACCGTGGCGAGCTGATGTTGATGAAGAAGGACGGCGAGGGATTTGTGATTGCCGCGCGGTCGCCGGACGGGATGTGGAAGACTGCCGAGGCGGAAACTTTGGCTCGGGCGATAACTTTATGGGAGGAGGCATGATGAATATCACTAGACCAAATAAAGAAGACTTTGACGCAGTAGCGGAACTGGTCTCGTTTTTAAACAAAATTGCGCAGGGTTTGAATCCGATTTATCAACCCGCCGACCCAGAGGATGAAGACGATTTCGAATATCTGAGCAATGCGCCTGCGGATGAAGTGTTTAAAGCTTTGAAATATAAGTATGCCAACGCCGGTTTGCCTTGGATTATGACCGTATTGGATACCTTGCTGTCTCCGCGTAACGACATTGTTGACCAAGAATCCAGTGTTTTGGATTTCTCTCCAAAATTTAAACAGGCTGTAAAGGATACGGAAAGGCTGGATTTCTTAATGGAAGTCGGGTCAGCCGAATTTTCAAAACAAAATGGCCAGAATGCCCGTTGCAGCTTAACCCAATATGGCATTAAAGGCTATGGAAGCAATTACCGCGAAGCATTGGATGATGTGATGAAAGAGTGGAAGGAGATGTGATGAAGGTATTAGACCCGTGTTGCGGCAGCCGGATGATGTGGTTCGATAAAAATAACCCTGAAGCTGTTTTCGGCGATAAACGCAAAGAAATCCATCTACTGAAAGACCGGAAATATCTGCGCAAACTGGAAATTACTCCTGATGTGGTTATGGATTTTACAAATATCCCTTTCCCTGACAACACATTCGCAGTAGTGGTTTTTGACCCACCACATTTGGAAAGAGCGGGAGAAAAATCTTGGCTTGCAAAAAAATACGGTGTGTTGGGCAATGAGTGGAGAGAAGATTTGCGTAAAGGGTTTGCTGAGTGTTTCCGAGTATTGCGTTCTGAAGGCATATTGATTTTCAAGTGGAGTGAAAATCAAATCCCTGTGAAAGAGATTCTTAGCCTGACTAACGTAGAACCGCTTATCGGGCACATTAGCATGAAGCATAAGCAAAACCAAACACAGACACATTGGATAACGTTTTTGAAGGAAGAAGCGTCATGAGCATTGGAATGATGATTTATCTCTTGATCTGCGGGCTGATTGGTTTGGCACTGGTGGTTTTGGCACTGATGAGCCTGATTGAAAACTGGTTTAAGCGGCGGACTAAAGCTGTTGTTTTGGATGCCTGCGGTATGTTTTTTGGGTTGGTTGTTGTCCTTGTGGCGTTTTTGGCGATTCTTGGGGTGATTAAATGATTGAAATCAGAGGTAAAAACTTTGTTGCGTACAACGCGAGTGAAAGTGTTTTGGAAAGCATCATCAAGGATGTTTTCACGGGGGCGATGTTAGGGTTTTGTGTGTATATCAGCCATTGGTCAGCATCAGTGTTTTGGACATTTATCAGCGGTTTAATGTTTTTGTCTTATCTGGGCATTAAGTTGGGCAGGTTGATGCGTGACAAGCAAACTAAGTTTGAAACTTGGTCAGAGTTTAAGACATGGATCGATAAACAAGCTGAACTTGAAAATCACTTGGCAGGCAATGTTCAAATCGTAAAAGGCAATGGAAATGTACAGGCTGGTGGCGATGTTTGGAAGGATAAACAATGAACATCGAAAAATTCAACCCGAAAAAAGACCCTAAATACATTGGCTATATATTCCGATTTTTGAAGAAAAAATCCAAACTGCGTAAAGCTTTAGGAGCTTATCCGCGAATTGTTAAGTTTAAAGATGGATTTGACTGGTATATCGGCTGGTTTATTGATGACGGGTTGGGGGACTTTATTGGTAGCAGGATTTGTTACGGCTCCGAAAAAGTTGAGACATTTTGTTTTGTTAGAACCCCTGAAACGGAGGTTGTCGCTGAAGTCAAATGGCATGAATACGAACGTGTCGGAGTGTGTGCATTAACTAACTGGAATCACAAATGGGTCTATGCCAATAAACAATCACGCAAATGCCGCCACTGCGGAAGATGGGAACGGAAAGTCGTCAAGACCGTTAAGACGATTGAACGTCGAACATTATGGGAGAGTGAGTGATGAACATCAAATGCCCGAACTGTGGGGCGGTGCATAGCCTAGACAGCCTAATCAATGACGCAGAGGCTTCGGCGGTGTTGAGGACTGTTTTGGAGATGGATGCTGAAATGGGCAAGGCGGCGATACGGTATATCGGGCTGTTCCGCCCCGCCAAGTCGCAGTTGAGCTGGTCGCGGACGGCGAAGCTGTTGAACGAATTGATGCCGATGATTAAGGCCGAAACCGTCGAGCGCGACGGCGTGTCCTATCCCGCCCCTGCGGCGGCATGGATACATGGCTTTACCGAAACGCTGGCCGCGCGCGATGCTGGCCGTCTGAAAACGCCGCTCAAATCGCATGGATACCTGTACGAAATCGTCAGCAAATGGCAGCCGTCGGCCGCTGCGGCAGTGCCTGCCTGTCCGATGCCTGCGGATGCGGCGGCAGTCAATACCAAGCTGCGACAGGGCGTGCACGCGCTGACACAGTGGGCGGGCGAAGACTGGCTGAAACAGGAAATTGCTGCAGGTTTCTCCCTATTGGCCGCACAGAACCTCAAAGGCCGTCCTGCGGCGCAGGATTTGCCTGTTTTGGCCGCGTTGTGGGAGCAGAGGTTGATGGATCACGCGGTTGCACGCGGAGAAGTGAAGCTGATTGCGGAAACGGACAGGATGCGGATTCAGACGGCCTTTAAGGCCTTACAGGATACGCAGGAATGGCCGAACGTCATCGAGCTGATCCGCGCCCTGCCGCCGCGCCTGATACCTCGTGCGATGTTGGCGAAACCGCAACCCGACCGGGCAAAAGGACGGGAAGAGTTGGCCAAAGTCAGACAGACTTTAAACAGAAAAGGAAGTGAAAAATGAAATTGTCAGAAACCGAAGAAGCAATACTGGCTGAATTTGTCGGCTACTACTGGTTGTTATTTGCCATGTGGTGCGAAGAAAACGGCCATACGGTAGGAGATGCCGAATCAATCAGGGTCAAACTGGAAAGCCCTTAATCATCAACTAGCAAAAAGGAAAAAGAAAATGGCTAAAGCTAAAAAAACCAAAACCGAAGCCCTGACCGTGGGCATTCAAGACCGCGCCGACGCGTCGGTTCAAATCAAACGCATGGGCGATTTGCAGCGCGAAATCGAGCGCATCCAAGCCGACCACAACGACAATGTGGCCGAATTACAAAAACAGGCCGACGAGCGTGTTGCCCCCCTGATGGCGGAAATCAATGCCATTCATGCAGGTGTACAGGCATGGAGCGAAGCAAACCGCGATGCGCTGACAGATGGCGGCAAGGTCAAATTTGCCGACCTGACCACCGGCATTATCCGTTGGCGGAACAACCCGCCAAAATGCAGCGTCAGTGGTGTTGATGCAGTGCTGGCTTTGCTGGAGTCCAAGCCCGACTTGGAACGCTTTATCCGAGTGAAGAAAGAAGTTAATAAAGATGCGGTATTGAACGAACCTGAGTTTTTCGCCGACAACCCTGTGCCGGGTATTAAGATTGTTCAGGGCAAGGAGTTTTTCAGTGTCGAACCGCATAATCAGGAGTTGATGTGATGGCGAAAATTGTTATTGAAATTGAAGATTTGCCTAATGGCAAAGTTAGTTATATCCCTCGCGGAGATCTATATATCAAAGGAGGTGGTACTCCAGCACAATTAACTTGGATTGCTGTGCAAGATGTTATTGATATGCTTGAAAAGATTGGGGCTATACAAGGTATGGGAAAGCGGGAGATGTCGTGATGGAAAACGGAAATTTAAATACCGATGAGCTGAAATTTTTAAGAACTGCCGCACGCGATTCCTTCTACATCCACGCTCAAGTCGAAAACGCCAACCGCAAATTGGAAACCGCTTTTCTCGTGTGGGAAAAAGTGAAAGAAGGAGAAAAAGAGGCTATGCGCGACCGAAAAAAAGCCTTTATTTATTACTGCTTCGGGGTGGTTTGGTTTTTTCTTGCGTTGATTTTATTTCTTCTTTGGTAATAAGTAGATTTTATAAAGGATTATATTATGTGGTTTAAACAAGTTACTCCATTCCGTGTGTTTGAATTGCCAGAAGCTGAACACCTCAAAATAGCAATTGCAGAAAACTGGTTTTGTTCTATTTCCGGATTAGACTGGTTTAGTGAAGGCTTTTATGCTCCGGTTCCATTTGGGCATCCTATTATTTTTGAAGCTCAAAAAACTATGCTTATCAATTTGATGCGAGAAGAAAAAATATTACCCAGTGCGGTCATCAAACATAAATTGGACAAACAGGTTGTTAAGATCCAAACTGCCGAAGGCCGTAATGTCGGCCGCAGAGAAAAGCATGAATTACGCGAAGCAATTATCGACGACCTGCTGCCTAAAGCGTTGATTAAAAGCAGCCGCACTTATGGTTTATTTGCTGGCGAGTGGTTATTCGTTGATACGGCAAATCGCCGCAAGGCCGAAAATATGCTGACCAAGTTGCGCGAAGCCCTTGGCGGGCTGCCTGCTCAACAGCCTTTCACCCGTCAATCGCCGGCATCATTGATGACCAACTGGCTGTTGCAGGGTGAAGCTCAAGGTCGGTTTGTGTTGGATAGTGATGTTACCCTGGTCGGTGTGGGCGATGTTGCTCCCAAAGTTAAAATCAGCCGCAAAGACCTTACCTCCGAAGATGTGGTACAACACGCCAAAAACGGCATGAAAGTAACCGAACTTGGCTTGGTATGGAATGACCGCGTAGCATTTATTCTGACACAGGATTTAACACTGAAACGTATCCAATGGCTGGACGTTGTGCAGGAAGAAGCTGAAGGCAGCTGCGATGATGCGGAAAGTATGGCTTATGCCACACAGCTACTGATGGAGGCTGCACTGAGTGCGATTCTTGGTGAGTTGGTGGATTTACTGGGAGGTTGGCAGGAATGATGGAGGGTTGGGATTTTTAAAGCTTGATTAAAGGCCGTCTGAAATGGGGTTTAAAACCTGTTTCAGACGGCCTTTTTTATGTCTGTCAGTTTCGCAAAAAAAAACATCGACTTAATACTATATATTGTATTTTATTGGTATAATATGCGCTAATTTGTACTATATGTTGTACTGGAGGAATAATGCGCCGTGCGTTGATTGCAAAAATTAAAATCGCTCAAAAGGAGCTGGGCTTGGATGACGGTACCTATCGCGCAGTGTTGGAGCGCGTAACGGGCAAGCGGTCGTGTACCGAGTGCAGTATCCCCGAGCTGGAACGCGTAGTAGAGGATTTGCGCCAGCATGGGTTTCAGCCGAAAAAAACGGCGGGGCAACGACCGAACCGCCGCTCTTCCGCCGATCCGATGATGCGGAAAATCGAAGCCCTGCTGCTGGATAACGGCTGGACTTGGAATTATGCGCACGGTACGGCGAAAAAGATGTTTAAGGTTGACCGCGTGGAATGGTTGTCCGACGGCAATATGCACAAGTTGGTGGCGGCGTTGCAGATTGCGGCGAACCGTAAGAAAAAGGAGGCATAGGAATGAGCGTAAGTTGGGAGATGACGGAGCAGGATTTTGAGGATGTGAAACATCTTCTGCCGCAGAGCGTGGTGGCGATGATTACGGTCATCGGGCTGGAGGCAACATTTCACATGGTCAAGGTATGGGGCGGAACGAATTATCCGATTTCCAACCGCCGCCGCAATACGCGCCAAAGCCGAATCTTACACGCGCAACTGGTCGAGGACATCGGCGAAGAAGCTGCGGGACGACTGGAGCGAGCATATGCCGGTCAGCCTTTCTTGGCGATTCCGCGTTGCTGGGATGCAATGCGCGAGCTGCGCAACCGATTTATCCGCCGCCAGTATGATGCGATGAGCGCAGAAGGTTTGAGCGATTTGGTTATTGTGCGCGAGCTGGTGTTGGCTCATCGGCTTTCTACGCGAAATATCCGTTACATTTTGAAAGAGGCCGACCGCGAGGCGGCGGCAAGAGCGCAGACGGATATGTTTGCGGCGTAATTGTGTTGTGTGTTTCTTGTGAGTGGACCTTTGCCCTGCTTTATGCGGGGCTTTTTTTGTTTGCGGGATAGTAAGTGCATTTGTGCCGACCGTCTTATGCCGTCTGAAAAGGTTAAATAAGGTTTTGAAAATAAATCGTGATTTAATTTTGGAGATGCTAATGGGTAAAACTGTAACTTTAACCGCAGGCCACAGCAACACCGACCCGGGCGCGGTCAACGGCTCCGACCGTGAGGCGGACTTGGCGCAGGATATGCGCAACATTGTGGCTTCAATCCTGCGTAACGATTACGGCCTGACCGTACGCACCGACGGCGAAGGCAAAGGCAATATGCCCTTGCGCGATGCAGTCAAGCTGATTCGCGGCTCGGATGTGGCGATTGAGTTTCACACCAACGCAGCCGTCAGTAAGGCGGCGACAGGCATCGAAGCTCTGTCCACGCTAAAAAACAAACGCTGGTGTCAGGTGTTGAGCAAGGCTGTTGCGAAGGCGACCGGCTGGAAACTGCGCGGCGAAGACGGCTTTAAGCCTGACAATGCGGGCCAGCATTCACGCCTGGCTTATGCGCAGGCCGGCGGCATTGTGTTTGAGCCTTTTTTTATCAGCAACGACACTGATTTGGCTTTGTTTAAGACTACTAAATGGGGCATCTGCCGCGCGATTGCAGACGCGATTGCGGTGGAATTGGGAGCGGCGAAGGTATGAAAAAGTCTTTGATTGCTTTGGCTCTGTCTGTGTTGAAACCGCAGCTGCCTGAATTTGAGATTAAGCCTGCCAGTATTGGCTATTTGAAACAACATCCGTCTATGCGCTTGGGCAAGTCGGGCGTGGCGGCTGCCAAACGCGCGGCGCGTAAACGCAAGGCGAGAAAATGCTGAAAGCACGTCTGATTTGTTGGATTTTGAATTTGGTATCAAATGATTGGGAAGTCCGAATTGAAATACGTTGTATCGGCAGTGGTTATTACGACCGCCCAATCATTGCGAGAAAAAAGCACTGATTTTTGTCGGGCATAAATGCCCGACTTACGGGATAAATAATGCATATTTTGGATATTTTTAAAAACCCGGCGACAGGCAATGTGTCGCACTCGAAACTGTGGGCAAACGTTGCCTGCGCGGCGGGGACGTTTAAATTTGTGATGTTGCCCAACCCGTCGGCGGAAATTTGGGCGGTGTATTTGGGCATTGTCGGCGGCTATGCGGTGGCGCGTTCGTTTGTCAGCGTGAAACGTCAGGAGGTCGAGAATGAATCTCGTGAAACTGCTGGCGAATAACTGGCAACCGATTGCCATCATCGCACTTATCGGCACGGGCTTGGCGGTGTCACACCATCAAGGCTATAAGTCGGCATTTGCGAAGCAGCAGGCGGTCATCGACAAGATGGAAAAAGACAAGGCGCAAGCCCTGCTGTTGTCGGCTCAAAACTATGCGCGCGAATTGGAACAGGCGCGTGCGGAAGCTAAAAAATCTGAAGCCAAGGCGCACGCCGTCGGTGTGGCTTTGGCACAAAAGCAGGCGGAAGTAAGCCGTCTGAAAACGGCAAACAAAAAGGAAATCGAAAATGCGCTTACTCAAGACAGCCAAAAAGCAAGCGGTAATTGTATTGACGGCTTTGGCTCTCACGGCCTGCAGCTCTACAAGCGCGCCCTCGGCTACGGAAATTAAGATTGTCGAAAAGGCGGTCATGCCGACACCGCCTGCCGCGTTGATGGTCGCACCGGTGCGCCCGAATCCGCCGAAAGACGGCAAGACGGCCACGTTGTTGGAACACGCCGCTGAGTTTGGCGGCTATGTGGCGGAGCTGGAAAACCAAAACGCAGCGTGGCGCGATTGGGTCAATAGTCAAGCGGAAGTTGACGGCACGGAGGGCACACGATGACGACTTATCGTGATTTGGTACAACGCACGGTCGCCTGCCGCCATGCGGATTTAGAGCTGGGATTGAGCCGTGCACGTGAACAAGAGCCGTTTGTCATTCATGTTTCTAATCTGCTGGATAAGGCAGGGTTTGAATATACGGTACGGATGAATAAGGATTTTCAGACGACCTTTAACCTTGAATATCCAAATACAAACTACGACACCTTTAAGCGTGCAGTTTGGCAGACGATTTCGGCGTATTACTGCGTTTGTAACGATGGAGATGGACTCGAAATTTCCAGCAATCGCCCTGACGGCTACTCCGTCCGTATCGTATTCGGCGATGTGCCGGTTTAAAGGGGTTTTAAATGGACTTTGAATTTGGTTTTAAAACCCTGTGGCCGATTGCGACGGCGGCATTTTGGTTTTGGGTCAACGGCATTTCAGGCCGGTTGAAAGAGGCGGACAAGCGTATCGATGACCTTAAAGAGGAGCTTCACGCGGTCAAGCTCTCTTATCACACCAAGCAAGATGCCAAGGCAGACAGCACTAATATTGCGGCGGCCTTAGAACGAATTGAAAACAAGTTGGAAAAAGTAAACGAAAAACTGGACAGGAAAGCGGACAAATCATGAGCGACCCGATTTTGGAAGCCTTGGCGCGTATTGAAGCCAAGCAGGATGACATGCTCGCCAATCAGGCGCGCATGGACGAAGAATTGCGGCAAATTAAGAAAGACTGCAAGAAATCTGCTGCGGTTTACGGCGGTCTCGGCGGCGTGATTGTAACGACCGGCTGGGAGTTGCTGCGAGCCAAACTCGGAGGCTGATATGGCACACCCGAAAGAAACCCGCGAAAAGCTGCGCAGGCTGTACGTCAGCGACGGGCAAACGCTCGAAATCGCGGCAATGATGTGCGAAATCCCGACGGCTACCGCTCGTAGCTGGAAACGTGCCGCCAAGGAGACCGGCGACGATTGGGACAAAGTACGCGCTGCCTATACCTTGGCGGGCGGCGGCATCGAAGACTTGAGCCGCTCGCTGTTGGCGGGTTTTTTGGTGCAGTACCAATCGACGATGACGATGTTGCAAGACACGTCTATTGAAGAGCTGATGCCGTCCGAGCGCGCCAAACTGTTGGCGAGCCTGTCCGACGCGTTTACCAAGACCGTGGCGGCAAACGCCAAAGTGATGCCGGAAACGTCAAAACTGGCGACGGCGATTGAAGTGTTGGAATTGTTCGGCGAAGTGGTCAAGGAGCGATACCCGCAACACTTGCAGGCTTATGTCGAGTTGGTCGAGCCGCTGGGCGTGGAAATTGAAAAGAAATACAGGTAAGCGATATGCAAAAAGTTGAATACACGCATAAGGGCTGGTTTTTATTTTGTCCGATTTGGATTGCCGATTGGGAAAGTGAAACTCCTGTTGTCGCACCACGCTATAAGCTGGAGCCGTTGTTTTGGCTGGCCGACCAGTTTTTTTACTTTATGTCGTCCATGAATGAAATGAAAATGGGAGAGCCGTTGCCATTTTGTTTCATGGTTAATCAAAAGCCGCTGAAAAAGCCGGTTGTCCACTATTACGAATAAAACATGAAGTCCAAAGAGTTTTTAAAGTCGCTTGCCGAATACGCCGCCCAACTCCGCCAAACCATCGAGGCGGAGGCGGACGGCTTTGATGCGTCTCCCGCAGCCATTGCCGAGCGTCGGGCGAAGGTATTAGACCCTGTGCATGGTTACGAATATTTCGTCAATACCTACTTCCCTCATTACGTCAGGTCGTCTGAAAAGTCGGAACTGCATGAATTTCTGTTTCACCGCCTGCCTGAAATCCTACAACAGCCCGAAGGCATCAACGAAGCGGATGCCGCTCCGCGCGGCGAAGCAAAATCGACGCTGGTTACGCGCTTATTCTCGCTTTGGACGGTCATTACCGGCGCGAAAAAGTTTATCGTCATCGCGATGGACAGCATCGACCAGGCATACCCAATGCTTGAAGCCATCAAGGCGGAATTGGAGTTTAACCCGCGCCTGAAAACCGATTTCCCCGAAATGTGCGGACAAGGGCGGGTTTGGCAGGCGGGGACGATTGTTACCGCGTCCAATGTCAAAATCCAAGTCTTCGGCTCAGGCAAGAAAATGCGCGGCATGGTACATGGTGCATTCCGCCCCGATCTTGCCATTCTCGACGATATCGAAAACGACGAGATGGTGCGCAACCCCGACCAGCGCGACAAGCTGGAAATGTGGCTTAAACAGACCGTCTTACCGTTGGGCGCGGTCGGTACCAAGTTTGACGTAATTTATATCGGCACGATTTTGCACTACGACAGCGTATTGAGCCGCACCCTGAATAACCCGTTTTGGAGTACGCGCAAATTCAAAGCGATGAAACGCTGGCCTGACCGCATGGATTTGTGGGACAGATGGGAAGAGCTGTATCGCAACGACGGCGCGGCGGTGGCCGAGGCGTTTTATCAGGCAAACAAAGACGAGATGGAGCGCGGCGCGGTCACTTCTTGGGCGGCTCGCGGTGTACTCGCACTGATGAAAATCCGTGCGCGTGACGGTCATGCGACGTTTGATTCGGAATATCAAAACGATCCGGTCAGCGGCGAAGATGCGCCGTTTGCGGAAAACATCAAATACTGGTCGGAACTGCCCGACGATTTGGTGTACTACGGCGCGCTCGACCCGTCATTGGGTAAAGCGGGCGCGGGACGCGACCCGTCGGCGATTTTGGTCGGCGGTTATCAAAAATCGACGGGGCGGCTATTTGTAACTGTCGCCCAAGTCAAAAAACGCCTGCCCGATTTGATTATCGAGGACGTTATCCGCATCCAAAAAGAGGCGCGGGTCAAGCCGGTGTTGTGGGTCGTAGAGACGGTGCAATTCCAAGAGTTTCTCAAGGATGAGCTGATTAAGCGCGGGGCGCGGTCGGGTGTGCATATTCCGGTGCGCGGTATCAAGCCGTCTTCGGACAAGATGTTGAGGATTGAGACCTTACAGCCACACATGGCAAACGGGCTGATTTTGCTCAATCCCGACCAAAAAACCTTAATCAGTCAGTTGCGCCATTTCCCGAAAGCCGACCATGACGATGGCCCCGATGCGTTGCATATGCTGTGGATGGCGGCAACGACGGGCAATGTATCAAACAGAGCGCGGGCGATTGATTTGCCTGTGCCGATGTTGGAAATGTGATTTTAAGGTCGTCTGAAACCGTTTTCAGGCGACCTTTGGAGTAAGAAAATATGTTCGGATTGATTAAAAGCACAACGCGGAAAACCGCAATCAAGACATTGACGAGTGCGACTGAAGATGCGTTGGAAAGCCTGTTTTCTAATATGGAAGGCACGGACTCTCTACTATCTCGCCTCGGCGTGGACAGACAGCAGGCGTTGGACGCGGTGGTAAGTGATGACGAGGTGGCTGCCTGTTTGGAGGATTTGCATTCTGCCATGCAGAACAAGGCGTGGCGCATTTATGGCGAGGACTTGAGCGACGAAGACAAAGACCGTATATGGAAAACGCTGAAACGCCATCTGCCCGCACTTGCCGAAATCGTGTTGACGGCGCGTTTGGGCGGCTATGGTGTCGGTCGGTACGTTTATCAGCCCGAACCCGACGGCTTTTTGACGATTAAGCATATCAGCAACAAAAGCGGCGAATTGGCGAAATACGTTCCCTATCGCGACGGCTCGCTGGTGTATCGCGGCAGCGGTGGCGAGGAAGCCTGCAATACGGACGTGCTGTATCTCTTTATTACCCACCGCGCCACTTCAACCAATCCTGCGGGCGAAATGGTGGCGGCGCGGCTGTATGCGCCGGTTGCGTTGCGTAAAAAAGGCTTTATTTATGCGGCACAATTCATCACGCGCTACGCCCAGCCGTATTTGATTGCCAAAATCCAAGCCAACAGCAACGACGACCACGACAGCTTCATGAGCCGTTTTTACCGTTTTGTGAGCGGCGGCGCATTGAGCATCGAACGCGAAGACGATGTGATGATGCTGCAAAACAGCGCGGACGGTCAGGCATTTCGCCGATTGGAAAACCTCGCCAATGCGCGCATCCAAAAAACGCTGTTAGGCAAAGTCAAAACCAGCGACCTTGAGACCGCCAGCCGCGCGAGCCAAGAGACCGAAGAAAACAACCGCGACGAGCGCATCGGCGCGTATCTCGCTCTGCTCTCCCGCGCTGCACAGCACTTTATCGACGCGCTTGTGATGGTCAACAACGCCTACGGCAAGCCGATTAATGCGCCCAAAGGCGTATGGTTTGAGTTTGAGGACGAAATCAAGGTTGATAAAACCCGAGCCGAACGCGACAAGATGTATATGGATACGGGGCAACTGGTGTTGACCGAAACCTACTACCGCGACATCTTGGGCTTTGAGCCGGAACATTTCGAGCTGCGCGACCCGAAAGCGTCGTCTGAAAACCCTGCGCCCGCCAAATTCAGCCTGCGCCTGTCTGACGGCCTTGCCCATAATGCGCCTGATACGGTGGAGCAGGCAATCGCCCGCCCGAAGATGGAAGCAGTGTTTGGTTTGTTGGAAGGTTGCAAAGACTACGCCGAATTTGAGGCAAAGCTGTCCGAACTTGATTTGAGCAAGGGCGACAATCTCTTGATCCAGCGTTTGGTTTCAGACGGCCTTTCGGCTTGGGCTGACGGAGCAGGCGATGGACGGAATTGAATACAACTTCGCCGGCCTAGTCGATAAAGCTGCTTTCGAGCATTTCAAGGCTAAGAAAATCCTGCCCGGATTTAGTCATTACGATGTTTGGCTGTATCAACACAGTCTTGCGTTTACTGTCGCCAAGATGATGGACGCGGATATGCTTGCCGAAGTCAAAGCCGCCATTGAATCCGCGCAGCAGAACGGCACGGCGTTTGCCGATTTTAAAAAGCGTTTAAAACCGTATTTGATGGCGAAAGGCTGGTGGGGCGAGCAAGTGATGACCGACCCGCTGGACGGCGAACCGAAATTGGTACAGCTCGGCAGTACGCGTCGTCTGAAAACCATTTTCAACACCAATATGCAAACCGCCTTTGCGGCGGGGCAGTGGCAGCGGATTCAGTCAAACAAAAAAGCCTTGCCGTATTTGCGCTACAACCATTCTGCCGCCGGGCATCCGCGCGACAGCCATAAACGCTACTACGGCCTAGTCCTGCCGGTTGACCACGACATTTGGAAAGTCATCTTCCCGCCCAACGGCTACGGCTGCAAATGCTCGGTGTCCGCCCTGACCCGTCGGCAGGCGGAGCGCGAGGGCATCAGCGGCGAGCCTGATGTGGATATGGTCGAGTTTACCAATCCTCGCACCGGTCAAACGGTATTGATACCCGACGACATCACGCCGAGCTTCGCGCACAACCACGGCGACCGATTGGGCGCGATGGACGCGTTGTTTGGCGAACGCAACGGCGAAGAGGCACTGGCCGCCATGATTGCCGAGCGCGAGGCGTGGCTGGACAAGCGGTATAGCGTGCCGTCTGATAAAGTGGCGGTGTTGGCTTTGCCGGACAAGGTGTCGAAGAAGGAAGTAAAACGGTTGGCGGCAAAAGCATCAGACGGCAACAATATTTCTGTTTATGAAGCCGAAGCCGCGGCAGCTTGGCAGCAGGCAACCGGAGACAGGCTGGAGGTGTTTGATTTGGGTGAAACGGATGGCAGGAAACCTGCAGATTATTTGATTTCCGATCCGAATCTGCCGAAAGAAAAGTGGCTGCGTTTGGATTTCATGTATGTTACAGAGCCGTTTAAGCTTGAGAAGATGAATCATTATTTTCAGAAAACGGACGAAATCTGGAGCGGGCAGATGAAAACCATCCAAGAACATTTGCAGAAAGCTGATATTGTACCGCTTGATTTTTCGGCGTTAAATCTGATGAATCGGCATCGGGTGCTTCAGTATGTGCTATCATTACCCGAAGTACAGAGGAATAAAATCAGAATTTTAGTGAAGGAATCAAAATGAGTACGCCTAGCGGAATGACAATCCGTGCAATCAAACAGGATGATGCATACCATTGGGTCGAAGTGGAGATGAACAAAGGAGCGTGTGCGGATTTGTTCGCTTATATGACCCCTGCCATGTATGAAATTGCGCCGGAATATGCGGAAGAATTTGAATACAGTAATTGGGAAGTTTTTTCTATCCATGCCGCGCCGGAAAAATATTATCGTGCTATTTGTCATCTCATTATGCAGGGTGCCGACCGGCTGGAATCCGTGAAGCCGTTTAAAGCGGCTTTAAAAGCCGCCCTGGAAGCCGATCCGAGATTTAAACCTGTATAACCCAAAGGCCGTCTGAAACCGATTCAGACGGCCTTTTTTATAACCGCTCAAATTTCGCGTTTTAGCGCGTTTTAACGGTCAGGATAGGCAAAGATATATCCGAGAGTTTAAATGCAATCTGACGCAGCCCTAAAATGCCCCTGAAAACGTTTTTTTAAACCGCCTCCGTCTGCATTTTTGGATATGCCCCAAATTTGCGATTTTAGGCGGGTCGGATACCGAAGATAGGCAAACCCCAGTCAGAATCTCGAAAATCAATCTAACGCGATTCTAAAGCGGTTTTAAAGTGGGTATTTTCATATTTTACGCATGAGGATTTTCAAAGGCCGTCTGAAACCTGATATTCGGGTTTTAGGCGGCTTTTGCATTTGGATTGGGAAGTGAAATCCTGCCGTCCGTCTTTTTGAACTTGGCAAGGCAAAATGGAGCAATGGATACGAACAACACCCCCCTCAAAATCAAATTGTCCGCCGCGCTGCCGGTTGCCCTGGCGACCCGTGCGGATGATGTGCGCACCTTTAAGGGTGTCGCCAATTCGGGCAAGCCGTTCGGCTACGGCGGTTATCAAACCGTCGTTGATTTGGCCCAGCTGTCGCACAAAGCGTCCGTCCCCGTTCTGCTGGAGCATTCGCCGCTGAAAATGGCGGGCGTGTGCAGCCTGTCGGTAACGGCGGACGGCCTGATTGCGGAAGGTAGTCTGTTGTCCAACGAGTTTGGCACGCAGATCGCCGAAGCAGCCGACCAAGGTTTTCCTTGGGAAATGTCGGTTTACGCGCAGGCGGAATCCTATGAGGAGCTGGCGGCGGGCGCAGTATTGTCCGTCAACGGCAACGAGGTAACAGGTCCTGCGGTGATTTTGCGCCGCTGCACCATCCGCGAAGTATCGTTTACCGCCGTCGGCGTGGACAGCGAAACGGAGGCGGTGGTGTTGTCGGACGGCAGTCCCTTGCCGGATATTTTTAAACAACCTTTGGAGTTATCTATGACACCCGAAGAAAAACAAGCGTTTGACGACCTGAAGGCGGAAGTCGATACGCTCAAGGCTGAAAAAGCCGAAGCCGAGAAAAAGCTGAAAGAATCCGAAGCGGCTGCCAAGAAAAACCAAGTCAAGGCGAAATTGTCCGCCGCCGGCTTTAAGGAAGGCGAAAACGGCAAGTTTGAAGGCTTGTCCGACGCTACCATGACCGTGCTTTTGTCTGCCGACATCGAAGCGGCGGAAGCCATGATTGCCGATCTGAAGCCGAAAGCCCCCCAGTCTGCCGTACCACCCGCACTGTTGAGCGAAGGCGCAGGCAAAGACGAATCCGAACACACCGGCGAGGCGGAGGGCAAGTTCTCCGTAGCCAGCCACAAAGGCTTATTGGGAGGCTCTTATGTCTAAAGCCAAAACTGAAATCCTCGGCCCTGCTATTTCCGACTTTTTGAAATACGAAGCGACTCCGTTGACGCGTGTGGCTGTTGCTGCCGATGCCGGTACTAAAGCGGGTAGTTTTGTGACGTATCCGCTACGCAATAAAAAACTTGTTGCTTTAACAGATGAAGCTGACGGGAAAGTTATTGTTCAGCCACTCAATTGCATCATTGAGTGTAAGGATATTTTTATCCAAGCTAAAACTGCATTCCTGTCCGACGCGGTTATGAAAAAAGAAGGTGACGCGTATGGAATTGTTTACGTAAACCTGCAGAAATTCGGTGCATCTGATGCTTAATTATTTGAAATAAGGAAAAAATATGCCTTTATCTGACAACAGCAAATTCGGCGTGCAGGCTTTGACCACCGCCGTCAACAAAATCGACCCGGGCGCAAGCCAAATCCGCGAGCTGGGTATTTTCGAGCCCGAATATCTGACGACCACCTACGCCGACATTGAGTTCCAAGACGGCAAAGTCCACTTGGTAGCCAGCAAAGAGCGCGGTACGGCCGGCCAGGCGGTCGAAAGTCCGAAACGCACCGTGCGTACCGTCAAAATCCCACACCTGCCGATTCATGACGTCATCCGCGCGGACGACGTGCAGAACCTGCGTGCTTTCGGCACAACCCAAGCCGCGACCGTCATGGACAAGGTCAACGAAAAGCTGGCCGGCGGCAAATCCGACCTTGAATACACCCGTGAGCACCTGATGCTCGGCGCGTTGCAAGGCAAGATTTTGGATGCGGACGGCAGCGTGATTTTGGACATCAATACCGATTTCAAAGTGCAGCGCAAAACACAAGACATCGAATTGTCGAAAGACACGACCAAAGTCGGCGCGGTATTGGACAAGCTCTTGTCCGAACAACGCCAAAAATTCAACGGTGCGCAAGTGCGCGGCTGGGTTGTCTATTGCGGCATGGAGTTTTTGAGTGCGCTCAAAGAGCATAAGTCCATCTTCGAAGTGTACAAACGCTTTGACGAAGCACGCGCCTACCGCGAAGGCGATACGCTCAATCCGACCGAGTTTGTCCACAAAGGCATCCGCTTTATCGAGTATGCCAACCATTTCGGCAGCGACGCCGACATCGGTGCGGACAAAGCCATCCTGCTGCCGGTCGGCCGCAATCTCTACAAAGAGTATTTCGCACCTGCCGACATGAACGCGACCGTCAACACCCGCGCCCTGCCGTATTACGCCAGCCGCGAGAAATTGCAGCACGACAAAGGCTGGAGCCTGCATATGCAGTCCAATCCATTGCCGATTGCGCTGCGCCCCGAGTTGTTGGCAACGCTGACCATGTCTTAAACGGATTTCAGACGGCCTTTAAGGCAGTTTTAAAGGTCGCCTGAAAACGGAGGACGGCATGATTACCATCCAAGACATGATTACGCGTTTCGGCGAGCAGGAAATGGCGGAACGGTCGAATCATGAGAACTACGAAACCATAGACGAAGCGGTGATGGCGGCGGCAATCGCCGACGCGGAAGAAGAAGCGGCAAGCTACCTTCGGGCGGCGAAACTGTTTTTTACCAACGACACCGCGCCGCAGGTTTTGAAAATCAAAGTCTGCGACATCGCCCGCTACTACCTCTACGACGACGCTGTAACGGGTATTGTCGAAGAGCGTTATCAGTCGGCAATCGCTTGGCTGAAGATGGTCGTCAAAAATCCGAATATGCTGGACGATAGCCGCGTATCGGATGACCGCAGGCCATCAACGTGTGCTGTTTATGTCAATGCCGAGCCCGATTTGCGGGAATGGCTGAAGGAGTAGGCAATGCGGATTACGGTATCGCACGACTTGTCGCGTATCGCCCAAAGCCTGAACCGCCTGTCGGGCAGGTTGAACGGCAGCCTTGAAGAGCCTTTGCGCGCTATCGGCGGCATCCTCGAATCTTCGACCCGCCGCCGTATCGCCGAAACCAAAACCGCGCCTGACGGCAAACGCTGGCAGGATGTCAGCCCCGCTACGGCAGAAGCCAAAAACGGACGCGGCGGGATTTTGGTGGACCACGGCAACCTCTTGGCAAGCATTACGCACGAGGCATCGGCAAAAAGCGTGATTACCGGCTCAGTAATGGGCTACTCGGTTTATGCGCAGGAAGGCACGAAAACCATGCCTGCCCGCCCGTTTTTGGGCTTGTCTTCGCAAGATTATCAGGACATTGAAGATTTAATGTCCGATTGGCTGGAAGGATTGATTGTCTGATATGGCTTTAAAACAGCATGAAAACTTATTGGCGGTCTATCCCGAAATCTTAGGCCGTCTGAAAACCGTCAAAGGCATTAAGGCGGTTAAGGAAATCGGCGAACTTGCCGAGCTGCTCGCCCAAGGCGCGGCGAAGCGCAAAGCTGCCCCGCTGGACGGCGCGGTCTATGTCGTTTACGGCGGCTCGACCTTTGCCGACGAGGCGAAAAACGGCAAATTCCTCAAATCGACGCTGCACTTTACCTTCGTCCTCGCACGAAGCTATACCGCCAACGGCAAATCCACGCTGTACGAGGTCGGCGAGACTCTGACGGCAATCCAACGGGCGTTTTCGGGCTGGGACGCTGGCGACGAATATGCCGTTACCCCTTTCCGCCGCATCGCCTCGCCATCCATCGAATACAACGACGGCTTTGCTTTTTACCCTATTTCATTCGCCTGCGACACCGTGCAGGCGGCAAACTAAAGGAGCTGCCACATGGCAAAACAAAACGACCACGGCTTAATCTTTGAGGGCGACGTCAAGGTGCGCAACCTCAATCAAAAAGGCTCGGGCTTTATCGAAATCGGCAATACCACCGCGCTGACCACGCAGACCAGCGTGGAAACCAAAGAGCGCGTGTCCAAGCAAAAAGGCACTTACGGCAGCGCACTCGACAGCCTGAAAACCGTCAAGCCTACCGAAATCGGTCTGAAGCTCGACACCTTCGACAAAGACAACCTCGCGCTCGCTCTGATGGGCGAAGCCGCCGTCATCGCGGCTACGGCGGAGACCGTTACGGGCGAGACCGTGACCATCGGTAAAAAAGGCATGGCGTACAAACTGGCAAACGGCAACATCGACCCGGCTACCGTCAAAGTCAAAAACAAGTCAAACGTCAATGTTGATGCCAAGCATTTGGACATTAATGCCACCTTGGGCATGATTACCATCCTGCCGGCTGCAGATACCGTCAACGACGGCGAAAACATCACTGTCGACTACAAAACCCGCGATTCCGGCGGCTACAAAGTGTCCGCAGCCACCTTGTCCCGATTGGATTTGGAAATCTATGTTGACGGCCGCAACCGCGTTACCGGCGAGACCGGCATTCTGCACATTCCCCATGCCGTACTAGCTGCGGACGGCAGTATCGACTGGTTTGGAGACGACTTTAATACGGCGGAATTCAAAGGCACGGCGGTGTTGGCTTCGGGCGAAACCTCAACCTATTCCTTCACGTCGTACAACAACTAAAGATTCGGTAATAAACAAAGGCCGTCTGAAACTGGCTTCTGCGTCTAGGCGCAGCGGCGGCAGGTTTCAGACGGCCTTTTTTAAACGGTTTTTAAAACAGGATTAAATCATGGCGAATATTCAGGCAGGTTTAGAGATTAAGGCGGGCGTGTCCGGCGTTGAAAACATCGACGCGCTGGCGCAGTCCATCGAGGCGGCGGGCATCGATACGGGCAAGCTGACCACCGAAGCGAAAGAGCTAGGCGCAACGCTGGCCAAAGCACAAGCGCAACAGGCGGCAATTGCAGAATATAAGGCATTGTCGGCTGAATTGGACAACACTGCCAAGGAAATGCGCGCGCTGGACGAATTGACCGCGACGCTGGAGAAATCCATGCGCGGCGGCGGTACGCAGCAACAGCAGGCCGATTTGGCGAAACTGCGTGCCGAATCCGAACGCCTGGCAAAAATCGAAACCGAGCTGACGGGCAAACTGTATACCGCCCGCGACGCGATGGCGGTGTCGGGCGTATCCGTCAAAAACCTTGCCGCCGAAGAGGCGCGCCTGTCGTCCGAATCCGCCGCCGCAACGGCGCAGCTCGACCGCCTGACTGCCGAAGCACAGACCCTAAAAGCTATCGCCGATGCCAAAATCCAGCTCGGCATCGATACCGACGATAAGGCACGGCAGGAAATCCAAAAGACCAAAGACGCCTACGAATTGCTTAAAAACAGCGGCACACTCTCGCATGAAGAATTAGCCCGGGCGGCGCAGTTGCAGGAAGGCAAGGTGCGCGAACTTGAAACCAGCCTGAAAGGTGTGAAGCCGTCTATTGCCGAGGTTGCTTCGGAGATTCAGGGCTTGGTCGGTGGTGCGGGCGGCTTGGCGTTTGCCACCCGCGAGGCGATGAAGTTTGAAACCGCGATGGCGGGTGTGAAAAAAGTCGCTGACGGTACGGACGAGCAGTACGCCCAACTTTCAGACGAGCTGAAGAAAATGGGCGCGGAATTAGGCATTTCCGCCGCTGAAATGGCCGAGCTTGCCGCAGCGGGCGGACAACTCGGCATTCCGATTGAGAAATTGTCGGAATTTACCGCCATCGCGTCCAAGATGTCGGTTGCCTTCGGCATGACCGCTGAAGAGGCAGGCAATGCCGCCGCGACGATTGCCAACGTGTTCCAACTCCCAATCGGCGAAGTGGAAAAGCTCGGCGATGCCATCAACGTTTTGGGCAACAATACCGCCGCACGAGAAAAAGACATTGTCGCCGCAATGGCACGTATCGGCGGTACGGCGAAACAGTTCGGCTTGGTTGCCGACGAGGCCGCCGCGCTTGCCGACGCATTTATCGCCTTGGGCAAACCGCCCGAAGTGGCTGCGACCGCCATCAATGCCATGCTGCAAAAACTGCAAACCGCGCAAAGCCAGGGCAAAGACTTTCAGGCGGCCTTGGAAGGTATCGGTACGTCTGCAGATGAGATGGCGGCCAATATCGCCGCCAATCCGCAGCAGGCTTTGACGGACTTCTTGCACAAACTCGAAGGCTTGGATAAACAAAGCCGCGCCCTGACACTCTCGCAACTCTTCGGTACGGAATATAGCGACGACATCGCGCTTTTGGTCGGCTCGTTGGGCGAATATGAAAAGGCTTTGGGCTTGGTCGCCGACAAGGGACAAGTCGTTGGCGCGATGCAAAAAGAGGTGGCAAACGCCATGTCCACCAGCGAGGCGCAGATTGCCAAAGCCAAGCAGGAAATCATCAACGTTGCCATCGAGGTCGGCGAAAAGTTGCTGCCTTTGATGTCTTTGTTGGCGAGTACGGTGGGCGGTGTCGCCGGTGCGGTCGGTGCGATTACGGAAGAGTTCCCCGTTTTGACGCAACTTGCCGCGCTGTTTGCAGCGGGAGCCGTTGCCGTCAAAGCTTATGAAGCGGCCGTCCGCCTGACGGGCGGCGCGGTATCGGCATCATTTGCGACCCAGCGTGTCGGAATTGAAGCAACCAAAGCATCCATCCTGTCGACCACTGTCGCTGCACGGGAGCTGGGCATCGCGCTCAAATCCGCTGCTGCCGGTAACGGTTTCGGTAATGGCGCGGCGGCTGCGGGAGCATTGGCTCAAAATCTCAAGACGGCGGCATCCAATGCCGGATTATTGTTTGCGGCTTTTGAGGTTGGCCGTGGTGTAGGCGGCTGGCTGCGCGAAAATACGGATTTAGCAAAAATTTTCGGCGATAACCTCGCCCGTATTCCTGCCATTTTGGATAGTCTGTTTACCACCGGCAGTCTCGACAAGTATCACGAGTTTTTCAAAACCGAAGCCCAAATTAAGCGCGAGTTGGAGATAGCGGATAAAAAAGCCCAGGAAGCTGCCGAAAAAGCCGCCGTCGCCAAGAAAAAAGCTGCTGAAGAAGAGGCAGCCGCCGTCAAGGCCCTACAAGCCGAATATCGTGCGTCTGCAACAGAGTTGTCAGCGTTGGAACACAGTATGGCCGCCTTGCGTGCCGACGGTCGCGAAACCAGCGATTTTTACAGCGAACTGGCAATCAAGCTGGAAAACGTGCGTACCAAAACCGCCGAACTGAAAGCCGAACTTGATAAGAAAAACGTCAAAATCAGCGCAGATACAGGCGAGCTTGCCGCAGCACAAAAAGCCCTTGAGGCTTTGGGTTTGACGGCTGAAGAGGTAACCACCGGCATGAGCAAAAAGGCGGCGGAAGGTATTGCCAATTTTTCGCGTGTTGCCTCTCAGTTTGGTAATGATGCCGAGCAGATGGGCCGGGTGTTTCAGGCCGCGCTCAAGCAGATGGACAGCAAAGAATCAACCGATGCTCTTTTGGCCGAATTGGAAAAGGTAGGTAAACAATCCGGACTGACGGCCGAGGAAATTAAGAAAATCGGAGATACGGCAAGGGAGTCAACGGACAAGGTTGCCGACGCATTTGCGAAACTCGGTGTGGACAGCAAAGCCGTGATGACGGGCATTAGCAGTGATGCGCGGCAGGCATTTACTGCTTTTCAGACGGCCTCTGCCGAAGCGGCGGCCGCCGGTCAAAAAGATGCCAAGCTGATGCAGGCAGCCTTTGAGGCAATGATGGGGAAACTTAAAAGCAAGGAGGAATTTGCCGAGTTTCAACACCAGCTCAAAGCCAGCGGCGACGCGGCACTGTTGACGCAGGAGCAGCTTGCCCGTTTGGGCGATGCGGCTTCGGGCGGCGCTGAAAAAGCCAAAGCCGCCTATCAAGGGTTAAACGATACTGCCCTCAAAACGGGCGAAGCCGCGAAAGCCGCGCATGACAAAGGCTCGCAAGCGGCGGAAAACCATGCCCAATCGGTCAGAAAAGTGGCGACAGCCAACAAAGAGGCGGCAGCGGAGGCAGACAATGCAGCCAAAGCGGCGGCAAATGCATCTAAATCGTTTAGTGATTACGGCTACCGTCTGACGCAAACGGCAGGCTTTTACAAGCTCAATAATGAGCAGCTGGATTTGATGAACCGACAGTTCTCCGGGATTAAGTTGGGCATGGAGGCCACATTCCGCGCTGCTCAGATGAAAGAGTACACGCAACAGATTTACAGCGCGAATACCGCGATGCAAAGGCTGACCAATGCTGCTGCTCAAGGCGCAGTGACACAGGATATCTTGAACGATGCGGCCAGCGCGGCATCTCGTGCTGCCGATAAATTGGGGAATACTGAGCTGACAAAATTCCGCAATGCGATATCCGATGCCCAACGCCGGCTGAATGCCCTGCGCCAAGAAGCACATGATGCAACCCGCGCGCTTGAGGCCGAACTTGCCGAGCTTAATGGCAATACGGAGGCGGTTTATTCTTTGCAGCAAGAAAGAAAAATCCGCGAGTTGAAGCAAAAACTCGATAACGCCAACCGCCTCAAGCAAACCGACGTTGCACGCGAATATCAGCGTCAAATCGAGTTGACGCAGCAAATCTACGACCGCCAACGCAACAAACGTGCTGAATCTGCCGCACAAGAGCGAGTCCGCAACCAAGGTTCGCAGGGCAGCAGCAATGCCGCCCAGCGGTTGCAACAAATCGGCAATACGCAGGTTAATATCGACCCGGAAAAGCTTAACCAAATTTTGGCGCAGCGCGACCAAGCGGTTGCCGAGAAAGCTGTTAACGGTTTTATGAATAGTTTAGAAGCTTCATTAAAGCGCACGACATAATTCAGACGGCCTGCAACCATCTGACTGCAACCATGCCAAGCCCCGATTTTCGGGGCTTTTGTTTTAATAGGGTTTTGAGAAAAATACGCAAAGGCCGTCTGAAATGGCAAATCAAGAGTGGACACTGAAGCGAAAAGACAATGGCGTGGCCGTACATCTGCCGCAGGATATGCGCTGGGAAGATGAATTTGAATGGAACAAGGTAGCTCAGGCTGCGCCGCAGCGCACCTTGTCGGGCGGATTGGTCATCCAACAAGGCATTAAGGCAAACGGTCGCCCAATTACGCTGTCGGGCGATTGGGTGTGGCTTGATTTGAGTATCTTACGTACGTTGCGCGATTGGACGGATGTCCCAGAACTGGAAATGACGCTGACGCACTACGACGGCCGCGAATTTAATGTTATTTGGCGTACCCACAACGCGGCGTTGAATAATGTCGAGCCGGTGCATTACTCAACGCCGGAAACGGATAGCGAACGATACACCGCCCAGCTCTGCCTGATGACGTTTTAAGGTCGTCTGAAAGTAGGTTTAAACAGGATTTAAAAAGGTTTCAAAAATGGAAAAAACAACGCGCCTGACGCAGCAGGATTTGCAGATCTACCCCAGCCAGCGCATGACCGATACGCCTGACGGCGGCGGTTTGATGGTCGGTCAGCCGCTGACCGGCGAGGATAACGAGATTTTCCCGCCCGTTTCTGACGTTGACCGCACGATGGGCAGCCTGGACGCGCGTCTGCTGTACCCTGCCGTTTTGCGCAATGATTCCGAGCCGCTTTACGGCGGTCATTTTGTCATTACCGAGCCGCCGACCTCTGAAAACGTATCTTTCTTGGCTTTCAAAGCGCGCAACTACGGCGAGAGCCGCGCAGATATTATGCCGCGCATTGAGGCATATTCCGTGCCGACAGTGGAAAGTCGCATGACGTTATTGGGTCGCCATTTGGCAGGCGTTCGCCTCGTGCAGGCATATCAGCGCGTAGAGGCTCCTTTACCGAAGGTCGGCGAGCGTTATTGCCTGCAATATGAGGAAAAAACCAAAGATGTGACGCGCCGTATCACGGAGTATTTCCGCATTATCAACATCGAGGACGAAGTGCGCATTTTTGAGATTCCAAAATCAAACGGTGAGGTCGAGGAAGTGCCGCGCCGTGTAGTCAAAATGGAAATCAGCAATCCGTTAACCCGAGATTTTGATGGTGTCGATTATCCGGTTAAGGGGTATGCCGCGCCTAAAGTTAAGATTTTGGAAACCCAAGTGGCAGATTCTGCGGCTTATTATGGCGTGAAACCTGTATCAGACGGCCTTTCGGCAGGAGATGCCACGCTGACGGTGTCTAGCATTTACGAAAAGCTTGTGCCGACCTCGACAGTCGAGACACCTTATACGGATGAATACCCGGTTCCCGGGGAGGCATGGGTCGCTGCTGCACCGGAAAAACAGCTTTTTTCCGGCCGTGTCAGCAATGGGACGTTGACTTTGCCTTGTTCTATTTTGCCAGGCAGTCTTAAAGTTGGGAACTACACAGACAATGGCTTGGGTCAACTTAAAAGCGGCGACAATGTTGTCAATGCTGATTACGCCAATGGGCGTTTGAGTGGTTTGCCGACAGGTTATTACACGGTAACTGCGGTTCCGGGTGCTAAATCATCATCCGCTCGATATGCTATTGCGGTAGAAATTAAAGAAACCAATCACGGTACATCATTTGCCCCTCTGCTTAGACCTAATCCTGCTTTGGGTAGTTTAAAAGTGTCTTTTATGGCTTTGGGCGTTTGGTATGTTTTGACCGATACAGGCGATGGCGTGTTACGGGATGAGGCCGGTAAAAGTGTAGGTACTGTATCGTCTGCAACAGGCAGTGTATTGCTTAATCTACCGTCTCTTCCGGATGTTGGCAGCCGCTTGGTGTTCCAATGGGGAGACTCCTCTGGTTTCACGTCTTTTGATGGCGGAAAGACGGGCGGAAATAATCTGCCCAAGGCGGCAAACGGGGAGTGTACTTATTCCCTGGGGCATCCAATTAAGCCGGGAACGCTGGTGCTTACTTGGCAAAATAACGGTAAGAAAAGAGCGCAAGACGATGGTGCAGGAAAATTAACGGGTGATGCAACTGGCAACGTGGATTATTTGAACGGTACGATTAAATTGCCGGCTTATATTGACTCCACTTCAGTTGATTATGTTTGCGATGAGCCTGATCGCATTCAGGTTGGTCTTGCTGATGGGCGTGGGTTGACCGCAGAGGAAAAAGGAGAGGTGTGGAATATCACATTAGGTACGGTAGCGCCTGATTGGCGCACTGTTTCTTTAACGGCTTTGGGAAGCTTTGAAGAATATACAAGTACAACTGTTTCAAACAGGTATTCTTGGGAAGCGGCAGCATTGAGATAGGATAAGTAATGGGAGTAAAAACTGGTTCAGGCGGTTTTAAAATTGTATTGTCCGCCAACCCTGCGAAAAATGGCGAGTTCACAATCGGCGGTCTAAAAGCCGAGGGTGTGAGTGGTGTAGGGTCGACAATGATCGTGCCTAAAGCGGTGTTACAGGTTATCGGTCATGAAAGATCGATGGTTGAACAAAATATTTTGGATACAAGTCATAGGTACCTAAAAATTCGTGAGACCAAAGAAATAAACCGTTATGGGAAAATAGTCAGTTGGTATGCAGATTACCTCACTAGTGATCCGGCCTCAATAAAAAAACGTCGTGGCAGCTTGAATGGCGGCTTGTTATTTAATGTTTTGAACGACTTTGATCAAGGAAGCATCTGTGTTTTTGATACCTGGTCATTTCATGACGGCGAGACAGAGATCGTTGAACGAGGCGGTACGCTTTATAAGAATTGGAATGCAGTGCAAGGTTCGGGCGATGCAGTCGGTACGTTGACTACTGACGGTAAAGTCATTATCAATGACCGTAATATTGCCTTCCTAAATCTTAAAATTACAGGCGGTATCGTACGCCAGCCACAGATCAAGGGTTATGGTTATGCAGGCCGCACGCCTGCCGCGCCGGTCAAGCCTGAAAGCTTTACTGTTTACGCGGGCAATGGCGAAATTGTCGGCAGAAGCAACGCCGCTGGGGAAATTACCGGCGGCATTACAGGCAAAATCGACTACGAGACAGGCTTCTATGAAATCAAGCGCGATGAGGGTTTTTATCCCGAAGATTTACGCTACAACGCCGTGACACAAGATAACCTGCCTTTGGATTCATCGATTATCGGTATCGATGCTGTGCGCCTGCCTGCCGACGGACGCGTCCCTGTGTTTCGCAAGGGCGATATGATCGTGATTTCCAACCGCCTCAAGCAGGATTTGGGCAGCGCGTTTACCGCCGCTCAAAAAATCACGCTCAACCGTCAAAATATCGACCGACTCTGCTTGGTCGACAGCAAGGGCAAACACGTCCTCGCCGAGAAATACACGGCAGACCTCAAAGCGGGCAGCATTACTTTTGCCGAGCCGTTGGACTTGTCGCAATATACCCTGCCGCTGACTGCCGTTTGTGCGTGGGAAGAGGAAAACCGTGTGACCGGCGTCGATATTTCAGGCCGTCTGAAACTCCAGTTTGCGATTGGGCGTAATTATCCGAAGGAGAATACATTTGTGTCCTCCGCCCTGATCGGCGGCGATTTGCTGGTGCGCGCTACCGAGCCGTTTTCGCAACAGGCATGGGACAATGTGTGGAGTGACGCGCAACGCGGGGAGCCTATTTTGGCGCGTACCAATGTCAAAGACTACCCGATTAAGTTGGCCAGTAACGGCGCGATTACCGAGCGCTGGCTGATTAAATTCATTACTGCAACCCAATTTGAGCTTTACGGCGAGCGGCTGGGCTTGGTCGCAAAAAGCGATACCTTGACCGATCTTGCGCCGACCAATCCTGCGACCGGCAAGCCTTATTTCACGCTCAAGGCGGCGGCATTCGGCGGCGGCTGGTCGACGCAGAACTGTATCCGCTTCAACACCTACGGCACGCCGTTGCCCGTTTGGATTTTGCGCAGTGTCCAGCCTTCGCCGGACAAGCAAAACGGCCGCGATGGTTTTACCGCGTGTTTGCGCGGTAATACAGTGGCCGAATAAAAGACAAGGCCGTCTGAATAGCACTTTCAGACGGCCTTTATACCGTTTGTTTCTTTTTTATGCCGTTTGTTTTAGAATACATTATTTAAAATAAATATGGAGAATGAAATGGAAAACTATTACAAACTTCTTGGGATTATGTCATCTGCAACGGAAGAAGAGATTAAACGGGCTTTGAGGCGTGCTGCGGAGCGACAGGAACTTGAATTGGATGATATAAGATGGTGTCGCGAGTATTTGCTGAATCCAGCGGCAAAAGCGGAATACGATAAAATCCTCCATGCCGACAATCCCGATCTTGCCAAAGAAGAAAGCGAAAAAGCGAAAGAAAGAGAAAAGCTCAGACAGAAAAATAAAAAAAGCGGAGGGTCTGATTTCTTGAAATTGATTGGCACCGGGATTCTGGTTTCCATCCCGATGCTTTGGTTTACATTCAAAAACGGCGGCACATCATCTAAACCGAGCGTATATCAGGCGCAATCAGCCTGCGAAAGCGCGGTAACGGGTATTTTAAAATCGCCTTCTTCGGCTGATTTCGGAGGGTGGCAACGACGTGAAAATGCCGATGGGACGTTTGAAATAAGCGGATATGTCGATTCGCAAAACAGTTTCGGGGCTATGTTGCGTGCGCGATTTAGCTGCTCCGTCGATGCAAGCGGAAATCAGGCGAAAATTACTTATTTCCGCTGAAAAACAAAATAGAAACAAGCAAGTGAGTGCAACTATGCCAAGCCCCGATTTTCGGGGCTTTTGTTTTAATGGGGTTTTAAATCATTGAAGTAAAAAGAAAGGCCGTCTGAAATGTTTGATACGCAACGTGTGCCGGTAAAGGTTTACCGCTGGGATGACGAGGGTGCGCCGCAGGTTGAATCGGCGGCAGGCAGTATTAAAACGATTTTAAAAGCCTGCTTGGTTACTGGTTACGGCGAGGGTAATAAACGCAAGGACGGGCTGGGCTGGGAAATGGCGTTTGAAAAGACGCAAGAAGCCTGTTTCCGCAGTACGCACCCGAAGGCGACAAAGTGGTGGCTGGGGGTGGATGACTCAAAATATGGAGACCGTGCAAGATACGTTGATTTATGCGGTCTTTTGGAGCCGACATCGGCAAAGGCGGGGAAAGTCAAACAAAAGGTTATCAACAGCAGTGGATTTCACAATTTCATTTACAAAAAAAACGACAATAACCGGGATAAGATCCAATGGGTTGTGGTCGGAAATGAGCGCGCATTTACTTTAATTATTTTATGGCGGGATTATTGCTCGTTTTTTATTTTTGGCAATTTCTGCAGTCTCGCCGTGGCTGATGAAGCCAATACTCTGCTTGGATATGTATCAGATGTAGATGAGAATTTTGTTTATGGCACAGGCCGTGAAGTTGTTATTTTTGTGGTGCCGATGCGTGATTATAAGGGCGATATTGCTTCTGTTCTAAAATTTACCAGCAAAGCATATGCTAATTATGGTAGTTATCCTAGTCCTATTACAGGTGGTTTCATAGCGGATGATATTTATCTAATGGAAGGAATCGGTAATGACAGATATGCGCTTCGCGGATTGTTTCCCGGTTTTATGAAAATTGGCGAAGTCATGCCCTCGTTTGACGTTATTCCGATGGGAACGGTTTACGACAATTTAGACGATAGCGAAGACAGATTTATGTATATCAATACAATTGGCATGGGCTCTTTTTTGGTAAACCTCACGGCCTGGGAGCTGTAAGCCATGCCGAATTATGTTTTCCGCAGCCGTCTTGCCGTTAAGCGCAACAAGTTGCGTAGCAAAATCAGCAATCGGATTGGGCGAAGCCGTGCTGTCAAGTCGCCGCACTGGAAATACGGCGGCTACGGCTATATCGCCGGCGAAGGTACGGGCATTGTTACGGTGGGCGGCCAGCCGGCTTCGCGCCGTATTTACCTGTTTGCCCGGCCTAATATGTACTGCATCGCTGATACTTGGAGCAAAGAAGACGGCAGCTACCGCTTTGACCGGCTCAAGGAAGACGAGGAGTATTTGATGGTGGCGACGGATTATAAAAAGCAATACGAGCCTGTTTCTTATGATTTTATTAAGCCTTATGTCGAGCGTGACGGCGGCGGTTGAGGCCGTCTGAAATGTCCGAAGATAAAATTTATGATGATTCGGCGCGTATCCCTTTGCCTTTCGGCTTGGCGATTGGCTCCCGTCCGTCGTCCAGGCTCTTGCCGTTGGCTTTCAGACGGCCTTTACGCCATATTGAGGACGGCGGCGAGATTGTTCCCGATGTGCCGCCTAAGCCTAATCCGTACCGCCCTCCGGATGGTTATGCGATTGTTTCGGGGGCGTGGGGCTTTGTGCAGCAGGCGGTGTCAACGCAGGCGGTGTGCGCGGCCGGTCGTTATGATTTGGGCGACATGGCTGCCCAAGTGTCGGGGATAACGGCGGAGGCTGTCGGGGAGGCGGTTTGTTTTCAGACGGCCTTTTCCGATATGCCTGAATTGGAAAGCTGCCTGCATGAAACGGTCGGCTTGTCTGACGGGGTTGCCGGTTGTATGCAGGCGGTGCAGGTCGGAATGGATGGTCTGGACGGCTGTCTGCATGATGCTTTCCCTGATGATTTGTTCTTAAGTGGCTGTAATGCGGACCGATCGTCGGCAGGTCTTGGCGAGGCTTTGGCTGCGTGTTCGGGGAGTGTGTTTTCCGATGACGCGCCGGTTGGCGATTGTTTGGTATCGGAGGTGCGCGAGGCGGCGGTATTGGCACGCTGTGCGCATCCGCAAAGCCTGCCTGCTTTGGCTGTGCCTTGCGAGTATTATGAGATTCCGGTTGAGCCGGAGCCGGTTCCTGAAACTTATGTTTGCGGTATCCGCCCGCCTTCAAACCGTCTGCACCTGCGCTTTTACCGCAAAAAGATTGCACACGATGCGCGCCATATTCCACTGCCGTTTGCCTGTTTTGATACGGTAAGCACTCCTGTTTTAGACGGATATATCATGCAAAATATTATTAAGGCTACGGTTGACGGCCAGCCGATCGGGCTGTTTTCTGCTTCCTTTACGACGGACACTGCCGGTTATTGTTGGCAAGGCAGTTTGACGGTTTCGCCCGATGATTTCGCCAAGATTAATCCTGATGTCCGCCCGAAAGGCCGGGAAGCCGAAATCGAGGTGCAAATCAATGCGGATACTTTTGTCATCATCGCGGAAGATTACAGCGACAACCGCCGCTTCGGGCAAAAGAGCTATACGGTAACCGGCCGCAGTGTTACCGCCCGTTTGGGCGCGGACTATGCGCCTAAAGGCCGTGGTACATACCGCAATCCGATTTATGCGCAACAAATCGCAACGGAGGTTTTACGCCCGACAGGTGTGGATTTGGACGGCTGGACGATGGTTGATTGGTTGATTCCGGGAGATGTGTATTCGTTGACCGATAAAACGCCGATTGCTGTTTTGCAGGAGCTGGCTCAAGCCGCCGGGGGATTTGTGGAGAGCGACCGCGCTAGGCCGGTTGTCCGCTTTAAGCCTAAATGGAAAAAGGCTTCTTGGGAGGTTTCCGATGCGCCTGCCGATGTCAGTGTCCCTGTCAGCGTGATTTTCAGCATCAGCGGCCAGCGCAATGTATCGGAGCGTGCCAACGGGGTTTATGTTTGGCCGAGCCATAACAAAGGCAAAGGCGCGGATGTGTACCGCAACGGCAGTAACCGTGAGCCGCGTGCCTCCGCGCTGACCAATACGCTTTATACCGACCAGCCGGTTTTGCTCGCCGCAGGGATTGCCGCGTTAAGCGAAACCGGTGTGCATAAGCGCGAAACGGTGTCTTTGCCGGTATCGGATAAATACGCCATTCCTATGGCGAATTTAGGCGAGATTTGGCAAATCAATGAGCCTTCGGGAAGCTGGCAAGGTGTGGTGGTTGGTATGTCGGTCGAAGTCAAAATCGAAAACGACGCCCCTGTCGTGACTCAAAATGTAACGATAGACCGCTATTTTGACGAATGATTAAAGCTGGTTTAAAGATGCTTTAAAGGCCGTCTGAAAGCCATGTTCAGACGGCCTTTTATCTTTTTGTTGAGGATAACAAAATGACTAATCTGTATCAAAACCTGACGGCACTGCTCAAGCGCGAACAGCGCGGCATTGCCAAAATAACGGGCGATTTGGGCGGCGGCTCATGGGCGGCGCAAACGCAAAGCGGCGGCAATCTTGTTTTAAGCGGGCAAGCCGCTTTAAATCAGCGCGTGTTTTATGATGTCTTGAGCAACCGTATCCTTGGTCAGGCTCCCGATACGACTGTTTTAGAGCTTGGCGTATAAGGCTAAGTGCAGTATAGCCAGGCGTTGCTTTCGTATAACGTCTTAAAATAATTATTATTATTTTGAGGAGGTTTTATGCGAACTGAAGTGTTGGGTGTCGGTATTGGCGACATTTTAAAATTTGAAGCCACTACCTTGACACGTGTGAAGGTAAAAGTGTCTGAGGGTACGCGTGCCGGTGATTGGGTCAATTTCTCTTTGCGTGACAATAAATTAGTCGCTTTAACCGATGAGCAGGACGGATACGCTCTTGTTCAGCCGCACAACTGTATTATTGACCTGCGTTATTGCGCTAAACCTGAAAATATTTCTGATACCTTGCAGCAAGGCGACCGATTCGGCATTCAATATATTGGCGCACCGGTCGAGCATGAGCGCCATACCGTTATGCCGTCCGGCCCTGTTATTCCTCCGAAAGAGGCGGAACGCCCGGTAGCTCCTCCTTCCCCTCCTTCTGCATTGAAACGTAGCCTCAATTTCTTCGGCGACTCCACCAATGCACGTATCGGCGGTCAGGCTGTGAGTGTTGCCGCCGCTGAAAATCTGCCGGTTGTAAACAACGCACAGGGCGGCAGTCTGGCTGCGTATGCCCTAATGTCGATGAACGGCAGCCCGGTAGAAGTTACTTTTAAAGTCGATACTATTCCAGCTAAAGCAAATGGCGTGATGGTTGATGGCGAGTTGGTTTACGGCGAAGGCGTTACGCCTTTCAGTATGCACTCTACCGTCGTTATTATTGGCGATGACATCGAAGCGGTCATGACCGGCCAAACCGCCAATATTAAAGTTATTCCGCGCGATAGCCAGGCTCATAGCGTTGTTCCGGGTAAAAAATATCCTGTACGACTGAAAAACAGCGGCGGTGTCGATGGTATTTGTGTGTTGGCAACGGCCAAGAATGATATTAACGGCGCAAATATCGGTAACTGGCAGACGGTTTTGGAGCGTGTGAAAATGTATGTAGAGAAGTGCATTAACCAAGTCCAGCCGAAAGAATCACCGCGTTATATTGTCCTGACTGTATGGGCTGATAATAAGCCGGGTTGGGCCAAAGAAAACCACCCATACCGACATCAGCTCAAGGATCAATTTAATAATTGGCTCAAGTCTAAATATGGCAATAATGTCTTTGATATTGAGCAATATATTTTATCTGATCAGATTTGGACAGATAGCGGCCTCACGCCGAACGAGGCGGATAAAAAAGCACAAACAGATGGCGTAATGCCGTTGTCCCTCTCGCAGGACGGCGGTGCTCATCTGCTTCCGGCGGTTGAGGCTAAAGTCGCTGAGCATATCATCGCAAAAGCCAAAGAGTTGCGCTATTTGTAGGCAAATATAAATAAAAGGCCGTCTGAATAAGGCGGCCTTGGGGAGGATTTTAAATATAAGTGGGACGGCGACGTAACAGTGCGGCAACACTGTTACGCCAGCCAAGCAGCGTATACCTGCATTGACTTCTAAGGCCGCCTTAGTCTCTAGAGACCGAGGCATTCTATCTGATACAGGAGTGGATGCAAATGCAAATCTATCGTGAATTACGCTGTAAGTTTTGTGGGAAATTGCTGGCAAAAGGCAGTGGTTGTGTACAAATAAAGTGCGCCCGTTGTAAAAATATCAATTCTTTCAGCTAATTAATAAATCAAAAGAATGCCTTTGAGCGTCATATTAAATCTGATTTAGAGCATCGTGAATGCCATAATTTAGGAGTATATATGATGCAAAAAATGCAACAGACATTACCTATTGTACCCTGGATGGGTGGTAAACGACGGCTGGCAAAACACCTATTGCCCATGTTTCCTGAGCATTCCTGCTATGTCGAGCTGTTTTCCGGGGGCGCAGCATTGTTCTTTATGCGCCCGATTCCTGCAAAAGTAGAGGTACTCAACGACATCAACGGACAGCTCATCAATCTCTATCGTGTGGTACAACACCATTTCGACGAGTTCGTCCGTCAGTTCGAGTGGACGCTGACCAGCCGCGAAACATTCGCCGGCCTGCAAAACACGCCGCCTGACTGCATGACCGATATTCAGCGTGCCGCTCGGTTCTTTTATTTGCAGCACAATGCCTTCGGTGGTAAGACTGTTCATCAACATTTTGGCACGGCTACCACGTCAAAAGCGTGGGATTCGTCGCAAATCGAAGCTAAATTAAAGGCTGCTAAAGACCGTTTAAAAGGTGTTTATGTGGAAAATGAACCGTGGGAGCGTTGTTTCAAGCGATATGACCGTGAGCACACCTTCTTCTACGCAGACCCGCCGTACTGGCAAACCGCAGGGTACGACCACGCATTCGATTGGTCACAGTATGAGCTGCTGGCCAAAGCAATGGCGGAGAGCAAGGGTAAATTCATGCTATCTATCAATGACCATCCTGATATAAGGGAGTTGTTCAAAGACTTCCGCATCACACAACTTGAGCTTGCCTATACGGTTGGCAGAGACAAAACCGGTAAAACAAGCGGCGAGCTGGTCATATGTAATTGGTAAAATAAAAAGCGACGGTATCGTCGCTTTTGTTTTCATTTCTGAATTGCAATTTATTTGGCACAGCCGATATTTTTAAAAGTGTCAAAATTTCCGCGAAACTATGACAAATCCGCCGCGACCTTACACTGTCATAGCCTTTGTCGGCATAGACGGTCGTACCTTCGGGCAGCC
>ENA-OWLC01000009-OWLC01000009.1-metagenome-genome-assembly--contig:-NODE-9-length-51400-cov-7.039322_pt1 | contig 51400 bp, 67 predicted proteins | sample MGYA00245344_ERZ651092 | MGnify/ENA primary metagenome ERZ651092 (study PRJEB26857, sample SAMEA4031755) | metagenome | biome: human; feature: oral; material: saliva | place: Philippines | collected 2014 | study... | reverse complement strand
CTGCTTCTAAGAACTTGGTTCCTGTTTCAACATAATTGGTTGCTGTTGAAATGTAACGTAATGGTTCTGTTGAATGCCCATCGATGTATCCCTTTAACATACTATCTTGTTTAAATCTATTTAGTGCATCGTCGATTTCGACCTTAGAAAACTCATACTGATGCTTTCGTAACAGCTCTGGGTTTCTAAGAATCTTCTCGCGTTCAAGCTTCTTAGCTTTAGCCTTCTCTCGACCTTCTTGTAGCTTACGAAGCATTTTGCGTTTCTTAATCCACGTAATGACGCCCCACTTCATACCTTTGACACCACTATGGTAAATAACTTCACATGTATTCTCCATGCTCCACCTCCATAATAATACTTGCTTCGAGCTCTCCTAGAACTCGTCTGTTTGCCTCTGCAACTGTTGATATTGTTGCTGGATCGAACATCTCTTTAACTTTAAGAATCATGAACGACTTGATAGACGATAGATTGTACTCATCCCCAACATAATCATGCCATGTTTCGTGGTTACCTTCGATGTGGTATCCTCTACGCTTTACACCCAATCTGTATAATATCTGGAACACTGTATTGGCGCAAGTAATTATTCTTGAATCAAAACTAGTGTCAGATGGGTCAATGTCAATTCCTTCTTTAATAGTATCTAATATACTATCCGACATACTACCTGCCATATACTAAATCCTCCATGGTATTGTATCATTCTCATATCTTTCTAATGGTTGGTCTTGGATTAGCATACTACCATCACCGTAATGGATTTGGTCGTGTGTTAACTTAGAACAGCATATTAGATTATTTGGATCAAACAGTTTTGGACTTCGATTCAACAGATCTTCTTTCGTTATCGGGTTTATGTGATGAACCATAATTGGCCCAACGATCGGACGATCCATCATTCCCAGATCACACCCGTTATCTCTGACTATTACAAAGTCTCTCACTCTTAACCAGTCAGACGATTTATAAAAGATTTGATTTAAGTATCTATTGCATCCAAACGTTTCTTCACCAACTCGTTTATCATTTAGCTTGAGATACTCGAAGCGGCCCATAAAGCTGTCGATCGATTGGAGCTCCGAATAGCTTTTAGTAATCATTCTCAAGTTCCTCACCCTTACTAGGTCTATAAGATCCCATAGCATCGATTGCCTTAGTGTATAGCTCCGCAATATCTTTCTGAGATTTGATAGCTTCAGCTTTTGCCTTGAGCATTTCTGTTTGATAAACAAGTTCCTGTCTTTCAAGGTCAGCCATAGATGATCCAAGTTTCAAAAAATGAACTATGACTGATGATTTGGCGGTTCCTTCTCTTAGTTGTTTCTCAGCAAGATCCACCGCTAAGGATACAAGCTGTCTTTCTCTTCCTTCTGGAGTTCTAGCAGGCGGCTGAACTCTGTCGGAGTCATTTCTAATTCTTCTCATCTAGAATTTCACCTCTGTTTCGCTCACTTCTTTCTAGGAATATAATAGTTAGTACGACTTTTGAATACTTTATGGATAGATATGGCCGAGTGAAGTGAACTTATGACGTCTAGATTTAGCCTACATCGAAAGGAGATTATATGAACAACATGCATAGAAAGGAGCCTCAGACATACCTATCCATAAAGCATCCAGGAAACCGTTTTCAAAAAGTGCCCCCGGAGAAATATTGACGAGGCCGGCGATGACAGGGTGGGGGTAGTCTGCGAGACCCCCTCCCCTATGCTTTAAAACCACCGGGATATGGGTTAAATATGACCGTACAGTTGTCGTCACAACTTGAAAACAGAGTAAAATCTGGAATAAAAACGATCAAAAACCCAAAATTTTATCCAAAAAGATCAAAAACTTTACAAAAGTTTGTTTAATCTTTAAAGATTGTTGCTTTGAATCTATTTGAAATCAGATTCTTTAACTTTTCTGTATATGCCAAGCACGTTTAGTCTACAAATCTCATCAATTGCATCATCAACTGCTTTGTCTGCAATATCATCTGGCAATTCAGAAGATGTGTTTGCAATTCTTGCTAAGTATTCACACGTAAAATAACCTTTAGACTCATCAAAAGCTTTCCATTCATCGAATTGAGTGAAAGGACTGTATGGGTTATCTACTGTGGACAGCATGTATACTACATTGTCTTCCATAAAATATAACTTTTACTCTCCTTTCACAGCTTCTTGGATGGTACCCACAGGTATCCCCAGCTGGGTGGATATCTCAGCCCAGGTGTAACCGCTGGCCAAATATGACTTAGCTAGCTGTACTTTGTTTGAAGTCATAGCTTTGTGTTCTCTTGGCGTTGCAAGAGCTTTGACAGAGTCTAAGGAGGTGTTGTCTAATATCTTTCTAAGCTTAGTAGGAGTTATAGCACCAGCTTGAACAGCTGCCCACTCCTTTTCAGATATAACAACAGGTTGTTTCTTAGCTCCAACAATATCCCTTGCCTGAATAAGAGCACGTCCAGACTCCTTCTTCTCTTCTTCTGCGGACATATGAGGATTGTCAGCCTTACGCTCAGCTAATATAACATTGGCTAGTATCTGTGCTTTACGCTCTTTAGGCTTGTTTGACTCAGCTAAAGTAAGTTTAGCGTTCAAAGAATCAACTTCTGACTGGTAAATCTTCTTAGCAGACGGCGAATATTCAATGTCTTTTGTACCGACCAATAGCTTACGGGCCTTATCCGCTAGTGCCTTCATATGGTTGGCATAGTCACGATATAAAAGCTCCATCTTGGTAGGGTTCTTAGATAATAAGGTACTTGCATCATCAGTTTCATACATCTTAGAAGATATAGTTTGACGTTTCATTGGATTACCTTTACTATCCAAACGGTCTACATATTTTCCAGTAACCGGATCTTTAGTCTTCATCACATCGCCAGTATATAAGAATACTTTCTTTCCAGTTTCTGGGTCAATTGTGTAACCACGATTCGATCTTTGATCAACTCTTTGCTGACCTTTGGCTCTAGAAATAAGAGTTCCAGCACCAGCATTCTTTGCGCCTTGATACTTCTCTTTAAGCTCAGCGATGTTGTTATCTAACTCCGACTTTCTCCAATCCAAATGGTGCTTTGCTGCATCAATTACAACCATTGAATGTTTAACTGCTCTAGCAATCTCGCCAATGTCTGCACCAGATAATGTCATGTCAGTAATAAGGTTTGAAACCTTTCCCATTTGAACTTGCTTTGCTTTTTCAGTCATTCTTGGAGCCGAATCAGGTAGCTTGTACAATGCTTTAGGGTCGAAACCTTCAAGCTCTTTCAATGCTTTTGTACTTACAATCTTATTTCCTTTTGTTGGAATTACAAGAACTGTATCACCATCGAAGTCTGCTCCTGACAATCGTTCAGCAACCTTTGAGTTGATTCCAATAGCATCTTTTGCGTCGTTTCCAAGAACAGCTTTTGCTTCTTTGTTCTTGTTAGTTACTCTAACTAAAGGAATCTCAAAAGTTCCACCATGCGGATAACGAATTAGTGCAACTTCTTCACCTTCTTTATAGTTAGTTGAGTAGCACTCATTGTTCTTAAGTGTTCTGAATGGTAGGATAACTTGGTACTGTTGACGAGGTAAAGCAGCTGCCTTCAAATGAACTGCATCTGAGTCACAACCATCAGCATATGACTCAAGAAGTTTCTTCTTAACAGTCGGATTGCTGATTGACATGATTTCATCAAGTTCATCTTCTTTCAATCTCTTAGCAAGATTCAACTGCTTATCAGCAAGACCAATAGTCTGCTTAGATAAGAACTGCGACGCTAAGTTCTTTGACCACATTCCCCATTCGCCTTCTTCACGAACAATGTTGACAGCAGATATATGGTCTTTACCATCTTTATCTTTATAAGTTGTCTGTCTAAATGTGGTTCCAAATACACGCTCAGGTGTTTTAACTGGGTCAGTTCCTTCTTTCATTGGCTTTAACACATCCATCTTATCAGTGCCTTGATGTTTGTTAGTATTAAATACAACATCATATCCCTTAGGTATATCATCACTATATACAGCCATACCTTTTAGATAATGAGTACCATCAACACCGATTCTAACTTGAGCATATTTGTTATCACCTAATGATAATTCAGGAACACCTCTTCTTAATTCAATAACACCGTCTTTATCAATACCACCTTCTTCAGCGTACTTTATCTTAACACGGTCTGAAGAGATACTATTGATAGGTCCTTTAACAGCTTTCTCAAAAGTCTGTCCGCCATCTTTAGAATATTCGCCAACTAATGCAATCTTATCACGATTAGCCATTAATTCCTTATATGAAACATCACGGTCTGTTAAGACCAAAGTGGTTGTCTTTTGGCCTGTTCCCAATTGGGTAACATATAACTGCATGACTTTGTATCCATTATCAGTTAGTTTGACAACCGCTTTCTCAAGCTTGTCTTTAGTGATACCCATTCCCATTGCTCCAGATATGCCAATCTCAGTTCCTAAACCAATATCGACATATCGATTCTTCTTGACACTATCCTCAAGCATGTTGGCAGTATTAAGAATAGCGGTCTTTCTAATATACTTATCTTTATCAGCTAAAGATCTTACACTAGATTCATTCATTCCTAGTTTACGCCCAATTGCAACGTTCGAATATCCCTTAGCTTTAAGCTTCTCGTATACAGCATAGTCATCTTGTCTCTTCTGAGCATCAGATATTGCAATTCGAGCTCTGTATTTCTTAACAGTAATACCTAAACCCTCAGCAATCTGAGTTTCAGTAAGACCTTTCTTACGTTGGTCATCTACATACTTTAAAAATGGGGCTCCGCCTTTTTGGTAAGGATCTTCACCAGACCCCCACGGGTATCTACCTGAATGACGAGGGGTACCATAATGTTCAATTGTGTCATTTTCATCGACAATAATGTCAAAACCAACTAAAAAATCATCTGTGTTTTCCATTATAGCTCTCCTCCTCGTTTGACAGATTCTATAAGTTTATCAAATTCTATGATTTTATTCATGATGTACTTAATCTCATTGGGATCCGGTAAACATTCTTGAATATCGTCCAGTTTATAGATTCTAAGAACAATCTGAATGTCCTTAGGCTCATACTGATACTCCAAACAAAATAACGCAGCATAGATTTTCAATTGGAGTATATTAGTTTCACTAAATCCAGTCTTTAAGTCATGAATCCTTAATAAGTTATCTTTGAAAGATATAGCATCAGCAGTTCCGAAACAATTTTCAGAATAGTACAACACTACCTCAGGGTCCATCTTAAAGCCGATAGCATCATTCACATGCATGTTTAGTGTTTGTTTCGTTTTTGGTAATTTTACTCGCATAGATATTAAAGTAGCAGCAAGTTCATGTAACTTAGTACCTCTCTGCTTATTAAGCAAATTATTATAAGTATTAACTAACTTATCAGGAGAATAGTTAACCCAATGATAATTACTTGCCCCTAGTACTGCGTGGCTTCCTGCGAGATTGTAATGCGGATTGAATTTCATCCAATACCTCCTCTTTGTTTTCTGGGTATATGAAACGAGATATTGACATACCATTCATTTTATTGACATAAGTATCTTGGTTGGGTTGTTTATTAGCGGTAGAAGATCTTTTGCATTCCAAAGATGCCCATCGGTCATTAAATAACACCAAAAGGTCAGGAAGACCTTGCATGTATCTAGGATCTGTTTTCATGACAATTGATCCAGGAAGACGTTCGTGTAGTTCATTTATAACATCCTTCTGAAAATCTGATTCTTTCTTATAATGTTTAGTCATAACAAATCCTCCAAGAAAAAATAAGAGTCCTTGTGTTAAAAGGTACTCTCTCTCTATTACACACCCTGTTTTTCGCGCGCACGTTATTCATCATCAATAAATTTGAATTTATGTCCTTTATGATGTGTCTGTATCCCAATTGTAACTCTGTATACATTTGCTCTATCACCACAAATATCGTTTGCAGCATCTGTATATGTTTTATATACCCTACCAGTGTCTTTGTCGATTATAGGTCGATGGGTTACTGGCCGCCCTCTCTTTCTTGTCATCTATTCCTCCAATCTTTATGAATCTAGATTCGTTAAACTTTTTCTTCTTAGATAACGCTCTTAATATTGCTTGGTCAATAGATGACCCACTAATCAAATGATAATAACTCAAATCATTAAACTTAGTGTTTAATCTGTCTATTCTTCCAGCCGCTTGTATCATAGTACGGTATGAATAAGATTGACTAAAAAATACCATGGTGTCAGTTTCTATACAATTCCACGCTTCCGAGTGATAGTAGTGAACAAAATATAGCCAAGTATCTGTTTTAGGAATATCGTCATGTTTATGCCCATTCAATTCTCCGAAAGGGATGTTGTTACTAGTAGCGTAGTCTCGCAGCATATCTAACTCATAGTCGAAGTTATAGTATACTACTATCTTAGGATTCAATAGATAAATTCTATTCAATTCAAATATTCTTGACATATCAGAGTTAACTATACGTCTAAGAGTATAACAGTACTCACTTGCATTCTGAATTGGCTCATAATTGTTAAACGGGTTCTTTCTATTAATAACAACTTCTTTATACTGTTGTTTATCATAGTCCACTCTAATTCTCTCATGATGCTGTGTGGTATGTCTTTCGATGTTCATATCAACATATGTCATTCTTCGATATCTCTCCAGAATACCCGTATTAATGTATCTGTCAATCTGAGGGAAGTTTACATGAGGATTAAATATCACATGCTCTCTATTGAATTGGGTTTTGTTCTTAAAGAACCCCCTAGCTATAAATACCGACCGTAAGTCGTTATAGTTGTCTGCTGGGGTAGCTGATAATATTATCCAAGTATTCTTTTTAGCTATCTTAACAAAGGAATCAGCCCATACCCCCATACCACCTTGGTGTGCTTCATCAAATATCACAAACGAATCATGTACTGTAAGATACTTTTGAATATTATTCCAACTATCAACCTTTTCTGGAATAACACCAACTAAAGATGCTTCTTTAAGCCAATCCCCGGTATTTCGTTTCTTGGCTGTGGTTATAATATACAGTTTAAGGTTTGAGTAGTTTTGTTTATAAAAACTAAGAGAGGTCAGTGTTTTACCAGAACCTGTTCCGCCAACTAGAATACACTCATGATGCATTTTAGATAAAGCTTGTTTTTGTTCATCATACAATTCTATCATTTTGCACCTCCTATCAAAAAAAATAAAAGAGGGTGCTTAAAATAACACCCCCTCTATGCATTCTAGAAGCTTTCTTCTAAATCAGCATACTTATCTGAGAACTCATCTTGTTGGATTGTAATATACCCAGCTTTTAAATATGCCTTAATACCAGACTTTCCATTAACTTCCCAGAATGATGGGTGAATAATTAAGTCAGCATTTGTAATATCAGCATAGTCAAGACTTGCAATAGTATCTTCGTCTAGACGTGTCTTCTTTCTTCTTGTAATCAGTTCAATACGTGGTGGACGTCCGGCTGTAAAGTTAACACTTACTGGTAGATAGTAATCTGGGCCTAACTCAGGGTCATCCGTTTCTCTTTCCTTGAAACGCTTAATATTCCAACCATTAGCATTAAGTGCTTCCGCATACTCATGGTCTTTGATTAATACTGCAAAGGTTCTATCCCCTCCTTTTGTATTAAACTTAGTTGGAGCCCCACTGAAGTTTCTAAATAACAACTTAGCTCCTTCAATAATAATATCATCAACGATTGGTCTTTCCATTTTTATTTCCTCCTTCTTTCTTAAAATGGTAATTCATCACTTTGAATACTTGGTAACATTCTCTCATATGGTGGAATATCACAAGTAACAAACTCTTCAAAACTTCCAAACTCCTCGATGGTCTCAACGGCCCCATCGACAAGTTTTCTGTAATAATCTAAATCAATATCATCTTGTTTATTAAGAGTGGCAACCATTTCTGATTCCATCCACTCATAACCCTTAGCACCAGTAACACTAGCAAATCTATCTGGAATCTTAGACTTCATCTTTTCTTCGTCAGTCAGTTTATTCCATTTATCCATTGCCACCAAATATTGATCCCCTTTATCTCGAACCAGTTCACCGCCACCAGTACCTTTCTTCATTGGACATAATAACCCAACTTTTCCGATAAACTGCATAACCTTGTTGTTTGGATCACTAGGGTTTGGCATAGCCAAATACATATCTGTTCTAACTGCCTTTATCTCGCATAGGTCATCAAACTCAATAGGCTCTTTGCTAAATAACGTCTTGTAAACGTATGGAACTTGGAACTGAAGTCCAGTAGCATGCCAGTCGTTATCATAATCCTGTGCAATATAAACCGCCTTATTAACTAAACAGATCTTCTTAAATTCATCTTCGACTTCAAACGTATACCCATACTTCTTACCATAATCGCCAATAAAGTTAGCAATATAATCATCTGGGTTTAACACCTTAATAGAGTCAGTCTTAATGTGAATAACCTTATAACCTTTGGCTTCAACTTCTTCTTTAAGATTAATCATAAATAACGCTCCACGTTTGGCAACAATGTTATCAACATTTCTAGGGTCTCTGAATGGATTGTCGAAATGTGCTGATGTTAAACCATATATGGAGTTGATAGCAGTCTTTAATGCAGTTGCTACCCCTTTTGCTGATGCGTCATCTGTAATGTAAGGCATTAACTTACCATCAAATAACTCCTTAAGTTTATCATACTCTTTATGCTTAATATGGATACGAGCATTAACTAAGTCTTCAAGAATCTTAGTATACTTCTCTCCAAATATCTTAAGAGCGATCATACTGTGCGGATGCATTGATGCTACGTCAAATACTTTGCATGGCCCATACATTCCTGGGTCAGCCCAAACAAATCCACCTTCTCCAACTTCATACCCCCTATAGGTACTAACACCATTCTTAAACTCATAACCTGGGAAAATATCACTAAGATCAGTATATAAGAAATCCTTTTGGGCTGTCTTATCATCACCAAATATCAACTTGGCTGTTAAACTGTTTGTAGAGTCATTTAAAGTACCTCCAGAAATTGCAGCCAGCATTTCTCTAGCTGAGAAGTCTGTATGCTCTAGATAGTCAAATACCGCTTCGGTTGCCATTACGTCGTTTCCACAATACTCAGCAGCCTTCTCCCATTTCTCTCTAGGTAATGGTTGGTCCCAAGGGAATCCTAATTCTTGGTGATGAATCTTTAGCTTAACTTCCCACTTCTTGAGACTCATCTTGTTAGTTGCAGAAGCAAAGTCATAAATATCAGTGTATGATATGTTGTATGCCTTTGAGAATAACCCGCCTGGTTTGTTGTTAATAATCTTATCAGATACCTCATATACTTCTTCCGGACTATACCCGAGCATGATTGCATATAGGATATGGTTATCGTATCTACGATTATTAAACCCGACTAGTTTACCAGTACATAAAGACTGAATGAATTCTGGTTCTGGGTTGAACACTTTAACAAGTTGTCTGTCAGGCCCTCTATACTTGTAACACAGAATATTGACATTCTTAAACACCTCTAGGTCGAAGAATATAATAGGTGAATTCTTTTCAGATTCTGGATACTCCAAAGGATTATCCTCAATAATGTCGTCTGATTTGAATTTCATCTTATTAACTTTGCGAATACAAGCAGTAGCCTGATGTGTTGACTCAGCAGCAAATGCTAAAACAGCATTCTTCATGTTAGTTACATCATAATGTAATCTATCATTATCTGCCATTTCTAATACATGCCCAATAAAGTCAATACTAGGTGCTGTATTAGGGAACACTTCACGATTTAATCCTTTCTTAATTAAGGACCGAAGATGCTTCTCATTTTCAATCCCTTTGAAATTAATCACTTTATCATCTCCTTTCAATGGCAATCCGGAGTTGATAGTTGCAATAATAATGTCATTACAAATACTTAACTGTCTTCTTAATGCCGAATTACCTGTATATACTTTTACTTCAATTTCATCATCATATACTCTTGATAATTTAGAAACATCACCATCATAGATATAGTGTAAATGAATACCAGCGCCAGACTTACTTACCTCAGCATATGTCTTAGGGAACTTTGAAGCAGCAATGAGATTCGCTTTAAAATCTTTCTCACCATTCTCATTCTTAATATCAAAGTCAATCACAATATGATTCTCAGGAATCTTAACATAATGAAGCTTATGAGTATCTATTTGAGATAACACCATAGTATTATTTTCCCACTTACGTTTAGGAAAACCTTCTTCATTTGCTAATTGTGCTGGGTATGACTTAGCAACTAAGTCAAATATTGACGGCTGTTCTTTCATATCAATCCATGTGGTTGGCTCATTATTCTTAACTGACTCTTGTACCACTTCACCCTTCTCACCGGCTTTCTCAATAACATCCGCCATAGGCACTATACCTAATTTGTTATAGTTTATTTCACTAAACCAGTTCTTATAAGTTTCATCATTAATTCTAATCTGTTCATTAAACTTTTTAAAATAGGTTCTAAGTTCATCTCGGAACTTATACTTAGGAACAACATTCTTAAAGTTAAATTCTTCAGTGTACTCTTTGTAAACTTCATAAGCTCTCTTAAGAGTTACACCATCTTTGAATTGTTCCCAATTATCATATACAAAGTTATAGAAAGGATTAGTTCTAGCCAACATATCAAACGGTTTATAATCGTCATAGAAATGCTTTCCTCTAGAATTATAAACATCCAAGCAATGCTTAGCAATAGCCCCTAACTCAAAATCAATCTTGCCATACATATCCAAGTATTCATTAATACTCCAACGTTCATTAGTTGGCTGAATAATAACAAGACGTCTCATCAATCCACTTCTATTGTCAGTAATCTGGATTGGATGGTTAGTTCCCATAAATAACATACAGTTTGCTTTTGCTACATATGGGGATTTAAATTTAGCATTAACTCTCATTTCTTCATGAGAAATAATACTATTTAATCTAGAATTATCTTCAATCCTAGATAAGTCTCCATCTTCTTGGATTGCTAACAACGGGTCATTCTCAAAGAAGTCCATTGCAAACGAATCACCAGAACTACCTAATGACTTTGCGTCAAATACAGAGTAGTATCCGTTAAATAACTTCTTAATAATATCAAGCACCGTTGATTTACCAGAACCAGGATCCCCATAGAATACAAAGAACTTCTGAATGGTCTTACTATCACCAGCAATTATTGACCCAATAGCCCATTCAAACTTAGCTCTTTCTTCTACAGAATATAATCGAGATATCAGTCTATCATAATTTTCAATAGAGCCTTCTTCCAATGGATAAGATAATCGCTTACTAGCATAGTCAGTCTTCTTAATATCCATATTAGAAAATATAACTTTCTGATCTAAAGGTTTGAAGTTGTCAATAGATTCCTTTACCCATTTTCTATACTTAGACCACATACCATCATTATAGCTATTCATATACTTTACGTGGATAGCAGATGATGTTCGCATACTGTTATAATATGCCTTAAGGTCTTTGTCTATAAAACGTCCTACGTCTCTTTCGTCTTTAGACCATAATTTAGTCTCTTCGTCATATAGTGCATAGAATGATTTACCTCTAAACATAATATCTTTACTGGAATACGACGTAAAATTTGGTAAAACTTCTACTTTGCCCTTACCAACAGATGTCTCGATTATAGTATAAAAGTCCATTCATATAACCTCCTTTCTATCTAAAAAATAACAATTATTTATGTTTTGTACCAAACTTGGCGTTTTTTAGGCACTTTTAACTTATATAAACAAAATCAATGCTTATAGGGTTATAGAGCCTTAAGTTTGGTACTTTGGTACAAAATATACCTTTTTTACCTATTTTTACTTAATTTTCTATAAAAATAGTATAAAATAGTATAAAAATAGGGTTTTTTAGCAGAAAATAGCCCAATTTTGACCGATTTTTTGTACCAAACTTAGTCCGAAGTTTGGTACAAGTTTGGTACAAAATGGTCAAGTTTGGTACAAAATGCTAAAAAGTCGTGTTAAGTTAGCACGAATTTGTACCAAACTTAGGCTAAATGTACCAAACTTTGGTACAGATTTTACATAAATTTATGCTAAAAATGCTAAATTAATCTCGTCTATTCCAGTCAGTATCTTTGAAATGAATCAAAACATCTCCTGTCATTGAGTACAATGGAGAACATCCACCGTCATTATAGCAGATATAGTTAACCCCAGTAGCCGTATCTACCACTAAATTGTATCCTTTTGCCTCCGAATATGAAATATTCCCAGCCTTATCTGTGTGTTTAATCATAAATCGGCCATCATTATGGTCTTCCCACTTAGAAGCTGTATTAGTCTTACCAGATATTACACAAAATGCCATCACAACAATCACACCAGCTGCTAAACTAACCAATAAATCTCTAATGATCTTAAATTTATTTCTAATATCTTCAACTTTGTTCATAATACCCTCCTTTATCTATAATATCCTAAATAAGAAACTCTATAACCAACCGTTAAACAAGGTCTTCCACCTACTCCGATGATGTTATTAGGCACTAAAGCCGTATCATATCTAACATTCAGCTTGCCATCTTTAATATCCCAACCGAAATCATCACCTTGACTAACACGTGGCAAATCTAATGCTAAATAGAAGTCGTTTAGTGTTACTTGCACTTCCGTTCCATTCAACAACTTCTCATTCATAACCGTTACAGCATTACGAATAACCATTGGGTCGCTGTAGAAATATCGACCAGTAAACTCATCAAAGCACAAGCTACTGCCTCTCTTAGTATCCACAATCATACTCTCAACTGGTGGGTTTGCTGCGATAACCTTTTCGTGTGTTTCAGAGCGAATCATTTCTTCTTTCTTCTCTCCAACCTTTTCACGAACAACATTACGATACTCATCGAATGCCTTCTCGCTTAAAGTGTATGCCGATAATAACGCTGCCTGCTTAGTTGCATTTACGTTATGCGCTAATAAGATACTAGCAATAGTCAATGAACCGCTTACAATAGCTGGAGCATATACAGGTAATACTCGCTTTGCATATCCCCATGTAGATTGCATACCAGTTAGCTTCTCTTCACTACGTAACTGTTCACGCTTCTCATCGGCAATAAGGTCTAATGCAGTAGGTGTAGCCTTAGCTGCTAGTACTGCTGTAGAAATAACACCAACCACTGATGTAACTGTAAGAATAACAGGACTATTAGCTTTTACAAACGTGCTAACCGTTCCGAATGGTTTAACTAAGAAATCTGGTAACATTAATAATCAGCTCCTTCCTCTACAGTATTTGATGGAATAAAGTCTCCATCCTCAAGCATAACTTCTAGATACGCCCCTACTAGTTTGTTCTTGATAAATAACGCTGGCAGGTCTGCATAGCAACCATCTAGCAGGTTCTCAGTAATATCATGGCCTAGATAGTGCACCTCATCTAAGATATCATCAGTCTCATCGTCAATTAACGTCTGAGATCCTCTGAACCAAGTTAGATTAATCTTTGGATAACCGTATTCATTATCACTGGCCATAACATAGCTCTCTTCATCAATCAAATGAATATCGTCAGACTCGTCATACTCCTCTTCATTAGGTGAAATATCATCACCATCTTCGTGTTCGTCATTCTCATCCATTTCAGAATATTCGTCAGAAACGCGTTCAAAATACTCCTCAGCGGTCTCTCCATCCTGTACGCTCGGTAAATATCCACTACCGTCTAGGAGGTCACCATAGTGCTTTTTAAGGATGGTTTGAGCAATATGGTCCTTCTCTTCATCGTGTGGCAGAATACGCTTAATTTCGGCCTTAGAATCGCTCTCAGAGGGTTCTGTGTGGTCTAGATGGGCGTTTTCTCCATTAACCTCATAAAACTCCTTTAAATCATGTTTTAAGTCCTCAATATCTTGTTTATGGATCTTGTCGTAGTATGTCTTAGCAGAATACCAACCAATACCAACACCGGCTGCAGTACATCCTACTAGAGCTAAAATACTTTTAATGTTCATATAATCTCCTTTCAAATGTTAATCATTTTCAGTTTCCATGTTGTAACTTAAGCCTTCTTTAAATGTTCCAAGAAGCTCTGGTTCAACAATATGCTTAATTCGATATGTATCGCATACTTGCTTCTCTATACGACATCCCTCAGCTGTCATCCAATATTTGTCAAATATCGCCAAATCAGCTTGTGATAATAACTTGATTGAAGCGCCCAAATACAGTGGAGCCACATCAATAACATTATTGTTTTGTAATTCTTCTGTGTAGACAGGATTTAAGCTATCAATTAGTTCACATTCCTCACCCAAATAAGCACAAGCTAGTTTGAACAAATATTGCATTCTTTCCTTAATTTCATAATCCTCTTTTCCGCGCATTGGAGTCGATACAAAAATCTTCTTAGTCATAATCTAAATATCCTCTTTCTATTAATATACTTTCATAAGATCCGCAACCATAGAGGTCTGGGTAATCATAAATATCACCAATACCCCTACCTCCAGGTGCATTTATATCATTTAGTCAGATCTTGTCGTAAATAACACCATCAACATTGAAGTCAATGATTACAGACTTCTCGGCGTTATTGATGAATGCAGACTTAGCTTCCTTTGTCTTGTCGTTGATGTCGAATAAACCAAAGTCAACGTAGTCGTCACCATTACCTAATACCCAACCAACAACTGAACCTGCAGATGTGTGGTCATATCCAAGCTGGTCATATACTTCATTTAAGAATAGATGTCCTTGTGCCTTTAGCTTGTTGTTGCACCATGCTTCAGCCTGACGTAAGAAGTATTTGTTGATTTCTGGACTATCAGACCAGTTAGGGTTCATTTCGTCAAATAAACGAGAATAATCAGAATAATCGGATAACTTCTTAACTGCTTCATCGGAAACAACTTTCTGAGTTTCTTTCTTGCCAGTCTCCTTACTCTTAACAGATTCTTCCTTTACACCGTAACGTAACTCATTGTCCACATCTTCTCCGAATCGTTCCTTAACATTGGCACGATAATCCTCAAAGTTCTTTTGAACAATGTTGTACGCAGCTACTAATGCTAAGTTACGTCCTGCTAAGATCTTGTGAGAATATAGGATACTTGCAATGGATAGTGCACCTAATGCAATTGCAGGAGCATAGTTTCTAACAACATTCACACCTGTCTGGAATGTGATTAAGAGTTTGTCTTGGTTGTACATACGTTCTGTGTATTCACGGCTTAATGTAGAAGTACCATTAACAACCTTTAAACGCTCTTCCTTACAAATATCTAATTTTTTAGAGCCTTCTTTAATGATACTATCTAGGTTAGATGTTTCCTTACAAGCTACTACAGCAGCTGTAACGCCAGTAACAATACCAACGCCTAATAAGATTTCTGGTGAATACTTGGATGCTAATAGTTTAGTTCTTGATGCTACCTGTGATGCCTTTGCAATTAAGTTTTCAAATGCCATATTTTTATTCCTCCTTAGTTTTTAATATTTTTTCCAATTTGTACATATAGAGATTCAATCAGATGGTTTGTTAATTCTTCTAAGAAACCTCTTCTATGGCCTTCTTTAACATCTCTATATATTGGTGTAGTTAATGCATATCTTGAATGCACGCTTAGTCCTTCGATTATCTCGCAACTAGCTGTAATATAAAGTGTGTAATCGTCATTACCACAAATCGTATCATATTCAATCCTCCATATAATATAATTAGCCAAAGGGCCTTGGTTTATTTTTTCATTTAGTAATTCCTCAATGATGGTGCCTATCTCTGATACCTCAGTCGGAATATCCGGATTGCTACTCGCTCTCAGGCACTTCAGCTGGATCTTGTATTTTGGTCTTTTTTCGCTTTTTTCCTTCTGTTGCAGCTTTTCTGTCATCGCTTTCCTCCTTTTGCTTTCGTTCTAGCCAACTTACATTTGTATCGATTAGGAAACGTGTATTGAACATTATTGTCTTAATCGTTTCTGAAACATTATCTTCATAATAAACAAATCTAGTAGAATATGTTGTTAAGTCGTATGCATTATCTGGGACATCAGTTGGTTTCCAATACTTACATAGTATTGTATAAGAACTATCCTCGTGTGAATACAGTTCCCAAGTAATCGGCATGCTAAATCGGTCTCGACTTATGTTCGACGCATATTTTGAAAATATGTAGATGACATAATCCTCTTCTGATGTTGGCTTAAACAGTTTGGCCTCAACCGTTTCAGTCATCATATCGGGTCTGTCATTTATCGAACGAGAATATATCAGTTTGCTCATGACTTATCTTCTTTCTTAGCCTTATATGCTCCATAAACCATTAATTGAAGCTTCTGTAAGATACACAATGGCTTGCTGCACATAGGAGCCTTGAAAATATCATAAGATCTGTGTTCTCCGTCAATATCCAAGCTAACCCCAATCACAACAGTCTTTTGCTCTGGCTCATAAGAAATAGCTCTAACAATCCAATTACCGTATTCTTTCAACTTCTTGGTGCCTAATGAAGAAAACACACCAGTCATGATGTATTTCTTAATAGTATCAGACACTTTCTCAAGCTGCCAGTTGTATGAAATAACACCACGTTTTGTAAAAGGTGCCGTTTTAGTTTCTCTATCAATAGAGTATAGTATATCAGTACGCATAAATACCTCCTATCATTCAATTAATGTAACACGAGGCATAATGAGTACATATCCTTCACGTACTCGTTGTACATCAGCTCCTCGTAAATCCGTCCAACCATACTTAACATCTGTGTATTGTGATGAACGGCCAATTAAGTCACATAAATCAGCCACAGATGCGGCCTTATATTTGCTGACAATTTCTTTTAGTGTATCTAACACCATTTCTGCATCAGCTCTAGATTGGAATACAAATTCATCTAAGTCATAATTGTTTCGGTTTCGTTGACTAATACCAGTCTGTCTGGATGAGAATGTGCCGTATCCAGTGTATCCAGATAGTCCTCCAACCATTGTTGTATTACCCGTAGACGTTCCTCGTTGTGGTCTGTTTCTTGTTCTACCATATAACATCATATCCACTGAGTTTCCTACAATATCAGAAATAACGTTCTTAATCGCTGGAATAATTACATCCCATAGGATATAGGTTTTGACGTTACTAACCTCATCCTCAAAGAACTTCTCAGCAAATTTCTTAGTTGCTGACTTCTCCTTAGTTGTCACTTCACTCGTGATAATCTTTTGAGGTCTTCTTTCCTCGGCTTCTTTCTTCTTTTGCTTATCTCGATTACTGTTACCTACTAGTCCAGTTGTATCGATTAATGTTTTGGTTTCCGTATCAATATTAACTTGTGCCATTTTAGCTCCTTTCTAAAAAAGTTAAGAGGACCTGTTTAGTCCTCTTTCTCGTCGGATAGACCCGCAATTTCGTTATACGCGTCAATATACGAATCGATCATAATACCCCATTGATCACCTGCATAATTGGCAACACCATTAGATAGTCCAAGTGTTCCCGCTAGTCCACAGAATTTCATGAATTTACCAACATTGGCATATCTCATTAAAATTCCTCCAGTGGTTCCAACTAAGAAACCAACTCCAATCTTTGCTGATGTTCCAATTGCAAACTTTGCAACGGCTACTCCTTTTGATTCTTTATTGATCTTTTTCATATAAGATCCTCCTTTCATTATAAGACGTGTTTTACTCACGATTTATGTTTTCGATTTTAATATTAGATGATAATAGTGTTGTAAACAATTCTGACAACACTCTTGAAGTAATACCTGTTTTTTGATTTAGCATAGTAATATCATTCCCTTTCTTAAAAACAGGAAGACTACATCTGATATTTTTTAAATCTGTAAAGAATATGGTACCGCTTTCTTTTAGGATGATATCGCCTTCAAAACTTAAACGGAAATTGGGTATACTGTATGCATTAAGCTCGTGAACAGTATCATCTAATATAGACTCTATCAGAGTTTCTATTGGAAACTGTCGTTTAGAATCCATCTCGGCTATATTTTTGAACAATTTATCTTTATTAACATCAATTATTATTTTCATTTCTTTTTCTCCTTATCATCATAATCACCGGATACAAACATTGGACTCAATAAAAGTGTAGATAACATCATCGGTGATGCTACTACGCCTTTTAGATTTCTTATTTCAAATCTATCATAGTCTTTGTTGTATTCAATGTTGACCGTAACATATCCATTTACAGTGATTGTAGCTCTTGTACTACCAATTTGGGCTAATTCGATTGATCTGAATCGGATATATTCTTGTTTTACAATCAACCCCAATGTTTCTTCAGTTAAATCTCTTAAATCAAATCGGTTGTTTACAAAAATATTGCCTTTATCATCGTCATACCACATATCATGTTTAATAAGACCATCTGTGGCTCTATATATTTTATATCCGAACATTATTCAACATCCTTTACTATATCACATAAGGAAAAAGCTGTCACTAAAGCAGTTGAAGTTACTCTTAGATTGACTCCTTGAATACACAAAGCACCGCTATAATCAGATGAAAAATAAACTCGTAGTTGTTTTGAGTTATTATATATGATTGTAGCGAAGTCTTCACTCGTAGTTTTAAACTCTAACGACTTAAAATTAGACTCATTATCTAAACCCCCTAGTTTTTCAGCAGTCTCTACCATGGCATCATATATCTTTTGTTTATTATTTATAAACGGATTATTATATGATTCGGTATCATATTTAATAATGTGCTCAACCTCATTATTATCCATTTTGATAGTTATGTTTAACATTTATTTATCTCCTTCTAAGCTTTCCAAATAAGCTAACTCAAACTCCAAATATTGCTTAGCCTTACGCAAGTCTTCTAGCTTCTTACCATGCCCCTTACGTCCTGCTCTAGAAATATACTTAACGACATTACCGAGATTGAAGTTCAGTTCCCAATCTCGGATAACGTCTTTTGGTTCATGTTGTCGACCTTTAACATAATGGTCTGGATTTGAAATATTGTTGGTATTCATAAAAGTTAATTAGTCTCCTTTCCGATTAGTACAGTGATGTTATGAGGAATTCTTAATTCATATTCATCGTCACTAACTTGTACTAAGTATGTATCTACATTTTTGGCTAGATATCGAAATGAATGTGGGCCATTATTTTTCAAATATTCAAAATCTTTACCGAGCCCATAGATGTCCATTGTTATACGTTTAGCAGAGTCGATGATATCCGGGTTGTGTTGAACAATATCTAGATGATTTGATCTTAATGCAGCATCATCTTTCATTTCAGATAATAGTAATATAAACACATAATACTTTGCATCTGATAAATTACGAATTTCTGGAATCTGATTAAGTGAATGGTACTCTGGCATATTAATTGTTGGCATATTTTATAACCTCCCTTTCTTAACTAAGCTGTCAATCTCCAAATTAAGACATTGAACTATCTTTTTCTCCATGGCATAGTATGATTCCTTATCAGATACTCTAGTCAAATATTGATCAGTATCTCTATCCAAAAGCGTTATTTCATTGTGGACTATCTTAACATTCCAATTAAAGGTTCTTCCAATTCGCATACATATCAGTTTAATATTACGACTATATAGCTTAATATTGTTTGAAATAACCTTTGGAATAACTCCACTTATCATAATATTATCAATCGTTGTAAATGTCTTGAATTTATTGTAATATACGGCTTCTGGAACATCGCTTATTTTATAAGAATTAAAATCATTTGTTGTATTGATTACTGTCATTGCATTAGCAAGTTAAACAGCATAGCACTGAGATCTGATTTAACCCATACTGGTATACCGTTAATTCCTTTCTCTGTTTTAAAAATAATGTCGTCAATCCAACCATATTCATTGTAAATATCGATTTGCCATCTCATATGATTCACTTTGGTTAATGATACTTGATATCGTTTTAACTCATTATCCAATAGCTTATTATCAATTAATACGTCTAGTAATGCTTTATGGAAATCTGAAATCATTACTAAATCACTAATATTGATGTTCTGATTAACTTGTTTGAATGTTAATACTCCATTACTTTGATGCAACGTATTACACATTAATCTAGTTTCTTCTTTTTTCATAGATTAGAATCCTTTAATTGCTATATCATTAGATAAGTATAGCTTAATATCAAAATTAATAATATATAAATTATTTGATGGAATTATTTTTTTAGTCATCGATTCAAATTCAATAAGCACTTTACCTTGTAACGGAAATCTAGTAAGATTTTGATTCAATTCCGTTAATAATAAGCTATAAAATCCGTCTATATCAAAACGTTTATGTTCAACAACCTTATGAATAAACGACGTGACTCTATCTGCTTCCCCCTTTGCGTAAATTATTTTTATGCCTTCTAAATTCAAAAAATTACGAATATCTAAAGGACTTTTCGTATCAATTCCGATAAGTTTAACTTCCATTATTTAAATACCTCCTCATCATCTACATGCTCTAATCCTTCGACATATGGTTCATCACAAGATTCGATTGGATCTAAACCAAGTTCTTGTCGTTTGTGATTTGGAGTAGAGCCAATAGTTTCCGGTTGAATAATATGCTTGTTAATTTCAGCTCTAGTAATGCGATTATGGAGTCTCCAAGTCTCCTCAGCAATTCGTAAATAATCGTCGTTAATCTTATTTGGGATAGACTTAATAATTTCTTTAACTTCATCTAGATCATCCTTTTCTTTGACTATTGCTTCAATTGTATTTAACTTAGACACTAACTCTTTAATTAGGTCTAATGTTTTAAAATCTCTATTAAGATTTTCGCATCTTCCAACATATAAGTCTTTGTTGTTCTCTCTTACTTGAATAATAGTAAACACATTTAGAGCAATAATTATCACTCCAATGATCATTAATAAAATGTCCATATAATCTCCTTTCAAATATTATTTTTTTTCTTGTGTTCATTAATACGAATAAAATAATAGTATCAAATACCATCTGTAAAAATAGAGCGATAAAAATAAGATTTAATACAATTTCTATAGTCCTATTTCTTCTTTCCAATACTCATTTTCAGAACGTGATTAAGCGCTTCTGCTACGGCTCCCATATAAGCTGGCTCTTCTGGTTCAACAAACTCTGATGAAAACTCCTTTAGTTTCTTCTCAACAACACTCTTACCATATGTCTTATATAGCCATGACAATAAGAACGCCTTCTCATAATCGTTTTCATCATCTGCTGTCTTTCTTACATGTGTCTTGCTTCCATCTCCGTAAATAACTGTTGTAACTGGTCCTGAACAAATAACTCGTTTAGGGTTTGGTAAATGTCTAATCATATTTTCTTCCTCCTTTAATTTATTTAAAACGTGGCTCTTTCCAGATCCTCTGGCGTGTGTATAATACAAACCATCAGTTGGATACATACTACTAATATCTAGAGTGCGAAGACAATAATTGAAGCAATATTTTTGCCAATCACTTATAATAATATTTAGACGTATCTTGCATTGATATGCATTATCTTGAGTCACCATTATCCCCTCTATTTCAAAAGGTATTTTCTTAAATTCTGAATAGCCATCTAAATGATCTAATCCAAAACAGTTACATTCAAATGACTTAAGAATTTCAGATATATTATCCATTGATATTTTTTTGCACATGTATTCGTTCTTGATAATATTTAAAAAATTACTTGCAACAATGTATGAACATCCTTGAAATATTATATCAACAAATCTGGCAGTATGCAGATCCCTACCAAAGAAAATCCCATTATTATTTTTATCATATATTTTAATTAGTGCACGTCCCATTATACATCCTCCTCTGATTTAATATCTGGTAACACTACTGGCATAAACTCTGGAAATATGAACTTATAAGAAAACCCATTATTTTCAGATACATTGTTAAATGTTACTATTTTGAACCACTTCATATCGTTTGGCATGATATAGTACTGATTGGCTGGCAACGAAAGTATATCATCATACTCGTTTGGTCTTAGCCCAACCGATATTAATACATCAGATAATGAAACTAGCTGATTACTATTCAACAATCTCATCATATCCCATACATCACTATACCCATTACTACGAACAATCAATGAATCGGTTCCATGTAGTACTACTTCTATATTATTCATATTCTTTTATCACCTTGCAGATTAATCGTATAGATGCACCTAATTGATATCTCTCTGCTTTATCACTATCAATTTGTTCTAGATTAGCATAGATATTGTCAATTGTCTTTCTCTTTAGTTCCATTAATGATAGTCTAACTCTTCCTGATGTTCCTAATAAAGACATTGCGTGATACTCTTTTAGGTCACTAATTAAGTCGTTCATTAATCCAATCTTGAATAAAATATCAGATTTAGTTGTTACTTTTGTCATATATTCTCCTTTCGATGTAGGCTATACTGTTTATAATTCCGTCTTGATAATCTTACAAGTAACTAATAAAGCCTCAGTGCAAACGATTCCTTTTAATGTGATAACTAATTCGATAGCAAACATTTCTAAGGTGTATTTCAAAAATACCAAACCTAGTCCGGTTAAAAATGTTAACCACATAACCTTAACTACAAATGCAATAAATAATGTTCCTACTGTTGTTTTCATATAATCTCCTCCTTTAGAAATTCTCTATAATATAAGCGTTTAACTGATTCCACAAAGGTACCTCTCGTTGGTCTTCGTATGGTTCTCTTAATGGGAACAATCCGCCTTGACCGGTTCTATCATATTCTCTGCTTAACCATGTAAATATTGTTCTACTAACAAGTTCTTCATTCCATTCCGAATCTGTGAAATATAGTAGTCCAATATTATCTAAAAACATCCAGAACCATACTGGTACTCTATTACCCATATCAGGGTCATACATAATCTGGTTTTCACATTTTAAAGCCAATGCAATTAATACTTCTAAAACTGATATATCTAAGTTGAATATAGTATTAAATGGAAGAGCCGATGTTTTATTGTCTAGATATACATATCGTAAATCCAGTCCATCTTTTATTCGACTCTCATCTAATTCTACGTTGTTGCTTACATAAAATGGGGTATTATATAGATACCTTAATAGTTTAGTATGGTCATCTATTCTATCGTCGTTAATACCCTCTAATAGCCATTCATAATATAGATCGACCATATATCACACTTTCTATGCAATAATTAGCGCTACAATAAATGACGCTAATAATAGTGCAAGCATGAACTTAATAGCTAATATAATCGGTGTCAGTATAATTCCGAATAATCCTAGAATAATACTAATCATAACCGAAAGCATAAATAAAATCAACCACACTAAACATGTTAGAAAAATAACAAATCCTACAAACATCATAAACATATCCTCCTTCTTATATTGTTTGAGAAAAGCTAAGAGAGCCTGTTTAGCTCTCATTAACTTTAAAGTCAGCCTTCTACTTCTTTAGTTTCAACAGTAGTTTCTCCATCTGGTGCAATTCGGATAATATCCAGTTCCTTCTTGTGGCACTTATCCCATAGCTTCTTACCAACTGTGCATACTAATGCTCCAGCTGATACAACTGCTGCTCCGATAAGCACTTTCTTGTTAGATAGAACTGTTAATAGTTTACTACCTCCATTTGCAACTACCTCTGGATTCTCAACTGCTGTTTCAATAATTTCTTCTGTCATATTCTTGACCTCCTTTTCATTATACGACGTGCTTTATACGCGATTCTATAACTTATTCTTTTGATGCTCATAATTCCTTCGTTTTTTGTTATTTTGAAACTCTATTTTCATCGGTGTTTGAGCTCTTTTAATTATGTTCATCTTAGCAACTTCCTCTTTAAATTTCTTATATTTATCGCATATTCCATGACATCCTAGTTTTCTATCGGTGCACCCTTGGCATGGAACTGGTACTCCGTCTATCAATAATACTCACCTCCTACCAGCAAAAAAAGAAAACCATCAGTTATTTTTGGTTTTCAAATAACTTGATGATTTCTAAGTTCTGTGATAACATATTTTGGTTCAGTGTATCTAAATCAGCAAATGTAGATTGAATATCCTCATCCTGATTGATATCCCAATAGATATCTTTCATTCTGTGTTTATCCTTTCTATTTGTCTTTTCTTTAAATAACTTTTTCATATAGTTATCTCCTTTCATTATAGAACCTGTTTTTCTTGCGAAAAGAATAAGGACTTGCTTAGTCCTTATCTTTAGATTCTTTAAACTCGATTTCCAGAACATTTTTATTCAAATATAGCTTGACAAGATCTTGAAGAGGTAAAGTCTCATCAGCATTATCCCATTCAAATTCTCTAATAGTCTCGTCGTCTAAGACTAAAAAGATCTTATTTTGAAAATTCTTAATTTGGATAACACCAATAACCTTAGCTTTCTTCTTGTCGTATCCTGCTAACTCATGAATATAACCTTTCAATGCTGTTAAAATCATAATTAAATCCTCCTTCTTTCATTATAAGGCATGTTTTATATGCGAAAAAGAAAAGAGCAGTTGTTATTTGCTCTTATCATCTAATAGTGCTTTGATCAATAAGATCAATACTACGATTAATAATAAGTTCATTAACAATTACCCTTCTTTTTAAAAAGACGCTTTACATCATTAACTCGATTTCCTACAAACTCCTTTGTGTTGTCCACAATGTCGAATTCGTAGTCTAGCCATATAAAACCATAGCATACTGCTGTGATTCCTAATGAAATACCACTACAAATTAAACTTTGCTTCCAAGTTATTGGTTTATTTAAATCAATCTTTAACATATAATAAATCCTCCTTTTTCTTTCATTATAGAACGTGCTTTATACGCGAGAAAAAAGAAAGGATCCGTTTAGATCCTATTCCGTTTATTTTAAGATATTCCAGATTAATTTTACAATTCCCTTGGCAATTCCATAGAATAGCCCAAGTAACGCAATAAAACCTAGTGTTAAAATAAACAAAAAGAATATTAATTCAATCATAATAAATCCTCCTTTTTCTTTCATTATAGAACGTGCTTTATACGCGAAAAATGATAAGGGCTTGCTTAGTCCTTATCTTTGAATAGGTCTCTTAATAATATCTTGTTGTAAGATTTGTACTTTATTTCCTTCTTGTGTATCAATGAATCTACCACATAAAATGGTGACATTAATATGCATGTAATAACTCGTACAATTCTCTTTAACAATTCAATTAACATATTAAACCCTCCTTCTTTCATTATAGGAGATGTTCCATTGGCGAAAAAGATAAGAGCCTGTTTTACTTAGGGCTCTTACCATCCAATAAAGATTTGACCAATACTATTAGTACCATAATCAATAATAGTTCTAACATATAGATTCCTCCTTCTTTCATTATAGGCCCTGTTTGTTACGCGAAAAGAATGAAGACCTGTTTAGTCCTCATCCATAGTATCTTCTAATACAACTGAGATATTCTTTAATACTTCTTTCTTCCATTCCGGATAGTTTTCGTATGGTACATTCCATATAACACCATCTGAAAATATCACATAATATTTATCAATTGGCTTTACATATATGAAACTAATCACCGAACAATCCTTCTTTTTAAATAAGCTTTTAATTTTTTCGAATAACTTCTTAATCATATTAAGATCCTCCTTCTTTCATTATAAGGCATGTTTTATATGCGAAAAAGATAGAACCCCTGTTTAGAGGTTCTTCTTCCAATTCTTCTCATATTCATGATCTGCTAATTTCTTTGTTGCTTCTTCTAGTTGCTTTTCTAAATCTTCAATCTCGTTTTCTAGATTCTCGATAATTGTCGTTTGACGAATACCAATAAATCCTAATAAAATTGAAGCGATAGTGAATGCTCCTAAAATGCATAAATCAAATAGTGTCATAATATAAATTCTCCTTTTCTTTCATTATAGGGCCTGTAAAACGTGCGAGAAAAAAAAGGATCTGTTTAGATCCTCCTTACTACAGCTTTGTATTGCAGGAAGCTACATATTCGTTATATTCCTTTGTTCCATTCATATACCAAATAACGTTAACTACTACAAATGCTACTACTGTCAATAAAGCATATACTAATTCCATCATTTCTTTTTCCTCTAGGATATCATATAGATATCTCTTTCTTTCATTATAGGGCCTGTAAATCACGCGAATTGAGAAAAAAGAAAGGGACTGTTTATTTATTGTCCCGATAATAATGTGAATAGCATACAATATTCGGCGCTATATCCTTCTTTATTCTGTTACTATTCCAAGTATCAACCATTGATGTATTCTTTAAATACTCCTTGATATACCCCTTAGTAATATTCTGTGCTCCAACTACTGTAGCTATAACTGCCGCTTTTTCATATTTATTAAACATATTAAATCCTCCTTCTTTCATTATAGGAGGTGTTTCATTGGCGAAAAAGAAAATACCTGTTGGCTTCGAACCAACGTTTCTGTTTCCAGTGTACTACCGTTGTACGATTCTTCCCACGAAGTGAGCAAGCATGAGTTTACTCATGATCGTATTTTCTTTCATTATAGGCCCTGCTTCACGTGCGAAAAAAGAAAGGATCTGTTTAGATCCTTAGAATAATGATTGAATCATTCTAATAATTGATACTCCAGCCCATGCTAACATCCCGCTAATAACGAGTGCTAACAGTGCCATTGAAATCTCAAAAATAGCTCTTTCAATCTTATTCCAAGTCTGTTGTTCCTTTCTCTTTTCATAAGTGATGTATTTTCTTGTCATAATACAAGTCTCCTTTTCTTTCATTATAGGCCCTGTAAACTGCGCGAAAAAAAGAAATGATCAGATTATAATACGATCTGACCAATCAATCCACCAAGTACGAACACTATGAAGAATGCTCCTAGTGTTGCAAATACTAAGTGAGCGATAACGCCCATTTCAATGTCTAATACTTTTTTCATTTCTTTTTCCTCTAAGATACATATACGTATCTCTTTCTTTCATTATAGGGCCTGTAAATTACGCGAGACAGGCAAAAATAAAGATCACCTGTTTTTCAAGCGATCTTTAAAGGTTTCTATTGTGGCTTAATCAATCCTAAGAACTTCATAGGCATCATATGCCCTCCACTCTCGAATACCATTCCGAGAATAGCAACACCTACATAGCATCCTACAAACAAACACTTATCCGGGTCGAAACGTCCAAACACAAGCTTCTTCTCTGGTTTTTCAACATTTTGTTCAACCTTTTGAAGATTAGCAATTGTCTTGGACAATGTTTCAGCTCGTAAAGACATTTGTTCATAGTCTTTAGTCATGCCACTCTCCTCCTTCATTTCTTCTAAGAGTGACGCATATTCAGCTTTTGTAAGTTCTAGTACATCGATATTGTCCATTCCAATATCCTCCTTTCATTATAGAACGTGTTTTATACGCGCTACTTATCGCTATCAACTTTAACCGTAATATGCTCACGTTTTAGTAATTCATCTAACGGTAGTGATATAGATAAATAGCATGTTCTATTACCGTTTTCATCATACGATATGAAGATAGCTCCGTCATCTTTATTGTCGGTTGGCTTTCTCAATTCAATGATTCTTGATGCAGCCATTATAAATATGATTAGAAGTAAAAACATCATAATAAATCTAGTAGTCTCGTCTAGAGACATAATATAAGTCCACATAATCTCCTCCATTTTGGCATTAAACTAAGAATGAATTGTTGTGCATACGTTCCGAGAAATCTTTTCTAATAATACTCATAGCTTCAGTTGTTACCCCATTAGGTAAGTCTTTAGCCTTAATGTATTTCTCGTAAGCGTCGCACTTCTTCATGATAAAATCGAAATGCTCTCTGGTATGGTTGATACCTCTGGCACATTCGTTTGAAAAATACAATATTTGCCATCGAATGTCATTTAACCATCTCTCAGTGTAAGTCGATACATGAGTATTCAACGTATTACTTAGATTATCAATCTTATCATTTACTTCTTTGTTTATGTATTTACCAATATAGCTGAATATCGAGCCAATTGGATTTATCTTAATAGGTGATACTTCAACTAAAAGTGCACCAACAACTAGGATGGAGCCAATAATGCCGACCCCATCCTTAAACTCCAACAACGTTATCAGTTCTCTAATCGACATATATTTGACTCCTAATCTACTTAATTCTAATCTTATCGCCAGGATAGATACGATTAGGGTTGTCGATCTGTGGATTTAGGCTAAGAATATTATCCACAGTTGTTCCATACCATTGGGCAATGTATGAAATATTGTCACCTGGGTTAACAAAGTGATATACAGCTTGGTCTGCTCCGTTAATAGCATCTTGTACTTCTTGCCATCTGCTTCCAAGGATGGTTCTACGTACATCATCAGAGCCGTATTTGTCAGCCCATACATCTGCTACTAAAGTGTCTGTATCAGCTTCTGCAATATGCTCAATAATATTCTGAACTTCGTCATAACGGTCACCAAGATTTGCCTTGCGAGTTTCACCCGTTCCGAATTCATCATTCATAGTACGATATAGTAAGTCTAAAGTAGAACCTTCAGGACTTCCATTTTGACGGATTTCAGGTTCTGACTGTACTGATGGTGCTGATACAGAAGCTCCTGCATAAGCTATCCAAGCATTCTCATCTCCAAAGAACAAACTTAAATCCAATGGGCCTGCATATCCAGCAATATTACCAGATGATGTGAACTGGTGCATAGCATAGTCGCCTGAATAGTTTGGTTCTACGTAATCACCCCAACCACGTGGCGCATAGTCTGGGTATTCTGCTAACCAAATACCATAATCGCCAAGCCCAACACACTGATTGGCTGCAGAACGTTGCACATAAATCATAGGGTTGATACCTGTTAATGCTACAATATGTGCACAGAAACGAGCCACCCAACTTGAATCGCCCCAAGCAGCGTTATCTCCAGACTCCCAGTCCAATACTAAGATAGCTTCATGTAAATATCCCTGAATATTGTTAACAAAGAACTCTGCTTCGGCTTCTGGATTACCACCGCTTGCGTAATGATATACGCCTAGTAGCTTTCCAGAAGCTTTAGCAGACTGGTAATGCTCGTCGCAAAACGGATTTACATAACCAGTGCCCTCTGTTGCCTTACAAATAACAGCATCACAGTCGAGGGAACCAGTTACGATTCCCTGCTGATGAGATGCTACGTCAACTACTCTTAACATTTACGCCTCCTTCTTTGGCCCATTCAAACGAGTAAATAGGTCATTCACAAAGTTTGCTCCACGAGCTGTAACAATACCAGTTAGAGCAGAACCTAAGAAAGGAACTGCTAGTGGCATTCCAACTAATGGGAAAATGTCAGCACCCGTAGATACACAAACTACAATTGAAACGGCTAAAGAGCCAATAACACTTGTGTCTACTTTGCTATCTGAGTATACACGTTTAACGTTCTCCCAAATAGCCTCTACTAATACTGCGATAATAACTAACTGTGAAAATGCATTCATTTTACTTTACCTCCTACACTTTCTTCCAACCTAAGCCACCAGGATTTCTTGAGTTGTTTTCCCAAGTACATTCCCAGATGTCTCCTGCATAAATATAACGTTCACCCTTTTGGCCAGTCATTCCTGGTTTCCATTCGGGGTAAACCGGTTTGTTTTCTTTTGTAATCTCTTTATACAAAGCCTTATTTTTTTCTGGTGGAATATCAGGGTCTGATACTAAATCGATAAGAGCTTCGTATGGCTTACCGTTATGCTTGAATCGGTCGCCTTTCTTATATGGATATTTAGCTTCATGCCATCCATCTAATTCCTCGCACCATTCTACAACATCTTCCGGGTCAGCGTGATTCATACCGATTAAGAAGACTTTTCGCATGGCATCCTGTTTGGCTCTAGCTTTACCCAGCTCAATCTCTGAATCAGGAACCTCAGTAAACATAATTCCGGCTTTCAGCGTTTCACCAAATTCTAGATTACATGATTCTAAGTCCATATACCCATAGGTATGAGATATAGAATCACCATTTATGATAGTTGCACCCTTCATGTTATCTCTTGATAAGCTTTCAAATAACTCTTCTAGATATTCGAGTTTAACATACAACTGGAAGCCATTATTCATGAACGATATCAGTTCATAAGTAGTTCCATCTTTTAGTTTTAATTTAATCATATATTAAGCATCTCTCCTCCAAATTGCGGCGCCATGATAAGGTGGCCAATACCCTCTAACTCTAGTATAATCTTGTGCTACAATGCCACGTTCAACGAAACCGTTTGGTGGTGTCCATAGACCGAAACCAGCTGCTTCATATGCGGTTCTTTCAATCTTCAAGTCTGAAGTTCCTCCCTCAGATGCGTTTGGTGTATTCGAAGCTGAACCTAATATAAATCTATTTTCGATCTTAGACCACTTTCCACCGTAGTAATAGAATGGGTCAAATCCATCTTTATCATTCATGATGATCGTTCCAACTGGCATAGTCATTAGCAGCTTGTTGTATAAAGCTTCTGAATACTTATAACCTGGCAACGTATTAAGCTCTTTTCCGTTATCCAAGTATTTGAAGTCGAATTCGCCAAGAACCTTTACATTGTTATACGCATACTTATCAATCTGGTTTGCATTCGGCAATATATTTTGATTGTAATCAATATCAACAACACACTCAGTATTTATGCCACCATTTATGTGGTACCATACCTCAATATTCTTGTTGTTTAGATACACTACTTGTAAACCATACCGATATGTCCCGTAATAATAAGATCCGCCTGCTGCATGTGTCAATGAACCATTATTATCATACATTCTTAGTTTGAATTCGTCCCAAGACCAAGATGAAGCAACTGAGCATTTGCATTCATATACAACATCTTTAACCCATTTGAATTCTGCTATTTTAAACCAGTTTCTTTGTGATGGATAAGTTACTGGATTTAATAGAACTTTACCTATCTTATGCCCATTATATGCTGAATAAGCTATTGCCCCTGGTGAGGTGTCTTCTCCAAGTTTCAGTATATGGTTGATATTAACCTGCTTTTTGCCCATACTAAACACAGGAGTAGTAGGTGATAAGTTTAAAGTAGTTCTAGCTGTGTATCCTAGGGCATCTTCTAATTCTACTACGAATGAGAAAGATTTCTTATATGGAACATCTGATATCGGATATCTTATGTTAAACCTATTGTTAGTTACATTACCGTTAGCAGTGGCAACAACTAGGTTGTTTTTGGTAATCTTGTATTTGCATTTCGTAGTGTCATAGGTACCTACAGCATCTGAACAGATCATACCGGTTATTTCTAAAATAGCACGATCTGATGTATCGTTTAATCGGTTTAATTTCGAGTAAATGATAGATGGCTTAAAGTAGTTCACTAGATTGCCAACACTATCAACAGCTGTTTTAGTATAGCCAGGTCGTCCATTTGTAGCATATATCTTATAGTTTGCCGATTGTAGATTCGAGAACTCAAATGTTTTCGTAGTTCCTGACGTAACCTCAACCTTATCCATAATAGATCCTCCACACTCAACATGCAAATATATCTTCGAATGAGTGCACGATGCTGTTACCGAGATTCGTTTAGACCCGATTAGTGTCACGAAATCCGTAGGCCCAACACCTTTATCCTTTAAGGACGATATCTCTTCAATTGTATAGGACATATCAATTGGGTCAACTATACTATACTTCTTAGTAAACTCAGCAGAGTCACCAATCTTAGAGGCTCCATTCCATGTTTCAAGAACCATTCCTATTGTTGCTTCGTTTTTATCTTTTGTATACTCCCAAACCTTATCAATTGATGCCTTTGGTAACGTGATAACACTTCCATTTTGATAGTTATCGGCTTTGTAGATTTCTATAACATTCGGAATAGAGATTCTAACCTTATGTGTATACGAAGCAACTAACGGAGTATAGCTAATAGAGTATCCGGTAGTCCAATCTTCACCGAAAGCATGGTTGGTAACTGCTGATGCTCTTGGAATTGTTGATGCTACTGACCAACCAGTATCAACTCTACCCATACCAGGAATGTAACTTGTTGAAGCGCCATTTGGGTCAAACACAGCAAAGCAGTTGACACCTAATGTTCCGTCTGGTCTGTGCGGAACGTTATATGTCCATGATATAATATCATTGAAGTTTGCTGGAGTAGATGGGACATAATGAGTGCCAACTACCCAGTTCCCCCAACCACTTTCCAAGCTACTTGTCTCGGCAACTAAATAGAAGTTGATTTGGCTATAACCCGAATACATTGTGTATCCATGAGGATTCTGCAACTGGGCATTGAATGTTATAGATGACGTATTTGTATTAACATCGTATGCTCCTTCCACCCATGATACACTAAGAAGCAAGGATCCACCAGAGCTAGTATTTAACCATAAACTATTTATAGGCATTCTATATCACATCTCCAATCCAAAAATATCCAGTTCCATCAACATTGAGTTCCCCGTCTACCTCATTTACAATATATAACTCGGCTCTATGAGCACCAAATGACATCGAGTCCACCGCTTTAAATGAACTAGCGTATACACCATATTCGTCAGCTTTCAATACAGTTGTTCTTGCATTACCAGTAGCAGATGGCTTTGTAACTTCGAAACCTCTAGAACCTAGCTGATTTGCTAATCCTGATGGGTCATCTGGTTTTTCGATTTTTATACCATCTTCTGAGCTTGTTATCTTACCGGTAATCTTCTTAACACCATTTAATTCATTTGTGAACGTATTAATACTATTCTCGTAGGTATGAGTTATAGTATTAACTTTTGTATTTATATCTGCATACTCGTCAGCAACTTTCTCTAATTTCTCAATCTTTGATAGTTGTTGCTCATATAAAGTGTTGTTTGATAGTACTTTGTTCTCTAGATTTATGATGGTGTTGTATTGACTATTGTGGAAACTATCTATTTCTGGATCACCAACAATTTCAGTATTATCATCGTACTTCGTATATAGGCGTTTCCAAATATACGAAGATACTTTCAACGTTGGAATAGTCTCATTCAACCATTCTCCACCTTCAACTGATGCATTACTAGTAGATAAGTAGTACTGATAGAACTGCTTAACTATCGAACGTCCATTCTTTCCAGATTGTCCATCCTTTGTAACCAAGTACTTAGTTATTTTCGTAGAACTAGCATCATCATACGTATCTGAAATGCGCGTCCATACAAATGGCTTTTCTGTAATTGCATCTGGTCGAGTATTAACCCATTCCCCATCTGGTACAACACTTCCATTTTGACTTAATTGGTAAGCATACTCTGTATGTACAATCTTTGGGATAACCGTTTTCGGAGCCTTATCAACACTGTACGACTTTACCTCAGAGCCGTCTGAATAGAACTCGGTTCGTCTAGTCCATTTATACTGTCCATCGCCGATAGTCGGTAAATGATTTATGTCAACCCAAGAATCGTCAGTGGGCTGTTCATTAGGACTGTTACTAACCGCATAATCCACTGCATCTGCCTTTATCTTAACAGGTATAACCTTCTTAACCTCGTTCACAACCGTCTGAATACTACGGTCTACATTTGGTGTTAGTAGTGCGTAGTTACTAATAGTGCATTCATCCTCATAAGGATTTGTGTAGTGATTAATAACCTCTGTGATTCTAGCTGTCAAGTATATCGGATCAGCTCGGTCATTATCAACCAATTGAATATAATCTCCTAATTTGGAGTCCATATCGATTACCTTAGTTTGATATGAGAACTGTATGTGAGAATTCTCTTTCAGATTAGAAAGTGCTTCTTCAAATATAGCTTGAGGGTTTTCTCCACTACAACTTAGTTGATAATAGATATACCCGTCTGTTTCAGTTGCTTGAAGATTTATAGGTCGTAATCTAGACCATATCTTATTGGCAGTTCTAGCATATAGATATGGGTCTCCCTTTTTAGTAAAGAAATTACCATCATCATATACTATGTCTTCTATGGTGTGTTCGCCATTAATTGGTAATACAGCAGTATATAAGTTCTTAATGGTCTTGCTACTTGATATAGCAGCCATATCAATGTCGTTCATGTATCTACGCACAGTATGCTGGTTATCCGTAATACTATCCTTTACATGAACTATCTGCTTGATTACTTTCGTTCCATCGAATATACTCTCAAACTCCATTTCAACGTTGTATGTTGTGCATATTCGTTGAAGACGTTTAAGTACTGTTTCAGTTGAAGAGAACTTTGCTATCCTAGCGTCAATAGTCATATCTCTTACCGACTTGTTATCGTTATGTAATTGATATGACCATCCGCTATTAGACAGTGCCGAATCCATTGCATCAGTAAGTTTCAATGCATGGTCCTTGTTTACCCATGCCCCTACTAATCTATTCAATAGATCCAGACCACAATCTTCTGATTCGACAGTTAATTCATTATCCCCAGATACAGATATGATCGTATATAATCTGGTTTTGTCATACTTATCTTTGAATAGTATGAAGTTTCCAGGTTGAAAATATATGGAATCCTTTAGATACGCATCTATAGAGAAGTTATACGACCCAACGACACAGCCAGACGAAAGTGTTATCTTTTGTCCGTTACTACCAGTGTCATCAATCCAAAAGCCATTGTCCATATCAGTCGATACAGATTTTATAACTCTCATGTTTCTATCTAATATGAACATATTCATAACTTATTTCCACCTTTCTCTATAAGACACTTCTACATCAGGTATAGGAGACCATGCAGATGTAAGTATTCTAAGGGTGTGAGTTCCCGGATCTAGCATTAAAGGCTGTGATCCAATATCAACTGCGTCCCAATTAGTACTTCCATTTATTGAGCATGAACTGTTACCTGATTCTATTTTGACGACATCGCCTTGGTTTAGGCTATTCTTAACAACCTGATTTGATGATGCCGTGTTGTACATAACTAACTTAGCTTCATAGATACCATTATACCACATTTGCGGGTACTGCTTATGGAATCTGAATGTTGAGAACGTTGCTGAATGTAACTCAATATCTTTATTCTCAATAGTATAGGTCTTACTTAGCGGTTCGACATATGAGCCATATCCACTTACTAATGTCGATATGGTAATGGTATAACCACGCTTCTCGATGTTCACCATGTTACCCCAGCTTCCACTTAATTCGCCTAATGCTGGCATCGTAAAACAGTCTCTAAATCTATTGTTGTTACATCTAACTATACCCTGTATCAACCCAGATCCACAACAGTTCTTCTCAATAGAGAAACTAAATATGTTCTCACCATCTGGTCCACATAGATTCATACTTTGATGACCTACTTGAAGAACATCATTGTATACAAAGTCAACCCTATATGAGAACTTCCAGTCAACTGGTCGCTTTCCAGCAGAGTTAGTCGGAATAGCCTTAGTTAATGTCGGGCCATACCATTTGAACTTTCTACTGTTAAATGCATCCGAGTTATCTACAACTGGCTCACTTCCAAAGTCACCACAATATGCAAGCTTTTGGCCCTTCTCGTCCCAAAGTATGAACTCACTCTGTTTAGATGGAGTATCACACCAGTTCCAATACCATCTGTCATCCACCGAGTATCCAGTATTATGAGACCAAGTATTTATCATAGTTGGTGCATAGTCATCAAAGAGCGTTTCTGCATCGTTTGAGTTTGTCTTATTAGGAGCATTCGTTTCAGGATCTCCTATTTGATAATAAACTGTCTTTGTATCGTTCTTATCCAACACAAATCCTAGATAAGCACTGTCCTTCTTAATCTTAGATGTGATTGTAAGAGGCGTTGGAGCACTACCATTGTTTACAAGAGTTATAGTATCCATATTCTCTTGCTTAGATACCTTTGTCTCAAATGAACTATACTTGTATACATCATTCAATGTTAACTCGATAGTTCCTGTAAAGAAGTATACACCACTAGCAGTGGCATCTTTTTCATCACTTGTAAAGTTCGATAGATTACATATCACATATACATTAGGCTCATCGAAGAAACTAACCTTCATATTCGTAGTATCTAAAATGGAGATCAGCTTATCTAAACTCTTCTGAGCATCTAATCTCGTATCTGAAAGTAACCCAAAGTCTATTTTTATAACACGATCCTTCAATCGTTTATATCTGAAATAAGAACCGTCTCGTCTTCCCAATTCCTTGTTAACTAATTCTATAGTAGAATCTCTTCGACCATCAACTGAATGGGTACGATAACCGGGTACAGCCTCATTTAGCCATACCCCGTTAATCGAAACCTCAGTATCAGTCTTTGGAAGAGACGAAACATATGCTCTATTAAACATTATCGATTACCCCCAAATCTGCTTTCTTGAGTAGACATGTTGTCCAACTCTTTCTTCGTATATCTAGCTGTACCTCTACCAACCTTCTGAGCATCTAGATAGTTATCAACCTGTAATACATATGTAGGATTATCTGTGTTATCTCTAACTTCATTAAATCCCTTCAATGCATTAGATACAGAATCATCTAATGTCATCTGCAATTGCTCGGACTTAGAACGGATAGATCTAGAAGTTACATCTCCTAGTTCTACACCAGGTGTATCAGATAACATATCGTACATAGCAGCACTTCCATTTTGAATCATTGATAGATCCAAGACAGGAGTGATTGTGTACTTATCATCTGTTGAGTCCATAACTTGGTTAACAAGCTCTACAGCCGATGATAATCCATCTACAGCTATCTCACCGATTGACTTACCGGCTTCAAACACTTGTTCTAGCGCATTATGCATAGAGTTGATATAACCCTGAATGAAGAACCTACCAGCTTTCTCCGTCAGCTTAGATGGAGAGTGTGATTGCTGACCGTCCATCAAACCTTGGTGTGCACTTCTAGCTGCAGCATAACCCGCATTATAGAATGAACCATCGTTTATCTTTGCTCTGATAGCTCCAATATAACCGCTGGCGAAGTGTCTACCAGCACCAGATGTGTCTACGTTCAGATTACTCTTCGCAGAGCTCATAGCCTCCTTAGCAACATTAGGAACCTTTGCAAGATTAGTTGCAGCTCCAGTTGCATATCCATCAAACGTCTTTTCGGCATTTTCTGATAGATCTATATCAGTACTACTCTGTATAGATGATACACTGTCTTGAACTGATGTTTGAAGCTTTGTATACATCTCTTCAATGGTAGCAGTAACTGTCGACGCAGCTGTTACTAATGGACTATCAGTTGTAGGGAATGCCAAACTGCCTTGCATTTCGTATTCCATATCTGATATACCAGTAGCTACAGATTGTCCTAAAGCGGTGCCAATATCAACACCATATTTTGCAACGGTTTCTGGATTAGGGACAAGCTTCTCAACAATTTGGTTTCCTAGATTGTCATCAAATCCTGCTAAGGCAGACGCATTATCGATATGCAACTTGCTTTGAAGATCCTTCATTGCACCGTCAATGTCACCGCTCTTTAACTTCTCAGCAATATTAGTTACATACAACTTAACATCAGGTGCATCAAGTAACTCTTGAGGAATGTGGAAGTAGTCAGCAATAGATGCGGCTGCTTCTTCAACTGATGAACGACCATCTTTAAGATTCTCAGTAACACCAGTTAAGAAGCTCTTAGCAACATCTGTACCTTCTGGATTTAAGTCAGCACCCATAACGTCTTTTATACCGTCAATAGCGGTTACAACATCACTAGTATCACCAAGTATCTTAGCAAAGTCGTCTCTGTATCTTAATGCTGCAAGACGCATATTGTCGGTACCAGATATCATGCTTAAGCCAAAGTTCTCGTAAGTACGTTTCTGGTTTTCAAGAGCTAATGACATTTCATCAGATGTTGTATCAGCATTTGACGATAATACCTTCAATACTGTGTTTGCAGTATTACGCATGTTAAGTAATACATCAGAACCCTTCTCTTGAATTTCAGCAGCTGATAGAGAATATTGACTACTTATTTCATTTCTGAATTTGTTAAGCTCCTCTATATTACCTTCTGATACTGCTTTACGAGCACGTTCGTAGCGATCAATCTCACCTTGTGCATCCAGCATATTACGGTTAATAAGGGCTCTCTGTGATTCTAACTTAGTTAATTCGGCAGTGTATGTCTTAATTGCTTCTGTAGCATTTCTATATTCTTCAGACTCAGTTATTGCTGGGTCATATACACCAGTTGATTTGTCAATGGCAATTTCATTTTGTTCCCTAATATAGTCTTTAAGATCGGCTATCTTCTTCTTTATATTAGTGATAGAATCATCATTGACAGTTGCTTGAATCTTCCATTCCTTGACTTCCGATATAGCTGTGAAATAGGTATCTTCATGCTTATCCAAATACTTGTTACCGAATCGTACAGCCAATGACTCCTTAGCCGCTTCTGTCAAGCTATGGTGCTTCTCAATTAATTCTTGTAGTTCATTCTTCTCCAAGCCAGTAGCCTGAGCAACTTTTCCAAGAATCAAATCAGCTCTGGATTCGTATCCAGCCTTAACTCTACCATTCTCGTCGAGATACTTATCATACTCAGTGCATAATGCGGAAACGATATTGGACTCTTTAGCCAATGATAGGTTAGCAGTCTCAGATGTTGCCACCCATTCCTTATGAGAATCAGCCAACTTGTTTGTTTGCTCAATCTGCTCTTTCTGAACAGTACTTAAGCCAAACATAATTTCGTTTCTACGTTCCATATGCTTGTTCCATATGTACATAGCTGCTGCTATAGCTGCAACACTACCGATCAGTATAGGTACAGTAGTAATAAGGCCACCGATCCATTGTGATATGGACTTACCAGCAATCATAGTAACGTTAAGAATATTTGTTAAGTTTGAGAATGGTGTTGATAATTTCTCAGCTCCAGACGCAATGTTCTTCCATCCGTCATACCAATGCTTAACGGACTTAGCTGCATTAGCAACATTGTGAGTAAACACTGTAACTGAGTTGAACTTACCGATACTTCCAAATACGTCGCCAATCATTTTACCAGCCTTAGCAACTCCGCCTAACGCTTTGATAGCAAGTCCAGCCGAGCCAGCATACATACCAACTTTGGCTATGAACTTAGCTGCATTGTCGTCCAATATAGGGAACAACGCCTTTAGACCTTCCGCAAATACATTTGTTATAGAACCTAATAGATTCTTAACAGCCTCAATTAAAGGTTTAGCGTTCTTAGTTATAGCATTTGCTAATTCGTTCATTAAGATAATAAGAATCTTAACTAATGCATCAATAATAGTACTAGCATACTTAGCTACAGTTCCTATCATTTTGACGATTTGCTTAACAACTTTCTCAATAACTTCTGGTTCCACTGTATCTAGGGCTGCGAGAACTGCTAACACAAGAGCGCCAACTGTAAGTACGATCTTACTCTTCTGAGCTACTATAGCAATTAAGATGCCAGTAAGGATTGTTTCAACTGCTTTAGCAATACCAGGACCATTCTCTGTAATTGTTCTACAGAAGATAGGTAAGTACTCTGTGAACTCCTTAAAGCCATTCATGATTAAGCCAATACCGATCGATACCATACCAACAGCCAATGCGAATCTTATAGCACTATTGAAAAATGTACTTGTTCCGCCTGATGAAGACTTAGCAAACTTCTCAAATGCAGCTGCTGCCAAGATCAATCCAGCAAGGTTAACCATTAGGTTTCCGATAGTCTGGAACATCTGTGTGAACAACTCTAAGGACTTATATGGGAAGTTTCTAACACTTCTCATCAGTAGTGTTATAGCAACGGTAATACCAATGATAATAGCAGCACCCTTACCATTTGAGTTCTTACCAATAAGCATAACTGCTCCAGTGAATGTCAATAGTCCAGCTGCAATAATACCTAGCAACTCTAACGCAGGAATATATTCCTTAAGGTCTAGGTTCTTCATGCTTAGAATGAATGCTGTTATACCCATTAATGATGCAGCAACAGCAATAACGATTCCAACGATTCCAGCCATCTTAGCAAAGTGCTTAAGTGCTCCAGCGACTCCTTCCGCAAATGCTCCGAATGCCTCTGAGAACTTAACATACTCGGTTGGCTTCTGATTATTCTTAAGAATAAGAGCTAATGTAGCGCCTAGAATGGCAATGATAGTAGTAATTGTAGCTAGTTTGTCTTCTGGTAACTGTGCAAGAACCATAATTGATACTACCAATATACCTATCGATTGCGCGAAACGTAATAGAGCGATGGACATGTAATCAAGTTTCTTAGCATCGAGAACACCCTTTAATGCACCCAATGACTGTCCTAGATTCTTAATTACTTCTCCGATATTCCATTCCTTCGTCATGCTATCGATCTTCTTCTTGACAGCTACTAAGAACCAAATGAATCCTCCAGTACCGCCAATTGACAGTATGTCTTTCATACTCGTATTGCCTAAACCATCTACGAATTGGTGAATGAATTGACCACCGAGTGTCTTTGCTTTCTCTAAGAAGCTCTTACCGTCAAGTATCTTGAAATCGAAACTAATGCCGTTCTTATCAGGGCTCTTAAGCCAGTTTATAAAGCCGTCCCAAACAGTTCTGATACTACTGGTGTATTGTTTCAATACATCGTACACACCCCAGTTCTTAAAGCTTTCATCGGTTTTCTCAATGAATTCTATGATGGCTTGCTTACCAGATTCGAAATGCTCACGTATCCATTTCATTGCTTTGCCAGCGCTTTCAACCATTTCATCCATAGTTGGTAAACGCCAATTCTTACGAACATTCTCTAAGAACTTAGATACGGCAGTGTAGCTTTCACCGAATGTGTTCTTCATCACTTCTTTGAACTTGTTACCCTGAGACTTCCAATACTCTACGAACTTCTTAAATTCATCAAGCTCCTTAACACGACCAATAAACTCTTGAAATCTAGACCCGATTTGCTTGATTCCTTCTCGTAATGAGTTAAATGCAAATCTAGCAATTTCTACAGCCTTTCCAAAATAAGTGAATAATGTAACTGATTTTTCGGTTTCTTTGTTTAAACCTTTCTCAGCTTCGCTAACTTTATATAAGCTGTTAACCCATTCAAGGAAGTCGTTAATGACGTTCTTTACAAACAATACAAACTCACCGAATATCTTAACGAGCATTATTAAGAAATCTACTCCTATTTTGACGCCTTTGAAGAATAATTTCATAATGTGGTATATCCCGCCAAGAGCGTCCTGACTTAGATTTAAATTTGCAGTGAAATGCTTAAATGCTTCAGTAGCATACCATAATACGTTTGCTAGATCGTGTATTTGAGTCTCAGATTCACCAAATAAGAATACATCACCGAATGCTTTTTTCACAGAATCTAAGATATCAATAAACGTCTTAAAGAAGTTATAGATACCTTCCATAAGGCGTTTACCACCACTCCATTGGTCAACGAGCTCTTGATTGAATGCGTCTCCTCCAGTATTCCATAACGCTAATACTTGGTTACGCAATGCGCCACCTTCAGCGAATACATGGTACATTATTTCAGAAACTTCCGTCCAAAGTTCTTTAGCTCTATCATAGTCACCAAATATCCATTCAAATGTCTTCATCCAAGATGTTGATACAGCATCTGCAGTAGCATCGATAGCATCAGTAAACGTCTTAGCTTCCTGAGCAGCTTTAAATGCCTTGATTGATAAGTGATCAATATTTCCTCCATATGCAACATACCACTTCTTTTCTTCTTCAGTCAGTTCTTCAAACCCAACTCCGGATCTAATCTTCTCATGAACTTCATCGATTTTCTCCAATGTTTCTGTTGTAGTTGTTCCATATTTATTACTTAGGTCTTCAACCTGCTTATAGAACCAGTTGTATTCTGCTAAGGCTGAATTTAAAACATCATTAGTCAACCAACGGTCTTTTAATGTATCAGTAAATGTCTTCGTCGTTACTTCTTGATCACCATTCCAACCAAACCCGAATGTATCGCTTGCACCAAGAGTACCTTTTGCTTTACCCCATTCAATAAGCAACTCTTTCATTTCTTTGGTTGCCATATTAGCGTTTTCGATTGATTTCCAGTCAACACGTTGCATATAACCTACACCCATTGACTGCGAGATGTTATACATTGCTCTAGATGCTTCTTCTTTACCAGCACCAGCAGCCGCTGCCCAGTTGGCAACACCCTCCATTGAGTTTACAGCTGATTCTAGGTCAATTCCGACGGACATAAACTTACCAATGTTGCCGACCATATCTACGAAATTATATGAGGTTTCATCGGTATAAGTATTTAATCGCTCTAGTTCTTGGTTAACTTTTGTAATACCAAGTGATGGGTCAGCAGACATAATTGCCTGAACCGCTCTTGTCTTATCTTCATACTTCTTCCAACCAGCAGTTAACTGATCGACAGATAGAGACTTAGCCATTTGAACACCGGCATCAACCGCCTTATTGGTTAAATTAATCAATGCCGTACGTCCTATTAATTCAAGCGTTGACATCTGGTCTGTAACCTTACTGATAGCCTGTTCCATACCAGACATACTACTATCAAATCCACCGACTGCTTGATCGAGTTTCTCAAACCCCTTTTCAACACCTTTGAACGATAACAGTCTCTTTAGTTTCTCTAATGTACTCATTGTTGTAGCAACATTAGATTCGAAGTTCTTGTTATCGAACTCCATTTTGACGATTTTTGTATCTACGTCTTGACTTCTTTTATTCTTAGCCATTATCTAATCACCTGCTTCCAAACATGCTCTACCATATCAGATATTACTTTATCTAATGCTGGGTTGATATAGTCGGTTCCTTCAACATAGGTTCCGCCTCTAGTTCCATGCCCATATTGTAGTAAGATTGTAATCGGGATTCCCTGATTCTCACTACTATTAGTCCAACTGATCTTAACTGAGTCGTCTGTATAGTCTATACTATAATCCCATGATGCTGCTGTATTACCAGTATCTTTAGGTGTAGCAGACTTTAATGCATTTACGCCATCTTCAGCATACTTTGCAATCTTGTCATAGAACTTTTTCGTCTTAGCTTTCTCTAAGAATCGCTCTATGTTTCTACTACGTCCATCATAATGCAATTTTATTCCCATTACTTCAATCCTCTTCTAGCTCTACTGATTCGTCTGTTTTCTTCTAGTATGTCAGTAGTAGACATCTTATTATTTGAGTTCTTAACTGAACAAATTGCTATAAGCATCATTAGTCTGTTTATATGCCACTTCTGGCATTCAAATGGGATACCGTGAGTGATCATCCAATAGTAAATCAATTCAGCAGTTACTAATTCTCTAGATGGGCCTTGAGGCTTTCTTCGTTTGATTGTTGATGCTGTATACTTTTTATTCATATAATCGATTATTTTATTTAGATTAGGTTTAGATAAGTATACGTATACATTTGGGTCTATGTTCTTTTCCAAAGTCATGCATCTTATATAATCATAGAACTCTATTTTACTTAGTGTTTTGTTTTCCAAGGCATATAGGAATGACTTTTCCCACTTGGCTTCCCATTTTCCTATTGAGACAAGAGAGTGTTCGATTGTGAATTTTGATTCTGGTATCTGAATAAATACGTTATTCACTGAATCCCATGCTTCAATGGCTTGTGTTTTTATTTCTAATGGCATAAAACGCTCTCCTCTCTTAATAAAAAAATAAGGGGCAGTTTGATATCCGCCCCTATCAATATTTAGTTTTTAGTTTGGTAATTCTTTTGCATTATCCGTATTTGGTTCGGAATCTTCAGCAGTAACTGGTAAGATAGCTTCGAAGAATTGACTTGCAAATTGGTCATTAGTAGCTAGTTCCATATATAAGTCGGAATAAGCATTTGTTGAAAAGTAGTCTTCACGAACTTTGTCATTCTTGATGAAGTTTCTTCCATCTTCAGATTTAACACCATAAGCCATACGGATTAAATCTTTAAATAAGCTAACCAGTTTAGCCTGGTCTTTGGCTTCAAGAATCTTATTAACCATATCTTTAATGCCGCCAGTTGTAGATAATTCCATATCTGCAATCTCGGCCTTTGATAGGTTGAAATAGAAGTCTTCAGTTCTTTCTACTCCATTAAAATCAATATATGTTCTATGATCTCTATACATGTTTATAGTCTCCTTTCGATCATTTTAAAACTTAGACAGCTTTAATCATTGTAACTAATTCGTTAATTGATGGAATCTTAGCTTCAGTTGTTTGTGTGCCATATAAAGCATCAACAATCTTCTTAAGCTTAGCTGGATCAACTTTAGTAGAATCAATTGTTACATATGATGTTGGCTTAGCGTTCTCAACAGCAACTGGTGTTGTCTGGAATTCCCAAGATAGTTCCAATGGTGCTGGTGATTCGTTTACTGTTGTGTAATCACGAGCAGATGGAGATGCTGTACAGTTGTAAGCGATATGAATTTCATAACCATATTCATCTAACTTACTATCATTACCCTTAATTGTCTGCCAAGAGAAATCAAATGGTAAACGAGTCTGCTGGTGAATACGTAGACCCTTCTGAAGTTCTACAGAACCATCACAAGCTTCAAATTCGTCTGGTCGGTCATAAGCTTTAATTGTACCGCCGAATGTTTCAACACCACGTAGTCCTAAATACTTATTGTTATTAGCATAGAACTTATTCTCATCAGCGCCTGCTGGTGTAGCAGTAACGCCAATTAAACCATTCCAAGCAACAGCCTTTGTAGCGCCACTTACTTGAAGAACACCATGGCTTGTACCAGTAGTATAGATGTGCTTGTCAGCTTCATCCCACATTAATTTAGTCATTATTTGCTTTCCTCCATTTAATAATATAGCAATAAATGTGCTTGATTCAATCCGTCATAAGTATTGAAGTTTTCAATAGAACACTTATTCTTAAAATGCTCTAATACCTCAGCTTCTAATTCTAAATCAGGATCTTGATATATACATGTTATCTGGTATGCCTTAAACGCTAGGTATCTACCATCATTAGCATACTCATCGAGATCTCTACGTCTCTTATAGATTATACATGGATACTTTATGTTAGACCCATTAGGTGGAGAATAGTAAACTCGCTTACTATCACCTAGTATGGATACTAATTCGTTATGTAAAGCAAGACGTCTAGTTAGATTTTTCATCATGCCAAACTCCTCCTATCGTTATTTCAACTCTTGGCGGAATTGATTTAGCTGATTCAACCTTCCATTTTGACCCGCCCAACTCGACATAAGCAATTGAAGAAAGGTGCTTCTTGATATATGTGTCAGACACTACACTGAACTTATTACGTACTTCAATGTTGTCATTTACATAGCTAGATGGTCGACGATATGTCGTGTCTAATAGAACGTCCATATAGTAGGTTCGTTCATCTGTTTCCGGTAAGTATACACCAGGTCGTACTTCACTAGTTATGACAAATCCTATAATCCCTCTATGTTTCATAAAGCACCTCTCTAGTAAACTAATTAGGACTATTCAACGCCCTTGTTTACGATTTCGCCAGTCTTCTTACTGATGTCATAAGAACCTGGAACTGCTGTGTAAGGTTGGTCAGCCTTGTTAGCTAATACGATTGCACCATATGGAACAGTCATAGCACCAGAGCAACGACCTTCTAATAGGTACTGCATCTGGTTGTAGTTCAAGTCGAAGTCATCGAACATGTTCAATGAACCACCCTTATCAGAACCAATATTATAGCCCTGACCGCCAAGTGTTACAGAAGTAACCTTTCCGCAAACTTCATCTGGTACAGGAACAATCTTGCTAACCTGTAACTTAATAGCTAACTTATCAACATTCTCATATAGGTCACGACCCATTGTATCTGTTAATAATAATAGTTCTGTTAGCATAGACTGACGGATGAACATCTTAATTTCACCTTGTCCACGATAGTTAGCCATAGCCTTAACGTGAGCAACGATGAATGCCTTAGCAGCTGCTTCACCAGTACCTTCGAAGTTGTACTTGAGTGAGAATAAGTCAGCATCCTTAGCTACTGGACGAATCTTAGTTTCATCAATCTTTTCAGCAGCTAAATCTTCACGGCCATCACCGAATAAGCCGGCACGAGCAATTTCTTCATTAATCATTAATTGCATTTCGCCCTTTAACCACATAACTACATCGAAGTCTGTGATGTCAAGAACGTCGTCACGGTCTAACTGTTGCTTCTTATAGATAGTAAATGGAGTAGTTGTTCTCTTAAGTAACTGGAATACTTCATTTACCTTCTTATTGCCCTTTACGAAACCTCTAGCACGTGCTTCATCTGCTGTAATGTTAGCAAATGTAGACTTAATACGTGAGAATGGTGTCTTGTGAACAAAGTTTAAGAACTCTGTAACCCAAGACTGTTGGCGAGCAATAAAGTCTGGTGTAGAGCTAATGTTCTTAGCATCTGGGAATAATACACCGATATTTTCCATACCATACTGAGCAGCATGAGCTAGGAATGACTCCTTTAAGGATCCGCCATACTTGTTAACGTCCTTGAAAGCATCATGCATTAGTGTTTCAAATTCTTCCTTTGATACGGAAGCTTCATTTGTACCTTTGTTTTCGAATACATTGTATTGCATATCATCTTCTCCTAATCCGGAATGTTCAACATCTTCCTCTTCGTCTTCTTCATCGTCATCAAGTTCACCGTTCTTAGCATCTTCAATAGCTTTTCCGATTAGAACTTCCATGACTTTGCGTTGCTTTTCATTGAATGTCTTTAAGACATCACCGACTGTTTCTTCAGAATCTTCAGGCTCTTTAGCTTCTTTCTTAGTTTCTTCAGCTTTAGCTTCAGCCTTTTCTTTCTCTTTCATCTTATCTCCTTCTTCATCAGCATCATCGCCTTTTGACGCATGTTGTAGAGTTAATTCTACATTGTCTTCTCCGACCTCATAAATAAATTCGTCCTCAACGATTGATACTGAATCTCCATGTGCGATAGCTACATCAGTAATTACAGCACCAGGGTTTGCTCCAGATAAGACCAAACTAACCTCTCTGATTACTCCATGTAACACGTTACCGCCTTGCTGCTTAAGACCATTTGCATAAATCGAAAGCGATTTAATATCTTGGTTCTTAAGTAATTCTTTAGCACGCTTTCCCATAGGGGATTCATTTAGATACCCATATGTGAATACGCCTTCTGGACGATTTTCTAGAACGGCATGACCAAGAACAAGATCAGGGCTTGAATGATCATGTTGCCATACTAGTGGTACTTCAGCGCCATCTTGAGCACTGAACGCATTTGCTTTAATCGTTCTACCATCAGAACAAGGTAGATCGTTTTTAGTCGCCCAACCACAGAAATCATACTTCTTATTTTTTGGCATTTACTTTCTCCTTTCCTGATGAATCCAAAAAACATCAAAACTATAAATGTGTTTAACTTGACTGCGTTTTTAGTCTTAGCCAATTACTAAATACTATCCCATTTTGACGTTAAACAGAATCAATAGGAACACTAAGTGTATCGGATGGAGTTTCAGCCTCATTAGGCATCTCAGGATAAGCGCCTTCTGGAGGAGCTCCATCCAATGATGGTTGAGCTGATCGTGCTTGGTTAATGTTTCTGTTTCTTAACTCATTAGCAGATGGATCATCCGATGGTTTGTACCCAACAATGCCACGCAATTCATTAGGCGATAGAATCTCATTACGAGTAAATTTATCTGCAATATCTGCAATCTTTGACACGGGAGTCAGCTCGAATGGATTTCTATAATACACTATGTCTTGGTTTTGTGTACGGGCTGTTTGGCTAATAAACTTTCTACTAAACTCATCTCGTATTGCTTTTGCAACCGGACCGATAGTTCTTGAATAGTAGTTTATCATCGTCTGCTCATCAGCAGTACCATCCATAATTTCTTGTGTTATTCCTAACTGAGAGTATAACATTTCTTTCAATTCTTTAATGTTATCTCTAATGCCATTGTCGATAGCTCGATTCAATTGAGTTATCTTTTCGTTAACTCCAATATATGCTATACCGTATGGGTTTGACTGCATTTGAGCGGTTAAGTCATTTACTCTTGCTTTTGCTTCAGCAGTCTTAAGTCCAGATGATACGGCATATGGTAATTGGACAATTAAGTTCATCTTATCAGAAGCTATACGCTCATCGAAGACATCACCCAAACTAAGTTTCGCCATTAATCGTTTTGCAACGGACCCATTAGCATTCATTATGCGATAATAGGGATTTTGTATAATTGCGATTTTCTTTTTCTCGAACCGCATTTGTTGAAACATACCTGTGTAAGGATTATATATTTCAACATCAACCTCGTACGGATACCAATTGACTATTTTACCAGTTCGTAATTCAATAGGCATCCACGCATCAGTATCTTTTGGATTGATAGTTGCCAATGTTGGAACAATCGCAATAGCCCCTTCATCAAATAAAGAGACCACGCTATCTTTTATCAAATCCCTACCAGTTTGGTCTAAATTAGCAGATAGCGATAAGCATGTATCCAACTTTGATTTAATAATCTTCTTAAATGCGCCATTTTCATCAATTTCAGCATGATGATAACTAAGCATAGATACGTCTGTCGCAATACGATCATACACTGCTGTAACGACAGATCTTTCATTCCCTCCTCGAACGTATCTTATATCGGGACGGTATGATGAAATAATCCCGCCACTACTACTTGTGTATGGTGTGGGGTCTTTGTTCATAAAGGCATCCCAGGCATGTGCTAGCCTAGTGCCAAATTTCTCTTTAGCCATGTAATGCCTCCTAAACTATCTATTCATTTCTGCATTATATTTGCTTAAGAATAAAGCCCCAGCAGAACCAGACTGAGCATCATACTTAGTCAGCTTTTGGTTGTATGCAATCTTAAGTGCTTTTCTAGCCCATTTGCCGGCCTTTTGACGACGCTTAGTAGCTTTATAAGTTAGCTTAGCAGCCTTACCTTCAAACTTCATAGCCTTTTCAAATTTACCACGAGCTTTGAGTTTTGCCGCTTTGTAATTTAACTTAGCCGCTTTAACATCATACTTATTTCCTTTTCCTAAAAGCTTATTATATTTATCATAAGCCTTTGTAAGGGTTCTTTCACGATTACGTTTAATACCCCATTTCATACCAAGAACACCGAAGTGATACAGTTCTTGAGTATCATCAATATTTTCCATCTTTGTAGTCCTCCGGATTATACCTATCTCTTGCAATACGGTTATCACTATAATCTCGTCTAGAAGCATATCCAATAGAGAATAGATTCAATGACATAGCTTCATTGCCAACTAACCATGATCTAATTCTACTAAACTTCTTACCTCTAGATTCATTATATTTAAGTGACCCATATGAACCCATTAAAGCTGATTTTATAATAGACTTACCAAGATTTTCTTTCATCACTTTTGATAAAGTAGACTTCTGAACCTTTGGATACAATCTCTGTGCAGCTTTGATTCTAGCATCAGCTTTAGCACGTTTAATCAATTTATGACGATTCATAAACGACTTAACATCTGTTACTTTATTTTTTGATTTGATTTCCTTTATACGATTTTTAGCGCCATGCCTATAATCTCTAGACAGTTTGACACCCCATCGCATACCAAGAACACCAAAGTGGTATAACTCATCATTATTCATAATCATAACTCCTATTCGAATAAGTCTCGATTTTGTTTGAATGCCACATATGCGTCCAAGAGCGCAGCGACATTATCAATCTTGTCCTCACGACGTTTCTTAGATAGCTTTCGGTTACCGTTACTATCTTCAAATGTAATACAGTTACCCATGGTAAACTGCATTATAGATTGGTCGAACAACAAGGATCGACGTTCAGCAAGTGTCTTTAGTTCACCTAATGGAACTGATTCTGTCTTAGCACCCTGTGGTACTTTAACCACTCCATACGGACTGACATCCATTGCCCACTTCTCAACAAACTCTTTTGCATTATATGGGTCGTATCCAAATGCTCTGACATCATATTCACAAGACGTTATATGTTGGATCAGATCGTCATAGACTCGATTAAGGTCTAAGATAGATCCAGGCAACACTATCAGAGTGCCTTCGTTAATGAACTCTTCATACTTAACTCTTGAAGCTCCTGGCAGTTTGCTTAAAGTGTATTCGGTTATATAGCTTCTACACTTGATTCCAAACTCTTCGGCTCGTAATGGAAATAAGAACGTAAACGCACAGAAGTCATCTCCTTGCGATAAGTCGGCGCCCATAGCACAAGGCATTTGCCAGAACTCTTTATGTCTATGTGGTTTTGTTTCCTCATATGTAAAGAAGTAAGTAAAGCCCTCCATAGGAAGACCGAATCGTTTAGCAAGAATGTCGTTTCGCAAAGCAGGATTGTGTTCTGCCTTTTCTACAGCTTGCTGATAAACTTCATATGGAACTGTTAATCCTAGATTTGGATTACACTTTAACCACATTGATGGATCAGCAACTTCTTTGATGTCGTCAAGCTTATACCAGAAGATGGACGTGAACGGATCATAGACCTCTCCACGAAGTATCTTTAGCAACTCCATTTTGATTGAGTCGCCTGGTCCATTACGAACGGTACCTTCAGAACTAATGCATACAACAATGTAGTCATCATACTTGGAGCCACCTTGTTCTATTGCTTCGATTGGATTCTCTCGGATGTCACCAGACAGCCATTCATCGACTGTGGCACTCTTCAAACGAAGACCTTGCAACTTATCAATGCGCATAGGTCGTATCTCAATCTTACCACCAGTTAGTCGGTTCTCGATTCCATCTTTAACCTTGACTAGCTTCGGTTGATTCTCTTTGTTCCCAGTAGTGTTATTCACAGAACCATTAGTAAGGAACTTTAAAACAGGCCCTGGCTTTTTTATCATTGAAAGCGTCAAGGTAGCCATTACTTCATCGGCTTGTCTCAATGTAGGAGCGACACATATCTGCCCAATAGAAACTGGGTCACACACCAATTCATATGCTTGTATCGTTCCAGCATACACTGATTTTGATGCACCACGAGACACTATAATGTACTGCATATGAGTGAGTCGTTTCTTTATACGTTTAGTCTCATAGTGGGTTCCTCGTCCATCTTCATTCGGGACAGGGACTGATCTCTCTATAAAGTAGTACCATCCGTATAAGTCTTCGGCCCATAGCTTAAATGATGGAAGAACATCAATCTTACCACCATCAGTTAGAACTAATTCGTTTTCGACAAATCTTATATAGCCGTCAACAGCTGATTTGTCATAGTATATGTTAGGGTCAGCTATCTTAGCATCTATACGATTCATTTGCATTTCGATCATTTCATTAACAGGTATTTCACCATTAATTACTGCATCACGAAACTGCTTATAATAGTAAGGATATTCAGTATTACTTAGCATTCTTATCTAAGAGAGTAGACAGCTTGATGGCTGCTTCTAAGAACTTGGTTCCTGTTTCAACATAATTGGTTGCTGTTGAAATGTA
>ENA-OWLC01000007-OWLC01000007.1-metagenome-genome-assembly--contig:-NODE-7-length-57434-cov-5.054759_pt1 | contig 57434 bp, 75 predicted proteins | sample MGYA00245344_ERZ651092 | MGnify/ENA primary metagenome ERZ651092 (study PRJEB26857, sample SAMEA4031755) | metagenome | biome: human; feature: oral; material: saliva | place: Philippines | collected 2014 | study... | reverse complement strand
TACCTTTTTACGTTGTGCGACTCCTCTAGCACTACCTTTTTCTTTAGGGAAAACTGTAGCCGATGGGGTCTTTTTAATATACTCAACAATCTCTTTATAATTGTTAATCGAAAGCAAATTAGGATCAATGTCCTCATCACACATTGTAACTATGAAATCTAACATTTCGGAATCAGTAATATTATCAGAGTTATCTATGAATCTTTTAAGATGCCTTGATTCCCACTTATCTAGATTTTTTAGAGTGTATCGAAACGTGCACTTGTCACCTTTTTGGGTTACAAACTCCTCTTTTACATCATCCCAATATTCTATATCGTCTAATTGTATAGTTAAAAACTCCGGGTCCATGATATACACACCTCAAAAAATTTTAAAATAAAAAGGAAGAGCGGTAAAAAATACCGCCCATTCCGTTATTGTGCTGCAGGCGCAGCTGCTGATTCTAATCCACGAATTGTTGAAGTGATGCCTTGAACAAATTTACCAAGAGTTACACCTTCATCATCGAAGAAGCTTTCTGTAAGCGCTTCATAAGCCAATGATGTACGGAATTCTTCCTTGATTTCTTCGCTCTTAAGGAATCGTTTACCATCTTCAGATTTCTTACCGTAGGCTGTAAGAATAACATCATTAAGTAAATTGTGAATCTTACCGAAGTCTTCTTCTTTTGTGATTCGTTCGATGTACTTAGCCATGTCTTCTTTACCATAGCGAGCTTGCATGGCGATCAATTCCATACGGTTGATATTGAAGTACAAAGTTTCTGTTTGTTCAATACCGTCGAAGTCCAAATATTTAACTGTTTCTTTTAACATATGAGTAAATACCTCCTTTAATTAGTACTATTAGCTAAGCAATTCGATTACTTTTTCTGGCAATGGAAGATATGCATCAGCATCATCAGTACCGTAAACTGCGTCAAGAACTTTTTGCAATTTAGTTGCTTCTACTTGAGTAGAATCAATTGTAATTACTGAAGTTGGTTTGTGGCCAGGTACAACTACTGGAGTTGAAGAAATTGACCATGATGGGTTTTGTGGTTCTGGGCTGTCATTAACAGTTGCGTGTGAACGTTCTGATGGAGCAGCTTTACATCCATACCACAAGTGAAGTTTATAACCGTATTCATTACCTTTGGTATCGTTACCAAGGATTGATTTGAACGCGAAACCAAATGGACGGCGGTTTTGTTGGTGAGCAACAGCACCTTTAACGATTTGTTTCATACCATCACATTCGTCAAATTCTGCTGGTGAGCTGAATGCTTCGATAGTACCTTCAAAGTTTTCAGCACCAGTAAGAGACAAGTATTTGATGTTGTCTGCGTATTGGTCATTCGCTTCAGCTCCTGATGGAGATTCGTTAGCAGCAGTGATACCATTCCACGCTACACCATGAGGGTACGCACCTGATGCGTCTTGTGGGAACAATACTGCTTCAGATACACCAGTTTCATAAAAACGTTTTCCAAGTTCGTCAAACTTAAGTTTAGCCATTAGCTAATCCTCCTGTGTTAATCTTTAAAATTGTGTTATGCATGTTATCGACTATAAATTCATTCTCGTAGACGCAATATTGTTCTTCGAGAAGAATATCAATAACCGGTGACTCGACACGTTTATCAATAACCGTAATCTGATAACTCTCATGAGTATGATATCGGAGATTGTCTGCATGTCTTTGTCTTACAGCAGATCTCTTGTACAGAATACAAGGATAGCTGAGGTTTGTGTTACCAACTGGATTATAAAAGAGTTTATAATCCTCATTAGACTTCTGAATGGCTTTCATCAGAATGTCCCGGATAAGCATTCTCTTGCTCATTATAAACTCCTCCTAAATCCACAATAACTCTAGGGGCTCTACTTACATCGAAACTTTCGACTTTCCATTTTACCCCTTGGTATTCCATATAAAGCAAATTTGAAATGTGCTTCATAAAGAATTGATCGGCGACTAATGAAATTTGGTTGGTAATGCGGATGTTGTCAATAGTAGATTTGTCGCCATTTTGATCGCGTCGGTATCTAGAACTGATCACATCTCCGCGCACTCGTTTAACAACCAATTGTGGTTCATAAACATCTGGTTCGACTTCAACATCTTTCAATCGAAAACCAGCATTACCAAAGTATTTCATTATCCACCTACTCGAGGAGATTCTGTTCCAGTCGCAGCGGCTTCTGCAGGACGACCACCTTTAGCAGCAGGTTTGAAGTAAACCGCAGCTTTAGCACGAACAAGCGCACCTGAAAGACGAGTTTCAATCAAGTATTTCTGTTTGTTGTAGTCGATATCGAAGTGTTCAAATGTGTTAACTTCACCACCCTTGTTGGTACCGATTTGGTAGTCAGCAAGGTTAACCATGATCATTTCATCAGGTTTCAAGAAGTTAGTTTCAACGATTTCAGCGACACCGAATAATGAAGCAAGATATTCTTTAGTAGCAGGTTGTTGACCACCGAATACCCATTGCTCATTCTTATTGCGGAGGAAACGAAGTTTAGTCAAGAACAAAGGATTCACATAAAGTGATGGAGTTCCTGAACCAAGCATCTTAGTTTTCTCAGTAGCAACGGTTTCGAATAAGTCAAGAAGCATTTCTGGGTTATAAGATGCTTTGATTGTGTAGAAGTCTTCGTCTTTAGTGATTGGACGAATCTTGTCTTCTTTGATCTTAGCAGCGTCACCAGTAGCACGTCCGTCAGATACGAGGATTGATTGTGCAATTTCGTCGTTCAACTTGATGCGCATTTCTTGGTTGAAGAATGCTGCTACGTTCAATTGTTGGCCGATATCGATAGCATCGTCACGGTCAATTGATTGTTTTTTATAGATCGTTTGAGGATCAGTTTTACGAGAAAGGAAGGAAATGATTTGTTCTTTCTTTTCAGTTCCTTTGATGTAACCTTTTGCACGAAGTTGTTCGTCAGTAAGGTCTGACAAGTCAGTCATGATAGACTTAACGAATGCAGTAGGTACCTTAGTTACACGTGACAAGATGTGTTCTGTCGCAGTGTTTGGTGAGTAGATTACTTGTACTCCACCTTGAAGTTGGTGGTCTGGGAACAACTTGTCGATGTTGTTCATTGAGTGTTTAAGGACGTCTCCGCCTTCAACTTCAGCAAGAACGTTACTTAGTTTAAGACCACGTTGTTGTGCAGTTTGCATTGCTTCTGTCAACGAGTGACGGATTTCCTTATCATTGTTAGTGTTTTGTTCAAATGCGTTGTAGTGCATCAATGTTCCTCCATTGTCAGATTGTTCGATTTCATCATCGCCATCTTCGTCTTCGTCGTCAGCTTCCGCTGCGATTTCATCAAGAATTTCATTAACACGAGAATCCACAGCCTCATCAAATTCTTTGGCAACAGATGCTTCGTGCGCTTCAAGGGCTGCATTAGCCGCAGCTTCAGTCAAGATAGCAACTGCTTCTTGTTGATCTTCGTTCAAAGTTCCTAAAACTTCATCAAGAACTTCGCTCTCAGTACCTTCGTCAGCGTGTTGAATACGATCGAATAAACTTACACGATCATTACCAACCAAGACGTCACTAGCTGAGTGAATAAGTTCGTTACTTTCCATTAAAATAACTTCTCCTTCGTCTGGATTATCCGAGTGTTGTAGCACTTCGGTAATAACGGCTCCAGGATTAGCTCCTGCAAGCACTAGCGATACTTCATAGATGTTACCATGAATTACGTCATTTGCTGGGGTCCGCTTAATGTGGTTAGCCCCAATAGACATATGCATGATATCACCATGTTGTACAAGTTCCTTGGCGTTTTGGGCTTTTTGACTATTATTGAAATAGCCGCGGCCGTAAACACCTTCATCCGCATGTTGTAGCTCGACATGTCCAATGACGTTTTCAGGAGTGCTCGGGTCGTGTGACCAAACCAGAGGCACTCGCTTTCCATCATTTTCTTTGAAAGCCCCATGACGGATGGTGACACCGTCTGTACAACGCATGTCATTTCGGGTTACATAACCCGCGAAATCATACTTAGGATGTTTTCCCATTATACGATTTAACCTCCATCAATTATTTGCCGCCATTTTGAATGTAATCAAGGTATTGTTGATAGCCGTCTGGATCCATTTGTTCAGGATCGAAACCTTGATCTTCTTCAGGGGACGCGACCGACCCAGGAACAGAAACATCTTGATTATTATCAGCAATGTTCGGATTATACAATTGATCTGCCATTGGATCAGCAATAGGACCATATCCGATAACCGCACGAAACTCATTTGATGTGAGAATACGGTTACGAAGCAATGAGTCACCAATTGTCGCAAGTTGACTTGTCGGAACAAGCTTAAATGGATCGTTGTAAGTAACGATACGATGTCCTTGCGTATAACCAGTCTTTGTGATAAATTTTCTTTGGAATTCTTCTTGAATACGAGTAACAATCGGATCGATTGTACGAGTATAATAGTTTTGCATTTGTTCAGCATTAGCAGTACCATCAAATACTGCTTTGGTTAAACCAATTTGAGAAAGTAATTCCTCCGTTAAGTATTTGATCTCTTCCATAAGGTTGGTGTTGATCGGTCTATTTAACTGAGTAATCTTTTCATCGGCAGCAACATATGCAATACCAGTCGAAGATTTCGATAGCTGTTCTTCAATATCTTGAATACGAGCGTCGGCTTCTTTACGCTTGATGTCATTACGGACAGGTACTGGTAATTGTAGAATCATGTTCCACTTATTAGCAATAGCTTCTCTATCATGAGCATCTAAAACAGCTAATTTCTGTAATAAACGAGCCATCGTTGGGTTTTCGGACCCTACGATATTGGCAAGGGGATTCTCGATAATTGCACACATTTTCTTTGGCACAATAATCTCTGAGAAATCTCCTTTTTCCTCGTTATAAATTTTAACACGTATCTTCGTTGGGTACCATTCCATAATTTTACCAACCCGCATTGATTTAATATCATACGAATCGGATTTGGAAGGATCAACAGTCGCTTCTAGTGGTACTGCAGCGACAACTCCATCATCGAATAGAGAATATACTAAATCATGGAAGAAGTCAGTCGATGATTGGTCTAAATTCATTTCGACGTCAAATAGTCGTTGGAGAGCAGAATTCTTTTGAACTGTTTGATTCTCTCCGTCCATATCTAGTTTAACGTGTTGGAATTTAACCATAGCAGCATCCATAGCAATACGGTTAAAGATCATTGATGCGATCGACGAACGACTAAAGGAACGACCCGGAATAGAAGTGTTAGGACTCAATGCACGGGGTTCCAAAGACAATTGAAAAGGTTCGTCAGTCTCAACAAAATTTGAGGAGGATTGTGTTCGTGAAAACATAGCCCAAGCATGAGTCAATCCATCGGTAAAAATACTCATATTGGCCTCTCTAAGCCGCGTATAGATCCATGTTGCGTTTGAACGCTACCCATGCGTCGATCAGTGCGGCTACGTTATCGATCTTTTCATCAGATCTTCGTTTAGATAACTTATAGTTACCATTATTATCCTGAATAGCGACAGCATTACCCATCGCAAACTTCATAAGCTCTTCGTCAAAGATTAATTGACGTTCCATAGCTAAGTTCTTCAACTCACCCATAGGTACAGATTCTGTACGAGACCCTTGGATAATTTTCTCTACGCCATACTCACCATTATCTCTAGACCAACGCTCAACAAATTCTCGAGCGTTATATGGGTCGAAACCAAATGAGTAAACGACGTAGTTGTGTCTATAAATGAAGTTTGTTAGGTCGTCATATACCTTATTCATATCCAATACAACGTCTGGCATGACAATAAGCGTACCTTCATCAATGAAAGTGTCGTACTTATTGCGCATTGCCGAAGTCAATTTCTTAAGCTTAGACTCACATACATAAGATCTGGTCTTAACACCAAACCTACCACGCCCCAATGGGAATAAGAATGTAAATGCACAGAAGTCGTCCCCTTGAGAAAGGTCCCCTCCCATTGCACATTCCAATCCATCGAAGTTTTGAGGTCTATGAGGAATAGTTTCTTCGTAAACAAAGAAGTAAGTGTATCCCTCAACCGGTATTCCAAAACGTTTAGCAAGAGTATCTGCACGAGTTGATGGTTGTGTCTCTGCACGTTCCACTTCTCGTCGATAAGTTTCATAGCTAACAGTTGCTCCCAAGTTAGGATTAGCCTTAAGCCATGTTTCTGGGTGTGCTACCTCACGAACATCATCTAATCTATAATACCAGATAGACACATGAGGGTTGAAATACCGACCTTCTAGTATGTCAGTTAGCTCCATTTTGATTGTATCACCAACACCGTCCCGGGCCGTACCTTCGGACGACGTGGCTATGATTAGGTAGTTGTCATTCTTAGACGCACCCTGTTCGATCGCACCGATAACATTATCTCTAACTTCACCGGATAGCCATTCGTCAACCGCTGCATACTTACAACGTAATCCTTGAAGTTTATCGACCGACATTGGGCGAATCTCTAACAAACTGTTTGTTGCGAAGTTTTCCACACCTTTCTTGGTTGATGCTAGCAACTGTTTCTGGGTTAGATTCCCAGTCATCTTAGATCCTTGAACCATATACCGAATCATAGGTCCTTTCGCACGACTCAAAGCCGTTCTAAATGGTCCCATGATTTCCTCGGCCTGTTTCATTGTAGGTGCACAGACGATTTGGTGTGTTGTGGCTGTATCTATCAGTAACATGTAAGCTTGCATGTACGTAGAATACATCGACTTCGCAGCTCCCCGTCCGACAATTAGAAATTGTTTGTTGACAAGTCGCTTAAATTTTGATTTTATCTCCCATTTACCCAGTTTAGGATTGTAAACTTTGTCTTCTGAGATGTAAAACCATGCGAGGGCACATTCGGCCCATAGTTTAAACGACGGCAGAAGAGTTACGTCACTACCGTCGGTGAGGGTCATTTCATTTTCGCAAAATCTTACAAAGCCCTCAATCGCTTTACTATCATAGTAATAATCCGGTGACTCGATTAAGAAATCGATACGGTTCATTTCCAGTGATACCATCCGATTGACCGGAATTTCACCTCTAAGAACTTGCTCCTTAAACTTCATGTACTCTTCCGGATATGCTTTGTTCGAAAGTACCAAAAATTAACTCCCTTACTTAATTCTTCTTATTACCACCTGTCACACTATTGAAGCCATAATCAATAGTTCTCTTAACAGTACTTTGTACAGCAGGAACGGCAACTGTTTTAGCTACATCACGGAAGAATCCTGAATTATTAGAAGGTTTCATAGTAACTTGAGCGCTACGTTTGATTTGTTCTGCAAAGTCATTCTCTAACCGCAATCGTTCAGTTGCTCTACGAATATCTTTATCGGTCATTGAGGCCCGGTTCTGATATTTCTTTTTCCATTTGGCAGATGTTTTAGCGGAGTTTTTAGCTCGACGTCGAGCTTTTACTTTAGAAATTCGTTGTTTTCTAAACCCCCACTTCATACCTTTGATTCCAAAGTGTTCGATAAAATCTGAAGAAGAATCTACTGAAACCAATTCATTCTGGTTTTGCATTGTATACCTCCTTCTGAATAATAATCCTATGCGACAAATTGTTTAAACTTGTCGTTAAGGTTGTTAATACAGAACCCACTGGAGGATCGAATACAATTCTCACAGAGATGTAGATAAATTGTTTAACTAATCTCAATAAATGTTTATCAGACGAATGTAACAGTTGCTCCCATTCGGTTTCTTTTGTTACTTCGACTTCTGGATGGACATTTGTAAGTTGTGATAATGTACCTAATGCTCCATCAATCTCTAGAAGTAATCTAGAGTCAAATCCTGTATCTTCTTCGGAGGCAAAATCCAATGTTGTTTTAACATCGTCTAAAATTTTAGACATATACTTACCTCACCATAATTTAGTATCTCCTGGTTGGCGTTCGACAAGTATAGATTGGGATCTATCACCGTAGTGAATTATGTTATGAGTGTTTCTAGAAGTTGTTATTAGAAGATCTGGGTTAAGTAGGATATCTTCTCGCCATTCCAATATGTCATCCTCTTCAAGAGGAATCATATGGTGAACGATGATGTCTTGCTTATTGGGTATTTGAATACCAGGTATACCAAGATCGTATCCTAGATCTCGCGCTATGATTTCTTCTCGTAGATCACGCCAAATCCGAGACTTGTAGAATGGATTTGACATGTGTCTTGGTGATCTATACCCACGTTTGAATAACGATAGATAATTGAGTCGATCTCCAAAGCTGTCTAAGGTTAATAGTTTCTTGTATGAAAGATCTTCAAACATACTTCTGTCACGCATCACAATTCCTCTGACGGCATATAGCCACGGATAGCATTAATAACTTCCTGACTATCACCCTTTCCTTTTACTTCGCTATCGATTAATGAGACACGAGAACTATCTAGTTTGTTCTTTGTTCTCAAACTCTCCAACTGGAGTTCATTCTCGACTGTACCGTACTTGAGTAACGCGTTTAACGTACTTGGCGCGATAGTACCATTGTCGAGTTGTCTTTCTGCCAGATCGAATGCCTTTTTTGTTAGTTTTAGCATTCTTCCTTCTGGTGTTAAAGCTTGACGGATGTCGTCCGTTTCATTTCTTCTCCGGGGCATTTGTAGATACCTCCGTTTTAGGCTTCACTTCACCCTGAAGTCTGCGCAAAGCTTGGACAGCATGCTCAATGTAATCCTCTGCTTGTGTAATCGATAAATGAATACCGGTCTCATTAGCGAAGCTTGTAAGTTTACCGAGAGCTTCTTGCTTCTTAGCTTCGTTCGCAATACCTAAGGAATCAAGTGAAGACACGATGATCATAGCACGATCCGCAAGAGTCGAAACTTTCTTGTTGTTAGTCAATGCTCCAATGTATTTAACCAATTCAACAACGACTGGTAAAATTACACTCAGTGCGACTAACAAATTAATTACGTTTTCTAGCATTGCGTTTTCCTTCTTCCTTGATATTATTCTCGTCAACATAATCGTTAACTATACGACTAACATATGAATTACCACCTTTTTGTGAGTAGGTATCATACATATGTAATATCTCATTGTTGGATAGACGTCCGGAATGGATACCCGTGATGATTTGTAATCGCAAGAAGTCCAATTCCTGAGTCTTTCGCATCTCCTCAAAGCTTATAGCTAACGCTGTAATAGAATTTTTGATCGCTTCGATCTCTTCATTCTGTTTAGCTTCAAGTTTTGCCCATAATTTCTTGAACGCTCTTGTCGCAAAACCTATGATTGATGCTCCAACACCGAAGTATAGCCCAATCTGAGACAGAACTTCAGGAGATAGTAGCCACTTTAGTAGACCTACGAAGTGGTCATGTACTTCAGAGTGCATACTTATCTCGCTTTCCATAATAGTTACCCCATACTTCAAACCCAGTTTTAGGTTTGAAAACCACTCCGGGGAAATTTTGGAGAGGTGCGGCGATGCAGGGGGGTGGGGAGTCTCTGCGACCCCTCCCCTTAGGGGGTGTCACCTGGAATGATTTGTTTTTTTTTCTTATTCATTTCCAAATGTCACGATTCCGGACTGCGTTGTCGGAAGACGAATGGGTGTTGAAACGTTCTTCTTGATCGTTGTCCATACGCCTTCGATTGGACCTTCATCGATGATCCAGTTCATAGCAACAGCTGTTCGCTGAGCTTCTTCGACTGCATCAAGCGCGTCTGATGTATCACCAATCGCCATTGCTAATAGTTCTGGCGTGTTGTAACCATTGTCTTTGTCCCATTGCCACCAAGCATCGTAGTCATCGTAAGGGTTGTATGGGTTGTCGTATGTAGTTAGCATAGCATCAACAGTTGTCTCACGATTGTACTCAGCATCAGTGACTTGATCATCTGTATGATCACTCATAGCATCAGGCATAGCATTGTGCATGAGCTCGTTAGAGTCTTCATGCTCTAGTGGTTGTGTAGTGTACGTCATGCATGGCCTCCTTTCTATGATAGATCTTGTACAGTAGACACACTGATACCTAGAGCATCAGCTACTTCTGCATAGGTATGACCGTTCTTAAGCATAGTCTTAGCACGACTAGCAGTAGCTAGGCTAATAGACTTCTCTGTACGTGGTGTAGCCAGCTGTTTGACACGATCACTATCAGCGAATCGTAGTACATCAGTTAGCATCTTACTAGAGACAGCCCCAGATTGAATAGCTTTCCACTCATCATCGTCAATAGAGATGCGTGTAGACTTACCATCAGCACCAGTCTTAACACGGGCGGCTGCAATAGCCTGTTGTTTAAGCTTCTTAAGTTGGTCTTTACTCATGTCAGGAGTACGTTTCTCAGCAATAGTCTTGTTGGCCATGAGCTGAGCTTGACGTTCTCTAGGAGAGTTGTACAAAGCATCATTAAGTTTCTTCTGTAGAGACTCAACTTGCGTCTTGTACTTGACTTTGGCATCCTTAGACATGGTCATGTTAGGAGTCTTGCTAATGATAGACTCACCTTTTGTACGCATCTTACCAAGAGCATTGATGTAATTACCATACATGTTCTCAATAGCTGTTCCAGAACCTAGTTTCTTGGCGTCATCTACCATATCAACATTAGGAGTAAATGAAACTGTTTTTGTTTTCTTGATTCTAGGAGCTAGTCTAGGATTAGAAGCTAGTTCTTCAGCAGTTCTTTCCTTATACCAAGACTCGGTCTCACGATAGTCAGTCTTCGATCTAGAAATAAGAGTTGATGCGCCACTAGATATCTTTCCAGTTACAACATCATAGTGTTCTTGATATTTCTTTTTAAGCTGATCAATATTGTTCTCTCTTTCAGAACGTTTATAATCCAAGCCATGTTTTTCGGCATCAATAACAACCATCGAATGTTTTACTGCTCTAGCAATTTCTGATTGCGATGCACCTTTAAGAGTCATATCAGTAATAAGATTGGATACAACACCCATTTGTTTTTGCGTATCAATCTTTGGTGGATTAGGAGTATAATAACTTTTAGAATCGAAGTTCTTTAATTCTTTTAATGAACGACTAGTTTTAATTCCATTGTTATTATTAGGAATAACCATTACTGAGTCACCATCAAAATCGGCACCAGATAATTTAGATGCTACAGATGAATCAATACCGATTGCATCTTTTGCACCCTTCATGAATTTAGCTGGACCTTTATCAAGTTTATTATTAACAGTTAATTCTGGTAACTCGAAAATACCACCATGAGGATAACGAACAAGTACAACCTTTTCTCCATTCTTAAAGTTAGGAGCATATACTTCGTTAGCTTTAATACCAGATAAAGGTAATAATACTTGTCCTTTCATTCTATCGAAGCCAACCATTTTAAGATGTTGACGTTTGACAGTTAATCCATCAACAAAATCCTGCATCATAACTTTCTTTACTACTGGATTTGTTAGTGCATTAATTTCATCAAACTCTTTCTTCAGCTTCTCATAAGTCTTTTCGATACGACCTTTAACCAAAGCTGGTGGTTGTTTTGATAAGAATTGAGAAGATAATGTTTTCGACCAAGTATTCCAATCGCCTTCTTCATTAACTTTGTTAATAGCTCCAGCTTGTTTCTTGATTGTTGCACCAAATGGATTATCAGGATCATCTTTTAAAGGTTTAAGAACTTTTTCTTTAGGAGTTCCTTGCTTCTTGTTGGTGTTGAAAATAACATCGACACCTTTAGGGAAGTCTTTTGGATCTCCATAAACAGCCATACCTTTTAAATAATGAGTTCCATTTACACCAATACGAACTTGAGCGTATCTGGATTTACCTAAGTCTAGGTCTTTTACTCCTGGACGTAATTCCATGACACCATCTTTATCCGTACCACCTTGCTCATCATATCGAATACCAACACGTTTCCAATCAATATGTTGAATAGGTTTTAATCCCAATGAAGATTTACCTTCAGCATCGGTATGAATATGAGGAGGTGTGATTTCATGTTTGTGTTCCCTAACAACAGCAGGATCTGCTTCTTTAGTTAACACTTTCATTTCAACCCAGTGATCATCATTGGTCGCATTCTTAACATATACTGTATGTTTGTGATATCCTTCGGATTCCAATTGTTGTACAGCACGTTTAAGAGTACTTTCATTCACACCGAGTTGTTGTGCAGATCCCAAACCAACGTCAAGATATGGATTCTTTTCAATAAGGCCTTTAATATCAGTCTTAATTTGCTCCATACGATTTACATTGTTACGTACTTTCGCATCCAAATTCATACGAACAGTTGATTCAGGAATACCAGTTCTACGAGATATCTCAATAGAGCCTAAACCTTGATCTGCGAGCTCTTGAATTCGACTAATATTATGTAATCGAATTTCATGCTTAGCAATATTATTCCGCTTACGGAATTCAGTAGTTGTAATACCGAGCTTCATAGCAATTTGCGTATCAGATAATCCTGATCGCCTGTATTTAACAACTCTGTCGGACCATGAAGTAGCCCGCTGAAATGAATTTTCGCCAGATCCCCAAGCATATCGTCCACTATGTGGAATACTACCTTGGTGCGGGGTTCCTCTATGTTCGAGCATATCATTATATGCTTCTTCCAAGTTCATGAATATGATCCTTTCTATTTAGGTTTACTTTCAAGAATTCCCGAGAACTCTTTAATTGTATGATATACGTCATACACGTCTTCTGCTTCTGGAATATAAGTCTTGATGTCATTGCCTTGATAGATACGGAGTTCGAAATCCGTCTTCTCAGGTTTGACACCATACTCCAAGCAGAAATAAGCAGCATAAACTAATAACTGCTCCATTTTAGGTTTGGTAACACCAGTCTTCAAATCATGAATTCTAAGAAATCCACGAGGATTGTCTTTCTTAGGAGGATCATAACGAATAGCATCGGCAGTACCAAATGCATATGGACTGTAAAATAATAATACTTCACTATCCATACGATAACCTATTGCATCATTTACAAAATTAGCAACTGCTGGGTGAGTATTACCAGGCAACAATTTAATTTTGTGCCTAATTGCTTCACTTGCAAACTCGTGTAATTCGGTCCCACGTTGCTTAGCTTGTTCGTTTTCAAATCTGCTAATTATCTTGTCTGGTGTGTAATTTAACCAATGACATTGACTAGCGCTGAGAAATGAGTGACGACCCTCGTACTCTGGATGTCTGTTCCATTTCATTGAGTACTTCCTCCTTGTTCTCTGGATAAATGGTTCGAGCCCATCCGCCATTTGCATTATAATGATTTAAATAATACTCTTGGTTCGGTCGATATGGGGCCTTGGCCGATTTCTTTACTTCCAAATGATAGGAATATGGACCAACGTCAACAGATAAGTCAGGAATGCCTTGAATATAGTTAGGATCATTCTTCTTAACTATAGCTTCAGGGATTAGTGTCTTAATATCTTTAATCAATTGCTTTTGGAAATCTCGTTCCAATTTGGACATGTGCTCTCCACCCAATTCCTTTCATTAAATTTCTTTTTGCTTCGAATGGAGCGTTCGATAGCATCATCAATAGAAGCCGGGGATTTTAAGTAAACGTAGTACAAATTTTTAAAGGAGGTATTCACTCGATTAATTCGTCCTTCCGATTGCTCCATTATTCGGTAAGAATAGTTAAGCGAGTAGAATAAAATCGTATCAGTAGTAATGCAATTCCATCCCTCGGCTCCGGCCGTGTATTGCACAAGATATACCCAGGTTTCAGCGTCTGGGATAGCTTCATGCTTTTGACCGTTCCATTGATAATATGCCCTATCTAATTCTTGACAAATCTCTTTGAGAATATCAAGCTCGTAGGTATAGTTGTAAAAGATAATGACTTTATCTCGAGTCATGATCTCTTGTTTTGCATGAATTCTACGGCGCTCACTTGTATTTACAATACGACGAAGCACTTGTGTGAATTCAGATGCGTTCATAATAGGTTCCTCGGTATATGGATTAAAACGAGTCTTGACGACAGTTTGATATAACTCCTTATCGAAGTCTGCGTTAATATATTTCCTGTGTAAATTGGTAGTTCTAAAATCTTGCATTGGAACCGCCAAGTACTTACGGAACCTTTCTAATTTATCGGTCTTGTGATATCGTCTGATCTGAGGAAACTTAGAATATGGATTGTACTCCACATGCTGATCCACAAAATCAGTTTTGTTTCGATAGAAATTATTGGCTATGAAAATACACATCCAATCCATCCAAACATCACCAGGCGTAGCAGTTAACATAATCCAATTGTTCTTACGAGCAATATGTATAAATGCTAAACCCCATTTACCATAACCGATTGCACGTTGTTCATCGAATATGAAGAATGCATCTTTTACGTCAGCATACTTCTCGATATTATTCCAGGAATCAACAACGCCATTAATTCCCAAGGCTTCGAAATCTCTATGCCATTCACGATCGTTTCTTTTCTTAGCGACTGTGATGATATAGAGAGGTTTGTCTATATGGTTCTCCATATAATAAAATAGGCCGGTCAAGGATTTCCCTGAGCCGACCTTTCCGCATAATACAGAACCGTTATGAAGTCTATCAACCGCCTTTCGCTGATAGTCATATAACTCAATCATTAATAACCATACTTACGTTCAAGCGGATTTGGAGCTACGTGAATATACGCGTTCTTCAAATCAAGACGAGCGTAAGTCCCTTCATCACTTGGTTCGCGACGACGGATGGTCATATCAACACATGTCATTTCCATTTCATCAATCAATTGGAATTGATCTTCTGTCAGGAACTGACGATTTTCAGCACATACTGGATCATCAACATCACATACTTCGCCGTCATTATCATAAATGAGTGCGATTGATGGAATTGAGAATTTAGTATACACCTTCACTTTGAAATAGTAAAATGGTTGATACATATCAGGGTTCTCAGCCATCTTTTTAGCCATGTCATCATCTCGTGGTTTAGGTTCCCACAATTTAACATTGACCCCATATTGTTCGGCAAGAATTTGTGCGTCTTCTTCAGATACAACTACGTTAAAATAACGATCTCCTGCACGATTGTATCGTTCTTCACGTCCTGCGAAGTTTGGTTTAAAGGCAAACTCAACATCTTCGAGGATAAGTTGATGGTTAGAAGCTTGTAATAATTTTGTCATTATAATGTCCCTTTCTATTTTGACGTGATTGACAAATTGCAACAAAAAACAAAAGGAACGCGAAAATCGTTGTTCCTTTCTATTATGTGCCATGTAATTTCTGCGAAGTTTTTTTCAAACCCCGAGCGACTGCCCAAAAAGTTAGGCAGCCAATTCTTGAGGTTGTTCTTCATTTAGTCCTAGTGGTTCGATATAATCTTTAGGCATCTCATCAACAATAGCGTTGATATCTCCGACCTTAATAATTTTCTTCAAACCAGCAATAGCAATTTTATCATAGTAGTCGAAATCAATATCTTCGTAATCAAATTCCGACGTTTGTTTGAATTTGAACCCTTTTGTTCCGGTGACAGATTTGAAATTCTCATTATCTTCTGTCCACAGACATTCGGATCCTGTCTTAGACGCATAAATAGATGCGACCTTACCTACGAATTCGTCTCCAAGATAGATATGACCTTTGGATTGCTTAGTGATAAAGAAATCCTGATCTACTAATTCTTCTTTTGTCCAAACCCGTTTGAGTAAATACGGATTAGCAAACTCTGCTCCTGTTGGAGACCAGCTATCATCTTCCAATTGAGCAATATAAACAGCATTATTAATTAACGCCATACGTTTATATGTGTGCTCGTGTTCGAATTTATAGTTGTATTCCGGACGCTTACCGAAATCTTCAATAAGCTTAACAACTTTATCGTCACCATTCGGAACTTTAACTGAGTCCGTCTTAATATGACAAACTTGGTAACCTTGTTCTTCTAAATAGAATTTAAGATCGACCATAAATAAAGCTCCACGCTTAGCAACAATATTATCGATGTTGTCTTTGTGTTTGAATTTATTATCAAACGATGCTGATGTCATTCCATAAACAGAGTTAATAGCAATCTTCAAAGCAGATACCAATGGTTTACGGTATTCTGGACTTTCCACAAACGGAGCCAGTTTACCATCAAACATAGTTTTGACTTCTTCGATTTTATTATGTTTAAGCAATACACGAACTTTAAGCAAGTCAGCATAACGTTGAGTATATGGACCGAAGTAATTCATATTGATCAAACTATTCGGGTGCATTGACTCGACGTCCTCAAGGACAATGTCTTTATACACACCAGGTTCAGCATATACAAATCCACCTTCACCGGTTTCAATCCCACGATATGTTGATTTACCGAATTTGTATTCGTATCCTGGGAATGTCTTACTCAAGTCTACGTAATTGAATTTGTCTTGTGGACGAGGATCTTGTCCAAAGATAAATAACGCAGTAAGCTGATTGTTTGTTGCATTCATAGATCCTTCGGAAATAGTCGCCAGGATTTCACGAGCAACATAATCAGCATATGTAGCATCAAATACTTTCTCAGTAGCCATTACGTCGTTGACACAGTATTCGACAACAGTATCTACCAATTCGTCAGGTACTGGTTGATCCCAAGGGATTTCCATTTCGACGTGGTTAATTCCCAAATCAACTTCCCAACGTTTCAACGATTGTTTCTTCTGAGCATACTCATAAATATCAGCGTAGCTTAATTCATAAGCTGCAGCATACATACCAGTCTTCGCATTCTTCTCGTTGATAATTCTTTGGGACTGTCGGAATAACTCCATGTTTGTCCCTCCGAGCAAACGAGCGTAGAGAATATGGTTATCGTATCGACGGTTGTTGAAACCTACTAACGGGAACGAACACAAATATTCAATTTGGTCTGCAGATGGATTTATCCAACGAACGAATTCGTCTTCGCCATACTTCTTCCACACGACTACAAATAGATTTGGATAGACCTCAATATCGAAGAATACGATTTCTTCTTTGGCAACGATCTTAGTTCCCGTTGTCAATTCAGTCTCAGTCTTCCCATCGTCATCTCGCATAGAAGACCAAGGGATCTTCATAAATACATCCAAGCAATAATCCTTATTGTTTGTTGATTGTAATGCTCGAAGAAATACTGAATGTTTAAGATCCGATAAATCGTATTTCAATCCCATATCATATGCTTTATGAATTTCATGAGAAATCCAATCGATTGTTGGTTTGGTATTTGCGTGGCTAGGTTTCTCTCCTGGAATAAGTCCCAGTTGTTTCTTAACAAATTTACGGAGAGTCTTCTCGGTATAGGTAATATCTTTTACGTTTTCATACATCGCTGTCTCCTTCTTCTCTTTCATCGGCAGTCCCGACGAAATATGAGATACTTCAAGATTGTTCGATGCATTATCAATCCGCCGTAAAGACGCCTTTCCCTTATAAACTTTAATTTCGACATGGTCTTCAACGACATTGTCTAATAAATTAACATCACCATCATACAAATAATGAAGATGGATACCTTTTCCAGATTTAGATACTTCAGCATATGTCGGGGGATACTTCGACGCTGCCTCTTTATTTAGATCCAGACTTTTCTCTCCGTTCTCGTCCTTAATATCAAAGTCGAGAATAATATGTTGCAGTGGGACTTTGACCCAGTGTAATTTACGAGTGTTGATTTCTCGTAGAGTTGTGTCAACCTCGTCCCATTTCTGTGATGGGTTCCCATTCTCCAATGCTTCTTGTGCAGGATAATCTGCTGCCAATTTATTAAAGACCTCGTTGTGATAACAGAAATCCAACCAGTCCTTAACCTCGTCCTTAGGAATATCAATTCCAACAACACCTTCAGGAAATGCTACAGACCATCTGAAACCTTTAAAATAATTACGAACACGAACATCATCAATTTTGGCTTCACTAAGCATCGTATCAAAATATCGAAGCGCTTCACGTTTGATAGTTGCTTTATACCCTTCTGTTCGCCATCCCATATCTTCAAGATAATTCTTGTACAACTCAGAAAGTTGCTTAAGGCTAATACCATCTTTCATTTGCATAGCCTCGCTACGAATGAAGTCAAAGATGTGGTCGGTTTGTTCTGCCATATCAACATCGAAGTAATCATCAAAATAATCAGGTCCCAATTCTTCAAATCTCTTAATTGCAAGATGAGCGATATATGGGAGCTCGTATTTAATTTGATTCATCAATGTATCGTATTCTCTATGCGGGACTTTATTCCCACTAGGATTTACAACGACGGCTCGACGAGTAATACCAGAATCTACGTTTCGAACTTTATATCGTTGGTTTGACGCAGTGATAAGTAAACCACTGAAAGTAACATCGTAAGGTTCCTTATACTTTTTGTTAACTGATATGGTTTCATGACTTGTCAGTTTCAATAACGGGGTGTCATTAAAGATATGACTGATGTCAGTATCCTCATCGATTAACAACGGAACTTCTTGAATTTGTCCAGTAGCAAATTGATCCCCACTCGTTAACAATTTCAAATCAATAGTTCCACAGTATTCTCCAAACAACCATCGAAATATCTTGAGGACGGTTCCTTTACCGCTACCTTTCGAGCCATACAAATACATGAACTTTTCGATCTTGTACATTTTGTTGGTGAATAAGGCTCCCATGAACCAAAGAATCTTGTCGAGTTCTGCTGGAGCATATAATGTACCTATCAATTTCATGAAAGCTTCAGGCGTACCTTCAGTTGGTGTATATGATAACTGAGTGGTTGCATAATCTTTTCGCTTCATTTCATGATCCGAGAATAAGATCTTCTGGTTGAATGAGGTTTCATCCTGCTCGGTGGCTTTACAATAGTCAAGAAATAATCGGAACTTGCCACCGGAAGCTTTCCGAATTTCTTTAACTTCAATGCGAACCCCTGGTCCCTCCTCTTGAAGCTCTCTCGCTTTATTCCACAACTGACTATCAATATCGTGAAATAAATTACGTTGTAACGTGTCCCATCTATGGCCATTCCAATAAGCATAGAACTTACCACCCTTTACAACCAAATCCTTGGCATCGCCAAAAATGAAGTCTGGTGATACCTCGTAATCGCATTGTCTATTATTAGAATGGAATTTTTTGACGGAAACATCTAAAAAATCCATTTAGTTCCTCCTCACCAACACCCACACGTTTTTTGCCCACATTTCGCCATTGTTTTATATATAAGTTAAAATTTTAACTGCTTTCTACAACAATATAGACTTTTAGGCAATTTTCGCGAGTTTGTGTGGTGTTTTTTACAATTTTTCCTGTTTTTGACCTATATATGCCCGTTTTAGGCCAAAAATCCTATAATTTGACGATTTTCTGCACCAAAATCCCGCAAAAAATTTTGTGGGAATTTGTGGTGTTTTTACAGATTTCCTAGGAAATCTCACCAAATTATCCTGAATTCAAGCCCATATTCGCTCGTTTTTTCGTCCAAATCATGCCAAAAGTCCCTCTCAAATACCAAATCATACTCGAATCCAAGGACTTCAGCACGGAAATAATCCCCTTTTTCGTACGTATCTTTCAGCTTTTCAGGCCCTTTATACATGAATTTGAACCCAATAATCTGTCCAATATGGTCTTTAACATAGGCCATACCAACCCAATTATGGTCTTTAAAAACCTTGAAATCAATGTTCTTTCCCATCTCGTTCCTCCAATTCTTTCCGTCCAGGAAATTGAAAATCGGGGAATTTAATCAACTCCCTGGTCTCCGAATTAAATGCCCACTTACGATCGTGGCTAGTCCACCATTTACTAACAGCTTCTCCGGTTATACCATAGTAATCAAGTTCCTTACAAACAGGAATATTACTCTTCGCCATCCCAGCCTTCTTTCTCAAAGAAAATAGATTCGCCTTCCTTATCCACAATTTTATCGATAGGACTATCAGTCTTTTCGAAATATGTTGTGAAAGATCCATCGCCATTAGCCACAATGCGAACAACCTCGCCTTTCTCAATACGAGATAACATCATATCGAGCATAATACGGTCGTTTTCTTTCTTCGCCTCTTCTCGACTAAGCTGATGAAGATATGAAGCAATAGTATCAATCCCATCGGGAAATTCGAAAGTTCCAACGTGACCATAATTCACCTTTACTGATTTGGGCAAGTTGCTAGGGTGTAGCGCGTTTGAGATTTCGAACAACTTATCCTGATCGATTTCTGCCTCAAGATTTAATTCCAATTCCTTAGGACCGAATAATTTCATTCCAGTGAACTGTGGATGGAATTCAATCTTACCAGTCTTTTCATCAATAGATGTAACACCATTCTTACTAGAAATACTAGTCACACCTTTTGTATTCACAGTACTAGTATCCGCCTTTTTAAGAATATCCTCAATTTTTCCATCAAGCTCTTTTAGGCGTAATTCCTTCCATTCAGCCGCCTTTTTACCCTTCAACCAGCACGCAGCCATAGCAGCGTAGTTAGACAGGTCTTCTAAGGTGTCTACAAGGCTCTCAGAGGCGATCTGAGCGTCTTTAGAAGGATCATTGAGTGAAACTAAGCGATCGAATTTGTCGCTCATACGGACGATGCCAGCCACCAATCCGAAGGTGTCCAAACTCTTCTCAAATGAGTTCCCATAGTCGTGATTTTTACGTTTGAACGTCTCAAGTTGGTGATCATATTGGTTTTCCATTGATTTTGGTGTTACTTTGTCAGTCATTGTCATATTTCCCTCCGTTAACATTTACTTTAATGTCTTTCATTCCTGTGCGTCCGATAATAAGAGATTTCACATCACTCTCATCGAATACATATATAGCATCTATTCCACTCCAAACAAGTCCTGCATCTTTATGGATGGTGTGAATAAGGATTCTGTGGCCTAGGATATCATGATCCCATTTACGTTCAATCTTAGTCACCTTCTCAAAAGTGAAATCTTTGTGATCGATGTTTCTAAACGAGGTCACTGTTACGATGCTTCTATCACCCTTCCAAGGATTAAACCGAATTTGTGTAAAATCAGTACCAGCAGTCTGTTCAGCAAGATACATAAGTGTCTTATTAGCTTCGAATTCATCAAGTTCGGTTATCGCAATGTTCTTAATATCTCGCAGAGCGATAATTTTGACACCATCTTTGTGAATGGTTTCCTTGTATTCGACTTTAATATAAGACTCATGATAGCTAATATCAGTAACCAATAAAATGAATTCTAATGGTTTGTCGTCGGAATATGTTATTGCGACTGTCTTGTATTTCGGTTCTCTCATATTATTCCCCTTCCTCGAGCTTTCTAACTACCGGATATGCTTTGACAAAATCAGATTTCTTAGGGAAAAATTCAATCAAACCAATATTGCTTAGTGGAATTAAAGTTATCTTAGAATAATCCCCATTCCGTATATCAATATATGCCAATTTTGATCGTTTATCAATATCAAAATCATAAACATCAAAGAAAATGTTGACAGCATGTCCATTCATTCCAGATGATAAGATATCATCTACATAGTTAATATAAACTACTCCCTGTCCCTTATTCACGATAGGTTCCTCCTATTTATTCAATACATCTTTCACAAATTCCTTGCTCACAGCACCTAGATCCAACATATCATTCAAATATGCTTCGCCACGCGCAATTGTAGCTTTGTCTACATGTGCACTCTTAGCACTAATTGTATCTAGACGTTTGTACGAGAAGATATCAGAATTAGGTTCCATCAGTTGTTTACAGAAAATGAGCGGGAATTCGATAGTTTCGTCATCAGAAATCTTCAATTGTGACAATACATCAATATCCCAACCAAAGAAATGGTCTTTAGCTTCGACTTTCTTACCAGCCATTTGACGCAGCATAGCAACAGTAACCTTACCGCCGTATTTAAGGTAGTCCATCATTGTGCTGAGGTTCAATTCAAGCTGGTCGTATTCGCTAGACCCATAAGAACCTGGGTTGATTGCGTTAATGAATTCTGCTTGCTTTTTGAAGTGTTTGGTTTTCAATACTGGTACGCGAGTGATGTCAAGTTTAATTGTAGTCATTATGTTCTCCTTTAACAATGTCAATGCATGTATTTAAAATGTCGTGCTCCATAAGTAATAAATCCTTAGGAGTGTAGTGTAGACTGCTTTTTGTCTTGGAATATAGTCCGTAGTGACTATTGTAGTCAATATCAGATACATCTGGCCAATTAAAGCGTCCGTCAATACGTGAGTTAAATAACTCATCTGTAATTTCGCTGTGCGGTGGAATCTTATAACCACTAATATATGGCATCTTGTATCCGTGCTGCGGTACATAACAATTATTAGTACTGTCATGTTGTAGACGGATAGAGATGAAATATCCTTTACTAAGTCCTTCAGCGATATAGTTATCGAATTTAGTCTTTGAGTTGCGAATATCCATCAAGAATTGTTTCATTGCGGCAGCCTCAGAGAATATGAACATTCTCAAGTCGCGATTACGCTCAGATAACAATAGATAAGGAAATGGTATACGCCAAAGTTTGTTTGTGAAATATCCAACCAACACATCGCAATATCCTGGGATAAAGATATTTACGCCTGGAGAATTCCGAATTCGATGTAAAATTCCACCCCGGGCAATTTTTGATAAATCGATTTCTGGATCAAGTGGTTTAAAATAAACACACTCTGTCAGAGCCTGCATAAGAAAAGACCCACGGTATTCGCGGGCCGCTTCTGTATAGTCAGGTTCGTTAAATGGTTTGAGGATTCCAATGTTATTAATACCCATGGTGTCCTCCTATTGGAATTTCTTCTCAGGGATATATAATCCTAGTCCCTCAGTCACTGTGTTTTGATCGCCAAAAGTATATACCGCAGGAGCATTGGTTTGCTCTTGACGATACATAGAGAAGATATCACAGTTTGAGTTGATCCAATGGATAACTTTCTCAGGAGATTGTACCATCATGAATTCCAAATCAATGAACTGGTCTTCACGGTCACGAATAACACAGATTACAGGATCCTTCAACTCAGGAGTCTTAATACAGAAGAATTTGTGCATGCTCATCATGTCCAACTTATCCTGTAGTACTCCAGTAGGATTATGTAGAATAACCATACCGTTGAAATCATAACGTTCTTCAGAACCCATAAGGTAATGCAACACGCCATAACATTCCGAGTAATATGATTTCATACCCGGATCGAGACTGTTATCAGCTGGAATATTGTCCCACCAGTGTCCGCCTTTCTTAGGTTTAACCCATTGGTTGAGGATCAATTTATTCTTCCAAACCCAATTGACGGCCCATTTGCTTACTTTCTTTTTAGTGTCTTCGGGTAATTTCTCATGCCACTTCTTACGAAGAATAAAGAGGGCAAAAGAAGTCACAAGATTCTTAAACCCTCGCACGATCCCAGAGACGATATTATTCATCGTCATCTTCGTCTTCCTCCATGTCGTACACATATAGTTCTGGTTCCAATTTACCTTCCAAGATATCTCCAATAGCTACGCCGCATTCACGATATAGTGATTCGGCTTTGTCGTAGTCTTCTTTAGAGATATGGAAGAGCCCATAAGTACCATCATCATTAGCTCGCTTACTTCCACGGTCATGCTCAATATATGACACAAGAGTATCGTGGATAACTGGATCGATATCTGACTCGAAGTCAAGACCAAGAGTCTCTACAATCCAACCTGCAAATTCTTGTACAGTACCAATATCACCAGTGTCTGTAGATAAGCGGTCAGCGTATTCAAGAATAGCTTCAGCTACAGATGCGAAGTCAATATATGTGTTACCGAATGTGAAGTACTCAATACGACGAGCAATAATATCTTCACGACGTCCCCAGTCACCGACCTTAGTCTTGCTAGGTAAGAATTCCCATGAGAACAATGCGATAAGATCGCGGCGAAGAGATTTGTCAGTAATACCATATCGATCTAATACAAGGGCTTTGTAGTAGTCGTAGGCATCTGATGTGTTTTTGTCATAAATAAGACGATCGTGTTCCATATCTGCTCCTTTCAATGTGGCAATTTGACGCGCCATGTCTTCAACTGACTCGAGAATATCGCGGATAGGACGATCTGCCTCACGATAATTATAGAAACGTTTCTTGTCTACATCCAGCTTTTGGATGTATTCATTTGTTAAACCATCAAGATCCATTTCTTGAATGATTTCCTCAGTAAGAGGATCATAGTCAGGGCCAAAGTTGATCTCGTATGGGCTCAATGTACGACGAATAAATCCGTCTTCAGTCTTGAACCAATCTAGCCCGTCGTCTGGAAGGCCTTCTAATTCACGGAGGTGTTTCTCGTTTTCGATCATACGAGCCTCACGCTCTTTAGCTTCCTCTTCCAATTGCTTAGCCTCGGCTGCAGCTACGAGTTCATCATAAGATAACCCGTCAGCCTCAAGCTCTTCCTCTTCCTTCCACCATTTGTAAATGCGATAGGCGCCGTATCCGACGCCAGCTGCACCTGCAACACCTAATAATACTTTGACCAATTTGCTCATGTTATGCGATCTCCTTTCGACCAGGAATTAAATCCCGGAAATTTGTTGTAGCATATAAGTTACGAGGGCATTTCCAACGAACATAGATTTGTGGCTCATGAATTTGTTCTTCTGAATTCCACACTTCCATGATATCGTATTCAATATAGAATCCATCAGTATCTGTCCAACCAAATGGTAGAGCAGCTTTAGGTACATCGAAGCCTAGTTGATCCAACATGTCAGAGAAATTCAATACACCTTTACGTGCGATCTTCTCTTCTAATACACGGATAGATTCACGGATCCATTGTTCGTTATATTCTGGACTATCTGATGCGTAGTTCGCAGAATATTTGAACCAGTTACCATACATCAACCCTTCTTTAGGAACGAATGATTGTGCTTCTTTGCCATCTTCTTCAATAGTTACTTGTTCCATTGGAGTGTCGATCTTCTTAAATGTTTCTTCATCCAAGACTTCTTTACATTGAAGACGGTAACGAGCGTGTTCTTCAGTAACTGCGGTAAGTGCAGCAGATACAGCTTTAAGACGATTTGTTTGGATAGCAAATCCCAATCCAATAGCAGCGGTTGATGCAACAGCAATAGCAACTGGTACGGCAACGTCCTTAGTTACGTCTTTAATAACGTCCATACGAGTGTATTCTTCGCCAGCGGCATCTTTAGCTTCGTATTTTGCTTTGGTCGCTTCAAGTTTCTTACCAGATTTGATACCTTGATATACGGCAATACCATATCCAACAAGACCAGTAGTAACTAAAGCGATAGGTGCGTATTTCTTACCAAGGATTTTGGCTGTGTTATATGTAGATTTAGTAGCAGCTTTGATAGCTTTTGTATTAATTTTAGGTAATTTCATTTTGTTTCTCCTTTTCTCTTAACCACGATTGATTCTAACATTCTCTGAAAATGATTGATGATCTTCACTATTCTCATATAAGAATGTTAGTCCTGAACTGTTGACACTTGAAAAATGACTTGTGGCAACACACGATTTGTTTTTGTTGATATGGTCAATATGATTAAATGTAATACTCCAATCATGTTGATGAATATGTAGATCCACATTTGTTACTTTCTCAAATAACAATGGTCGCTGATCACCTTTAGGATAAATTCTAAGTCGCATAAAGTTCCTCCATAAGCTTATCGACTGCGCTATCGATAGCCTTCTTTCGTTGATGACTGAATGTGAATTCCGGAATATCGTAAAACGGATAAACCTTGAATCCATCAGTAACTCTAAATATGTAATTATGTCTTCCAGCAGATATGGTATAGACATTACCACACTCTGACTGTGAGATATTATCTACGTCATGGAATGTATCAATGTACATGTTATCCATTAACAATATAACATTAAGTTTTACGTCCATTTTCATAAACGGCCTCCAATACTAATGCAGCTATTGTCAGCTCAAATAAGAAGAAAACTCCACAAATGACCCACACTAATGTCCACGCTTCAAATGCTTTAAACCAAATAAAAGCATAGAATAATATGATGTGAGTCAACGTTATAGGTATAGATATAAGCAATGCTTTTAAAAACTTTACCATTAACGATCACTCCTTACCCAGAGATATGCTAGCACAAACCAACCGAATGGTGGTGTACACAATAGAAATAAAGTTCCCAAACAACTACGCATAGTTACGCCTCTTTCTTCTTGAATTTGCAGCAGATTTCCCATTTAGATCCGTCAGCCAACGGTCTAATGTCAACTTTAGATTTGAGCCAAAGATAATCAAAGTCCCTTGGATCAAACCGGTCTTCTGGAAAATCCAGAAGTATTTTAAAATCGCGTAATGTCATTTCGTCAACGGTATCCATATGACCGACAATACGCTTAAGCTTAGCAATGTCTGAGGTTACAAGACCCTGAGACATTATTCTGTTCCAATGATTTCCCATTAATCCTTTCCTTGAAATCGTCTTTGCAATTTCCTAATCCTTCCTATTTCACAAATTTCTAAGAAGCTGTAAAATGCGGCTAGTACGAAACCTAAAAACCATAATGCTGCGAATTGAATTTGTAACCAAGGATACTTTTCAGTTAAAACAATTGCGCAATACATAAACATTCCAAATAACACAAACACAATTATGTAAAATAATATGTTTGATAAAGGATTGATATATGGTTTGACTTTCTCTCCCATTTTACACCTCCACTGGTTGTGGAAATTGGATTTTGTATCCTCCGCCACGCGCAGCAACAATACGTGCTCCGTTTAGACCACCGCTCGATACAGACCATCCGTATGAGTGATCAGTAAATGACGCAGCATTATCTGTGAGTTCATAATAGTCACCAACAGTAACTACATCATATTGGTTAAGGTTTGCCAACAGTACATTAAATACTTCCTGTGCCTCTTGTCGAGTCTCGAATGCAATATCATTCACAATATTACTAGCTCGAGTATTCCGGTGTGCAAAGTTTTTAGTGTAGTCCGTTTGTTTACCACGATATGTGTCCATACGGGTTACGTTATTACCACGTCCCCAGAACGATCCAATGTTCGCTCGACGGTGAATATAGTCATCACCAAAGATTGCACGCTGTACAGCTGTGACTAATACATCAGCCACAGTATTTTGAATAGACGGTACAATAACTTCTTGCACCATATGTGTAGCAGCTCCACGGAAACCTTCTTCACCAAATAAGACATGACTGAACCATTTACCAACACCAGGCTTCTCAATATACCCTTTGGCTACTGGTTGAATATGTTTCTCGGTTAGTTCTTGGTCTCCGACATTAGCTGTTCGCAATTTGACTTTATCATAGTCTGTCTTTTTACTCATTGATTCTCCTGCTTTCTATAGTTGCGATCCATCGTGCATCGTCCATTTCCATGTGCTTCTGTACTCCGGACACTGCATAATATCGCTCACCCTTGAACATCATCATGTTATGATATACGTTCAGCTCAGTCGCAATATCCGCTAAAGCGATATCACGAGGACCATCCAAAGGGATGACAAATGTGTAATGGTTTGGTAGGTGGTTTTTAACCTGTACCACTCCATAGTCCTCTAAAATTACTGCCATAAATTATTTACTAGCGTTATTTTTAGCCATGTATCCCCACATGAATAAAATAATACCCTGAATAGAGCCTGTAAAGCAAACTGCGAATCGTGGATCAAGTTCGAAAAATACAATAAACATTGTATAAATCATTGCACTCAATAGTGCCCCAACAACAGCTAACATAATGGCTCCAGCTAAAACTCTCATTCGCTAGATTCTCCTTTCTTTTAAAACAAAAAGAATAAGAGGTGTGTAAACCCCTTATTCTTTGAAACTTTTATTCTTCGATTTCATCATCGAATGTCTCAAAGTCGCCTTCAAGAACGTCTTCTTGTCCACTTTCTTTAGCAGCTTTGAAGATCGAATACGCCAGCATACTCAGTCCAGTTACCGTTAGTGCTCGTAGTGCTGGTTTGCGGTATTTAGCGATGAAATCAGCGGTTTTCTCACCTAATGATTTCTTCACTTCAATACCTTCAATTTTCACTTCAGATTCCTTTTCGGCAACTACTTCTGTAGCTGTGTCTTTCACTTCCTCAACTGCTTCAACAGTTTCCTCGATTTGTTTTGAAACTTCTTTTGACATTTCTTTGTCCTCCTTTTATTTCGTTTCATTATAGTGTGTGTAATTTCTGCGTTATTTAGTCTCCTTGCGTTTGATAGCTACAGCAGCAGAAGCCAAGAATACGCCAGTAGTAACGAGGACAAGTTCAAGGCTAGATCCAGTATTTGGAAGAGAGTGTGTCTCAACTTTCTTAGCAGCTTCAATAACCTTAGGAGGGATATTGTTCACAACAGGTTTCTTTTCTTCGTATTTACGAATAACAACTTGCTTAGGAGCTGGCGGTGTGAGAGGTTTAGGAGTTACCTTAGACTTATCTTCTGGCTTCTTAGGTTCCTCTTTTGGTTTGTCTTCTGGTTTCTTAGGATCCTCTTTTGGTTTGTCTTCTGGCTTCTTAGGTTCCTCTTTAGGAGTTTCTTCTGGTTTCTTAGGATCCTCTTTAGGAGTTTCTTCCTTAGGTTTAGGATCCTCTTTTGGTTTTTCCTCTGGTTTCTTATCCTCTACCTTAGGTTTGTTTTCTCCATCAGCCTTACCACTGCCGGTTACAAATTGATAAGGTACATCACGATATTGTGAATTAAAGTTATCTGCACTAAGAACAACGCTATTCAAATAACGCTCAGCTTGTTTAATAACCTTTGTGCGATAACTAATATATAACTGATCTGAGAGTTTATCGGCAGACCAAGTGAAACCATTAGTATGGAATACAGGAGCGATCTTAGTTGCTTCCGATTCTTTTTCTTTCCAAGGGTTGTTTGATTCAACAGCTACCATTTTGAACGAATCCTTAACATATTCTTGGTTTTCGTCCCAAGTATCAGCAACTTTAACATTGACAAGGTCTTTCTTGGCATAATTAACGCGCATTGCCCATACGATTTCACCTGGGTGTTCCGCGTCCTCGCCTCCCCATTTCATAAGCGTTTCGTCCTTACCGATAACACCAGCTTTACCAGTAGTAGTTTCAACCTTACGACCATTGAAGTCAAGGGCAACTTGTTGGTCTTCCTTAACCTTTTCAACATTCCAATTTGTTTTGATATCAAGACTGAATGTCTTGTTTAAAGGGTGTGATTCGAAGTAGTCATTGAATACTGTTGTAACTTCGTTTTTATCCTTGTCTGCAGTAGCTGTACCAACTTCTGTTCCTTCGTTATTGTTAACTGGGAATGTGTAGTTGTTCACAAGTTTAAGCTCTTGTGGCAATCCAACAGTGATACTGTCCCCTTTGTTGATTGAAATATCATCTGGGATTTGGATATCATTAACTTTGACATCTACGTCAGCGTAAATAGTATCATCGGATGTGGTTACTTCAACTGAAGGATTTTGTACACGGATAGTTGTATCATCTTTTGTTACCACAGTATCAGCTTCGTTAGCCAATACGCTTGGTGCAGTCAAGAGGGCAAGTGCGATAGTTCCAGTAAATACGATTGATTTTTTCATGATAGTTTCTCCTTTAAATTAAATAGTTCGGGTTAACTACTTCCCGAATCCAGCTCAAAGTGTCATGACCTTTATCTACTCGGTCATACACAGTATCCAACACATCTAAAAAATAACGAACCTTGTGTTCGTCAACCACGGCATCTTTATGATGATTAAACGGTTCGAAATGGATCCTTTCTCCAATGACACTCTCCATCTCATCATAATAAAATCCCTCAGCAAGAGATATAATTAATTCATCGATGACATTTCTGACAACGAACCATAACAATAGATCTATGTCTAATATCTTTACGTCCCTAGGAACCGTAAGCAATCCGGCAATATACTTACGATACTCAGAATCTAAACGTGTCCGTCGCCAATTTGTAATCAGTCTATCGATATACCAATCGTCGATAAAAAATAACTCTTTGAGAGGAAGTTTACGAATGCTCGTAACAATATAGTCATCGAATTCTATCTTAGTTAATACTAGGGTAGATTTTCGACAACCCTCCCTTTCACGCATCCTCTAGTACCTCCGAATAATACTTTTCGAATTCTTCACGCAGCTGTTTGGTATTCTTAAATACGCGGCTGCCATCTTGATTTTCTTCAATACGATCAAGGAGATCAGATGTAACCTCGTAAATAAGATTGTATTGTTCCTTCTCTGCATCAGCATAACCAAATACAGATTTGTAATATGACGTTTCCAGCATGGATAGTAGAATATTATCTACGATTCTACGAGCTACACGTAAGTAATATAGATCCATATCTAAGACATGCATCTCTGGTGGAATTGTCATGATAAATTGATAATAAGCTTTGTAATCCTCTTGTGCAGGACACTCGCCTTTATCATTCTTACCGAGCCAAGAATTAATTCCTTCCTCGATATATTGTTTTGGTACGAGTAGGAACTCGTCCAATGACATTGCTCGAATAATAGACGTGACTGTGTCTTTGAATTCGGCAGATGTCTTTACAATTGGTGTTGCCATTATTTAGCCTCCTTGTAGTGATCTCGGATTGCGTGGAAAACGGATTTGGTGTTTGGTACTTCCATAGTTTGTGCTGTGAATTCGTAAATATACTTATCACCAGAGTCGACTTTGACAATTTCAGTCAAGTCAGTAACCAAGAATCGGTGTTGTTTGAAGTGGTGTTTATCCATCAGATGATCTGGGATAAATGCTTTACAGTTGTTCATCATGAACTGCCAACGTTGAAATGTTGTTACAATTAGTTTTTCGTTGTCGCTAGAGACAGTGATTGAATGGTCGTCATTGTGAGTAAGTTTGTAAGTTGGCAATTTAGATTTAGACATTATAGTTTCTCCTTTTTGAAAAAAAATGAAAGGGGCGGTAAACCCCTTTTGATCATTTGAAAATTGCTTTCTGGATCGGCGTCCATAGCTTGGATGCGATGATTCCAGTATGCTCTACGCCGAGTACTGCAATACCAGCAAGTCCATTAACTGCTGTATTGAATACGTCGATCGGCTTAACCTTATATTTGATCTCCTCATTACGGAGCGCAATAAGTCGTGCCAACCGCTTTTCAACAGCGTTTTGTTCTTCTTCTGTTTTTGCGTCTCGGAGTTTGAGCTTTTCCTTCTCAATTTCTCCTTCCAAGCTATCGAATGCGATAGCGTAAACAACTTTGTCAATATCTTTCATATTGTTTTACCTTCCTTTCACTAAGAGCCGTGTTTTTTCTGCGAACTCATCTAATTCACTCATATGATTACCCTTCCCCATATGCCATATCATCCAGAAGTCCTCTTAAATCCTTCTCGGGATCTAGCAGCTGATCTACAACTTTTTGAATTTCAGATACTACAAACTCTTCTGTATTTTCTTTTGCACCATCGCCCAAATGGTTACAGTCAAATCCAATAACCCATGTATTGTTTTCACCGTTGTCAGAATATGTCAGACCTTGGTGTACATCAATAACATCATTAAGATCATCATAGTGTTCTCCGTTAAGTGGATGGTCAGCAGGTAAAATAACATATCCACATAACCACCATGTGCGCATACTGAAATCATCTGATCCAGTAATGTTGATAGCTTCACGAACACCTCGATCTTTAGGGGTAAAACCTACACGCTTAACAATGCAATCGAAACCTTTATAGTTGAATTCTTTAATAGTATTAATTTCCATGTTATCACACCTCCACAAAATATCCACGCACGTTTCCCTCAAAATGATGGTACTTAGGTGGTTCGTTAAGAGCAATATGTCCTTCTGGACGAGTATCATCAACAATCAAATCATTGGAATTTAATCGGAATGATACTTCATAAGTTCCGTACATTTTACCAGCACTCAAATAACAATGAGTCTTTTTGTTCGGATCAAACATGTCTTTGACCATCTTATAAAAGTCTTGACTAAATGGAATGCGGAATTCGACATCGTATCCCGGAACGTTGTCCGCATACTCATAGTCGAAGTTGATAATATTATCACTCAACAACACTGACATCACTTTCTCATCATTAACACAGATAAGTCTCACAATCCCTTTTGACATAGTTAGTCCTCCTATTTTTCGTTTTCCAAAAGTTCTTTCATCGCACATTCTGCAGAATAGTCAAGTTTCTCGCCCTCGACATCTGCCAAAACTTCCCGCATGCATTCGTTCTTGAGGAAGCGTTCGTTGATTTCCTTGTTTCGTTTGTTTGTAGCTCGACGGATCATAGCGTATGACGCAACCATAATACCAGCACTTAAGACTGACAAATATGCACTGTTGAGCTGTTCTTGATCAATACCATCGTATTTACCTTTAAGATATACAGCGTTTGTGAAATCATCACCAAAGTCCAAAGGTTTAACATCTACAAATTTATCAAAAAGTCCCATAATTATTTACCTCCGAAAAACATTTCTTGAAATACATTTTGTGCGCGCTCGTCTCGATGAATCTCACGAAGAACTTCATCGGTCGCTTCTTGACGCAATTTACCAACGTATTTGCTAACTCCGTAAACAATACCACCAGCTATTAATCCAGCTACGGCAATATTCAACGCACCTTTCTTGGTTTCCTTCTCAAAAGATTCGAGAGTAATAATATCATCGAATTTTCCTTGGTATTTAGAAACCACATAAGCCATGTCTTCTTTCTCAATAGACACTTCTAACCCTAGATTATTTTTAATAATCATCGCAATTCTCCTTTGTTTTAAATATAGAACTAATTGATAGCTCCTATAGACATATGACCAGATCTAAAGGAGATTTTGTGAAGTCGTATCAAACGGTGAAATATGAAAAGATAAAAAATGTAATAAAAAACGCTCTGATCATATGCCCGTAGGAACTATCAATTGTTGAGTTTATAGCCGGCTTCAGACTACACAATAGGATTTTTGTATGAAACACAGTGTAAAGAGAGTCTCCTTCTTTAATTATTTTGTACCTAATGTGCAGTATGAAACCGGCTATGCCGATTAGTTATTTTCGTAATTATAAATATTACGCAAAACTGTTATTGGTAATTCTGAATAAGAATTGACAAATTCTACCAAATTGTTTTTAGTATGAATATCGTAAGCTGTATGTGTCGCCACATTAAGATCGCCAGTAGTTAAAGGCCCTTTACATTCTGCTAAAAATGCCTTAGCTACACTACCTATAATAACAAACTTAGCGTAAAAATCACCCTTAAGGGGATATGCATATACCTTTATCGAATCTGTAACCTTAACAAAAATAGGATTCTGCCTATTGATTTGGGTTGGTCGAGTGTGGAATTTGATTTCCATTAAGATCCTCCTTGATTCTAATTAATTCATTTTCAAGAGTATCGATTTCCTCTTGTTGTTTACCAATAGTCCTTTCTATTCGTTGCATGCGAGTTTCCTCAATTTGATGTTCACGAAAAACCTGCGGAATCATATAGGATATGACTAGTCCTACGCCTATAATTATGGAAACCACAGACCAGGTATATCCTCGCTCACTTTTGTGTTGATCCATGTTTGGCCCTTTCTAAATCGAGTTGTTGTTTGTAATATGTTGCCGCCTTGTCACGAGTTTCCCAGCGGGCCTTATACATTTGTATTTGCTGATCTTTAGATAATATCTTTTGTTCGTATGTGTGAGTGAAAGATATAAGAATGCCAATAAAACATAGCCAGGTCAATCCTTGAATCAACCATTTAATTCGCTTTTCGTCTCGCTCCATATCTTTCACAATAATCTCAATTGAAAATTCGTCCATCGTTACCTCCTTTGACAGAAAAAAGAAAGATACTAAATGTACCTTTCGCTATTATAGGTGATTGATAATCCATAACATGGTCTTATAGAATAGACCATAGAATACGAATTCAAACATCCATTTAATTGCTTTTAACATTTTAGTATCCCTCATTTCTTAATTTCTTAAGTACCTTATGTACTACGTCCAATCTTTCTCTATGTGGACCCTCGTCTGCAATCATATATCCTTGTTTGATTAATCTCTCAATATGAGATTCTTCAAGCACTGCGTATAAAGATAAGCAGCGAAATCCAATTTCACGAAATAGTTTGCGTAACATAATAAGTTACCTCCTTAAATTATCTTTTCATTATAGAACGTGTAATTTCTGCGGAGGCATACCTTCCCAGCAGTCCTCTAAAGGAGCCCCCGTAGGAACCGCCAACAATTTATACTTCTTACGGATATCGTTGATCTGTTTATAGATCTCACGAATTCGCCATCTTGACCAATCTTCTGGTCTAAACGTCCATCTAATTCCATTCCACCGATGGATTTCACCACTAATAGTATCATAATATACATTAGTACTATCAACCAATAAATAAATCATGTCCATATCATTCAAATTTGTATACTTCACTGCTCCCATACTACCCTCCTGGAAATTGTACTTTACGATTGATGTTAACCAATACCTCGTTATGATAGTCCAACAACTTTTGTTGAGCTTCTATCTTATACTCTAGTTTCTCTATTCGCTTACCTTGCTCGGCAATCGCATTACCCATGATTAAATATAGTATTAAGAATCCTGCTATGCAAAATCCAATCAATTTAAAATTACGATCTTCCATATCCAAATGCCTCCCGAACGTCATCCCAAGTTACCACACCTTCTTTAGCTTCTTTTTCCTTAAGTTCCTCTTCAATTCGCTTTAACCAAGCTTTTTGATATTCAATTTCGTTCTTATAATCTACAATAGCTTTACCACAAACTACATTGTTTTCAATAACCGCATTTTTATTCATCTCTGTTCTCCTTTTCTCTAAAAAATAAAGTCAGGTGTAAACCTAACTTTATTCTTGATTTGTATTCGCAAAGCGTAACAAATTTGCTGCAATAATAACTGCTGTTCCGACTACAACCGTTCCGTTAATCGCTCCTTGTGCAGCACCCTTAACACAGCCTTTAATCAAGCTATCTTCAGGTGTAACCTCAAGTACAGTATCTTCGAAATTGTATAGTCCGAATAAACCTTTATTAATTGTGAACATAATATGTTCCTCCTTTAAAATATCTTTTCATTATACTACTTGTAATTTCTGCGAAATATTATTCGTTTAATTACAGTCCATATACTGATTTTTTCATTTCCTGTAGGAACGTTAGTTCGCAACATCATATGTTTAAGATATTCTTTTTGATCCATAATATACCTCCTAGTATACCTTTGCAAAATCGTATAAGTCACTGTCTGACATATACTCACCTTTGTTGTTAACACTCAACCTAGGGGTTTGTGTTTCCCCAGAGTCGAGAATATCTCCAAGAGTATCTGTGTATGCCCTAACCACCATCAGTAAGTTTGGAGCATCCTTCTTGGATATAAATGCTGTCTGAGCTGTCAGATTAGGATTTGGGTTAGGCGTGTGAATATGCAAGCCATTAAAATATGACTTGTCCGGATCCACAAACCCCCTTACCACAACGAGTTCATCATTAACCGTCATGTTGATATATAACTTGATCCTATCTAGCTTCTCGTTATACTCTCCCATAATATACTTGTATTTAATCGAATATACTGTGGGAATACGTTTAACAGAACCTCTCGGCTTTCTTTTAGTCTTTTTTCTGACTTTGCTTACTGCCATTTTACCTCCTTCAACGAAAAAAAGAGGACAATTGTCCTCGTGTGATTATTTACCTAATTTAGTAATAAGAGCGCCCGTTTTATAGAAATATCGAACCACTTTCAAAGCACGTATAGTTCCACCATTATCTTCATAGTCGAATAGACACGCCATTAATCTAGACTTACTGTATTCGATCTTTGAAAGAATTTTAAATTCTTTTTGACCGACTACGTGAGCCTTATTCAATGACATTTCTACTTCTTCCACAAAAGCATGGATAAGCTTCGTTGCATCTTTGTATGATTTTTTATTTACCATAATTTCTGCGAAAAAAGAAAGGGACTTGTGTCCCTCAACTCTATAGTGATTTATAGAAGTTAACTAGTTCTTCTGCGTCTTTCTCAACTTCTTTAACTCGTTGATTAATTCGATCGCAAAGTTCTTTTACTTCTTTTTCATCAATATCGTTGACTTTCACAAATCCCATTTCTAAATTTGTAGAAATATTTTCCATTGTGTTCCATGTATCATATACTTTGTAACTACGTGTAAACACTTCTTCGTAAGTAACGCAATCCAACAAAGTTTCGAGTTCGATTCTTATTCTTTTATAAAGATTTCGATAATATTCTTTAATATATACACTAGCAGTACTATATGCTAGTCCAATACTAATTAATTTCTCTAACATCTCTTCTAATTCATAATCTTCGTACATCAAAGCTAGTTTGATCATGTTTTCTTGATTTAGTGTAAGTTGTTGTTTTTCAGTCATGATAATGACCCTCCTTTAAAATATCTTTTCATTATCACCCCTGTAATTTCTGCGAAAAAAGAAGGGAGCCATGTAGACTCCACTCCTTTAAGCACGACCGCCAGTACCGCCAGTCATTTGATTGCGATACTTGACGTGTTGCTTAATACGATTTAGATATTCGTTGTTGGATGCTTTTTGATTTGTTCGTGCCATTTTAACCATGTCTTTATATGACATTGGCTTCTCTCCAGCTTTCTTGGTTTCCTTAACATAGTCTTTATAATATTTTCCTTTGTTAAGTTCCCAGCCGAGTTGTGTCAATTTGTTTTTCAATAATGCTGCGGTGTTGTTCTTAATGGCGATATCGTTAGTTGCAATGGCTTGTTCATATTGATCCATACCCATGCCTTCTCCCATCTGGGGACGATTCTTACGCCATTTCATACCTTTCTTCCCATAGTGCTGAATCACACTTTGAGAATTATCGATTGCTGTATAACTCATAATTTCCCAGCCATATCCTCAGCGTCGTCTAGATAGTTATCATCAATCCACTGAGCAGATTGAGGCGAACCGATACGAGAATATCCGTCCACTTTCTCATAGACACGCACACGAGAACCTTTCTTGAATAGTTCTTTTTCTTCAGCACCAGCAAATGGTTGAGCTTCGACCCAATAGTCCTCTGTGATAGTCGCTTCGTAATATGGTTGTTCGCTTGATGGCAAGTGCGTGCCAACATTCAACTCATGCTCGAAGCTGCTCTCAGCCATTTCTAATTGAGGAGGGTTAGGGACACGAGATCCACCGTTATAACGATAGAAGTAGAAATATGGTTGCCCATTATAGCCCCAGATTTCGTCGTGGTTATTACGAGTGATGCCGTTATATCCATAGTTACAGTGGATAATAGTTCCTTCTGAATCTAGGAAAATACCTGTGTGACCAAATGCCCCAGCAGAATATCCCTTTTGACCCCAGATGAAAATATCACCAGCTTGTACGTCAGCTTCCGTATTTTCTGCCAACAGTACCCAGCCATTTTGCAACAACCAATCGTGCATTGTCTCAGTCGAACAAGGCCAAGGTAAAGTACTCATACCACCGGCTACACCAGCATAATACATTGATGATGAACAGTCGAATGAGTTAGGGCCTGTACGATGCTCCATAGAATACGTTACTTTTCCTTCACGAGCGATCATCCAAGCGAGGATTAATGCAGGATTTACTGTCATATGTAGTTCCTCCGTTAAATTTGTGGTTTGGTTGTCAATGACGACATCTTATTAGCTTTGTTTGCTCGAGCTTTCCATTGAGCAACACGATCCATTCTAGATTTAACCTTGGCATCAATCAATTTACCATAGGCGTTCTTTTGGAATTTCTGTAACATTTGAGGAGTTACTTTATTCTTACCATAAATCTTTTCAAGAGTTTTATAGTCGGCAGGACCATTAAGAGCTTGAGTATCTTTATATGATTTGATCGCAGCTTGGTCGTACCAATCGGCTTTTCTTTCTGCGTCGTTAGCGACATCTAGGGGTTCAAGTTCGCGTCCTTCGATATCTGCACGATTCTTACGCCATTTCATACCTTTTTTACCATAGTGGTTAATTACGCTACGAGAGTCGTCAATTGCTGTATATGCCATATTTAGTTTCCTCCGGCTTCTGTTTCTTGTTTCTTAAAGTCGTTCGGATTTAGGTGAACGACGTCTTGCCACTTTAAAATTTCTACAATACCATTCTTGTGGTAATCTGAGAACAGTTTGTAGATATCGGCGGTATCTTTAGGAATTGTGAGTGGTTTATTCACAGTGACCATAGCATAGTCACCTTCCCAGCCCTCAGCTTCATAATTAGGAATACGAAGTTTGATTTGAGATCCTGGGAAATATGATTCGCCAAGTTCCCCTTCTTTAAGGTATTGGATAAGAGTTGCAAATTGGTTGTCATAAATAAATGGAGAGCGCAAGTTAACGTCTAACAAAGTAGACATCAAAGTGTGCTCATTACGGTGTTGAAGATCTTGAATAAGGTATTTACCAATCTCTTCGTCAGTTTGTTGCTTCATATCTTCTGTTAAGACATAAGGATATTCGTAGCGGAAATATGGATTGTTATCCACAACCGCTACCTTAGTCCCTTCTTCATCTTCGAAGCGTTCTAGTTTAAACATAAATTAACCTCGTTATCTAGTAATTTGGTCTGGCCACGGATCGTCCGTGGTATAAGTCATAGTTGTAAATCGAATATCTCCAATATCACGATCTGTTGGTACGTCGTTCAAGAATTGCAAGCGCACTTGTCTAGAATCTGTTATACCACCAACGTAGAATGTACCGTAAGGAACACCTTTATCGTTTGTCATGTTTCCTAGTTTAGATCCTGTAGGGATAAAACCTTCTTTAAGACCTCCTTGAGGAATGATGGTTACAAATTTGTTACGGTCTGATGGGTGATCCGCATATCCAGCAGCTCCTCTTCGTTTAATACCGAACCAACCCCATGACAATCCACCCCAAGTGAGTTCGACAGTGGAGTTGATACGACGGAATGTCAATACTGCACCATTTAGAGGAGAACCTGTCATCGGTAATTTAACATTTCCAGTATCACCGTATAAGACACGCCAACAATTTTTAGCTTGATCACGGGTAGCATTCTCAGCATACATCTGAGTCTTGATCCATTTCAATGCGCCATTCTTACGAAGTCGGTCGACATATACGGATCCAATTGGGATGTTCTTAAGAGTTGTGATGTTATCGCCATCATAAGGGTAGTCATTACCAAATACAGTATCCACATCGTTACCAGCAACAATGGTCGTACCTCCACCAGAACCACCATTTACAGCTTTGATAGCTTCAGTCATTAAGGACTTGGTGATAAATGGATCTCCACCATTACGAAGTTTCTCATCAACTACAGCGTCAATACCAAGAGCTAAGTGTTGGTTCTTGATATTGGTTGTCATTTGGGTTAGAAGATTTTCGTATGTTGGAAAAATAGCATACAAGTCATTGAGTTTCTTGTATTCTGATGGGATTTCGATGGTAGGAGCAGGTTTGTTCTCAAGAGTTGTAACCCGTCCATCAACATCACTAACTTGTGATTGTAGACCAGTAACGTCAGATTTAACCTGATTGAGCTCTGGCTTAGTCGCAAAGTTAGTAGTGTCAATAGTTGGAGATTCTCCTGGAGGGCCTGCCGGTCCAGCGGGACCTTGATCACCTTGTGGACCACGTTCACCAGTCTCACCCTTATCTCCTTTAGGACCTGGAGGTCCAGGAGGGCCTTGGATACCTTGTTCACCTTGTGGGCCTGGTTGACCATCTTCGCCCTTAGGTCCCGGAGTACCTGAGCCACCAACGCCTTGTTTTTTGATTTCTCCGATTTCAAGTGCGTTAGTATTAACTCTACCTTCTAGAAGTCCCAAACTTGACCGAAGTTGATTAACCTCAGAAACGCTAGGACCTGGCGCTGGAAGTCTTAATACCACATTCGCGCCATTATATAAAGTTACTCCACCATCAATATCATCGATCGTTCGAAAGTCAACATCTTTGACAAATTCATCAAGCTTACCAGCAGTCACAATATCATTCCACAAGGTCGTCACATAAGCATCGTCCTTCTTAAGAATTGTGGTGATATCTTGAGAAGTGAGCGTATCCTTCAGTGTCTTCAGGATCGCTGCGGAAATGCTCTCAGTTAACTTCTGCTCAATACCTTCTAGTTTGGTGTTGATACCAGAAATACCTGACTCATTGGCCTCAATCTTAGCGTTCAATTCTGTCTTGACAGTATCGGCATACCCATGAGTATCCACTCCCGCAATTGCCCGTTGGACAATAGGATTGATGAATTCCTCGGATTGGAGTTTGGTGTTAATTGTGGAGGTCACACTATCCACAATCGCTTGTTTCTCCTCAGTGAATTTAGAGTTAACCAAAGCTGTAAGATCCAATTTAAGCTGAGGAATATCGACGGCATTAATAATCTCGGCTTTAATTTGCTCTGTTTTGGTTGTGAAATCACTTAGGATATTTGTCTTAATTGTATCCACGTCAATACCAGCAACTTTAGATTCGACGGCTTGAATCTTACTGTCCTGATTTTGCACAGATTTTGATTGTTCTTCTTTGATCGCATCGACCTTGGCTGTAACAGCCGTAAGAACATCAGTTTGGATCTTATTGACATCAATAGACTTGATCACACGATTGAAAATGTCATTCTTAAGAGCGACAGTGTCAATTTCAACTCCATCTTTGTCAGATAATCCAGATTTAGAGATAACTTTGTCAATGATACTACGCAAGAAATCAGTATTCACTACGTCGGATCCCACCTCGACATAGATCGGTGATTCATTTGTGTTGAACTCACGGACAAATAAGTATTTATCGGCTCCAGTATAACCACGGTCTGCCCCATCTTCATCTTTTGGTGAAAATACGTCAAACTTCATGGTAATTGAGTCTGATAAAAATGATGATTTTGGAATAACAATCTTGGCGTATCCAGAATAACCAATTAGGTTGTTAGGAATATCCAAATTTAGGCATCCAGTAGTAGGTTCCCATTTAGCTTGCAATTCCGTAGATGTATCATGAGATGTTCGAAACATAACACCGGAGATAACCTCTATATCCCCGGCAGATGGTTCGGCAAATTTGATACTTAAGCTACGATCACTACCGTCATCAACGATAGTAACCGGTGTGTCTAAGTACCGCATTTAGTTCCTCCTTGAATTATTGTGCAGGAGTTGACTCCTTAGAGAATGGGTATGAAACAGCGATACCGTTTTGACCGAAATATCCTGTTTCAGTGAATTCTGAAGCTGGTTGTCCAGAATATGTGAAGTCACGATTTGCTTGAGCAATGACAAGTTTACCTTCACCATCAAGTTCTGTATGGTTAGGATCTTTGATTGCGAAGATATCCCCAGCTTTGATATTCTTACCATCTTCAGCTAGAGGAATTTGTTCAGCAAATTGTTTGTAGACAACACCATATTTAACACCATCACTCATTACTGTGTTGAGAATAACAGTATGAGTTAGCTTGTTGATTTTTGCGATAGCTTCTGCGTTACTGTCGGATTTCGTATTCGCATTATCAATCTCCTTAACAATTTCTTGTTGCGCAAACTCTGAGAAATTCGTGTAGAATTCCTGACGTTTGATTTGACGCAACAGATCATCGTGTTCTTTTGATGTTTGGTCACCATTAAGAACATAATCCATCACAGCGAAATATGGACTTTCCTGTTTGATGGATACTACAGTCCCGGCGACATTTCCATCAGAACCATAGCGAGGATATACGTTAGTTACTTTGTATTCACCATAAACACCCATTATTTATTTTCCTCCGTAGTGTGTGGATCTGGTTCACCTTCTAGTTTACGCAGATCTTCAGTGAGTTCATTAATTTTATCGAGTAAAGAGTTATACTCTTTTCTGAGTTCCTCTCTTTCCTTGATGAGTTTGTTGTGTTCTTCTTGAAGTTTATTATATTCCTCAAGATAGAATTCAGCTTGAGCCTTAACCAATGCCACGTCACTCTCTGCACGAGTAAGTAGTGTTTGCATTTCATCAAAAGCTCGTTTGTATAATTGTTCTTCGTTCATTCTTTTCTCCTTTTTTAGAATACTGGAACTTTAAATCGTCCAGGGTATATACTGTTTATAGCTCTGAGCGACGCTCTGGCTGCCGCCTGAAATTGAGTGTTCTTTGGATCCCAACCGACGTTTTGCATATGCCCGTAAATATTAGAAAGTTCGTATACTGCCGTTGTTAAATATCTTATAGTTGCCCATAGGTCTATATAGCCGTTCAAAGGCATTTGAGTTACATTAAACGAAAATCCTCGATCTGCATCAAAAGTATCGGTGATTATAACTTCATCACCATAAATTTCAATTCGGTCAATCGCGGCCTCATGAGATCCTCGTCCAGTTCTATTTCGAGAGGTACGGAAACATCTAATACCAGCAAATCGTCCAGACGAACTAGAGTTTATGCCATCCGATGATGACGTTACGCCGAACCCGGCATATAACCCTCCATTTTTTTCGTCATTAAAATGCATAAATGCCGTGTGGATTCCATCAGGAGTTTTTCTCCATATAGCATTTGATCCGGTATGAAATTGTATACTACCACCGTTAAAGAAATTTAAATTAGAACCATCAAGATCAAACTTAACATCACCATTAATCGACGATAAAATACCGCCTTTAATATGCGATGCTGCCATTGTACCCGTCACAATATTACTGGCATCAAGATTGACAATCTTAACTTGCCAAGCATTAAGAGTGCCAGTAGTAATCTTACTAGCATTCAAATCCTCAATCCAGCTCTCTTTAATGAAAGCCCGACCATTGGCAATAACATCACCGTCTAAAACAATGTTTTTACCCTTAAGTCGTACTCCAGAAGTATCGGCATTGATTGAGGTGATGACATCTTTAGGACCAGTCAGTGTTAGAGCCCATGCATCATTCTTCTGAGATATGACAGTTGAGGATACGCCGCCGGAGGGTTTATACCGTCCAACAGTTTCTCCGCGCACCAGCATAATCTCCTTGATACCAAATCGACCTTCACCAGTCATCTTAATACGGAATGAGAATCGGCCATTATATCCGTTGACATTGTCAAATATATGAGAACCGGAAACACTAAATGTATCTTTGGTATAGGTTTGGTATTGATATCCGGGTTGCGCGGTTAGACCCTTAGTATACACCGGAGTTCCTGAGTTATCGATGATTTGCAATTCGACATTCATATCTTTATTGCCTCGATAAGCATTAGTAGCGTTCATATAATATTTGCAATAGAAAGTATACTTATCACCATCTTCCATTTTGTCTATTACCAGAGGTAATGACACAAATGCGGAATTGTTTGAATATGTTCCATCATAACTACCCTTAGAAAAATAGAAGTACTCAGCCGTTCCATAATTTCCAGGTCTGTTAGATATTGTATATCCATCAACTCCGTTAGTGAAGCCACTTAATTTCGCGGATAAGAATGTATCTGTATCAACAATCAAGTTGTCAGTCGATTGCGATGCGTTGGTGATAACAGTTCGGATTTCATCACTGTTTTGGATTAGTTGGGAAATGGACGTGGTGATGCCATTTTGAGTAGTACCAAGAGTACGTTTGTAGGTGTCTACGGTTTGTAAGACTTCTTGGAATTTCTCGCTTGAATCGAGATCGATGTCCTCATATGCCGGAGCATAATCCGTCCATAAGTCCCCATCCCACATCATTGCGTCTTTAATATCCACAGAGACACTATCACCTTTAGCTTTGTTAGGCGTATCGATACGGAATCGGATTTGCATACCATTATTGAGGGATTGTTCATTGATCCAAACATGACCTACTTTGGTTTTGTAGTCGTTTGATGTGGAAATATCCCAGTTGTCTTTGTTATACTCAGATGGTAGACCGAATTTATTATCACCTACAACCCATTGTAGATAAGTGGTGTCGCTATAAACCTCACAAGAAATCCGCATGTTTGCAATACCAGGAGTTGTCGTGCGACATTTGTATTGGATATTCAGACGGTCGCCGATCTTGTATCCAAGAGCCTTCAGGGTCTTTTTGTCGATAAACCAATATCCACCAATAACCTGCCAGGCGTTATTACCTTGTAGGTTCGTAAGAGGGCCGTCGAAATGCATTTCGGTCTTAGTTCCCATCAACAAATTACGACTACCGTATTTCTTAGGCATCTTTTGGTCAATGACAGAGGTTAACTCCGTCTTGATTTTACCCGCTTCCTGAGTGACACGAGTGGCTACATCAGTAGTTCGAGCATAGTCAACTAGTCTGTTGTTGATTTGGGTTTGGATCTTACCGTCTACTAGATTGAATTTGGTATCTGTATATGCTTGAGCCTCTTCTGCTCTTTTTGGCAATTCCTCCAGAATAATCTTAGCTTCTGAAGCTTTGATACGAAGACCAAGTTCTTTCTCGGATTGTGTAATAGCAGACGATACAACAGATGTGATCTTACCATCAACATCTCGAGTAACCTTATCAACTGATGTCTGAATACCATCGATCCTTGTATTGAGATTTGTCTCAACGGCTGTGACTTTACCGCTCACAGTATCTAAATCAGTACGAGATACCTTGGCAGAAATTGAGTCTTTGATAACCCTTAGTTCCGCAGAAGTACTCGCCGCATTCCCATCAACCTTCTTCTCCAGGTTTTGTGCAGCGATTTTGATTTCGTTAGCCTTCTGATCAATCGAGCTTGACACTTTACTGATCTGACCATCGACGGTTGCTTTGTATTGGTTAACGGCTGTTGAGATCTTGTCTGGAACTAGATTAAGTTCGGCTTTAGCGTTTTCAATCAATCCATCAAGATGATTTACTGTTTCTTGATCGGCTTTAGCCCTCAATCCAGTATTAAGATGTTCGATCTCAGTAGCATTGGTTGTAACTCGACCCTCAGTGTCAGTAATCCGACTCTTCATAGACGCCAAATCGCCATCAACTGTAGATTTGTAGTTCTTCCACTTCTGATCTCCGTCAGCAGCACTAGGTACCCAGCCAGTAGCTTTAGTACCTTCTTCAACTTTCCACTTGTATGTGTATATGTTAGCACCGTCTTTATTAGCAATTTCTTTGATTGTCAACTGCCGATAACCGACAATCGACGGATATGTGACAGTTACATACTTCTCAGTACCACCAGGCAACTCAAATATAGCTTCACCATTAGTAGGAGCCAAGTCCTCGCCATCCACAGTAACTTTATCAGTGGCCGGATCGAATGGGCTAATCTTAAATTTGGAATTCATACTGGTAGTATTCTTAACAAAGAATGACCAAGTATACGGAATAGAGTAATTCTTAGACTCAAAAGGCATGTAGAATGTATTGTGTGTTGGCACATGAGAAATCTCATCAACCAAATAATTCCGAGCACCAAGTAGTTGCCCGTTTTGCATACCTCCGCCACCTTGGACTACGTTCCAAAGTAAACCGCCTCCGCCGTTCATCTCTAAAGTACCATCCAGTAAATTAGGATTTCCTGGTTTGATACGCTCTAATTCAGCAGCTAGTTTTTCTTTGATGTCACTGACCTTGACAGTAATATCGCCATCAATCTTCTTAAGCTTCTCGTCAAGCTCATTCTGAATTGGTGTGAGGTCAGGTCGCCAACGTTTCTCAGCATCGGCAATAGCGGAGTTAATATGTGCTTGGACATCGGCATTGATATCTCGCTTAGCAGATTCAATAGCGTCGTTTACTTTGTCAGTAACCTTCTGTCCGAAATTAGCGTCGATGACAAGAACCCAGTTCTCACCATCAAAACGCCACATCTCAACTTCACCCTCACCACCAACAGGTTTAAACCACAAGTCATCTTTAGATACCTTCTCACGAGGAGGTTCCTCAGGACCATAGAAGTTTTTGTTCTTGTTGTTGGCGCTGGTTAGGATTGTATGGATCAAACCGTCCTTCTCTCCGTAGAGAGCGTTGTTGACAATCTTGTTTGTAAGGTCTTGCCATTGGGCTTTCTGCTGATCTGCTAAACTAGCTCGACCAGTCCCACTGGAACTTGCTTCGATTTTGATGATTTGCTCAGAGAGAGCGTCATACACAATCTTACGGACTTTGACAGTCACGTCGCAGTCAATCTTAGGCACATACACGTCAACAGTATCACAAAGTTGGATCTTCTCCAAAGCTTGAATGATACGTCGATCCCATTCGGTGGAATCTTGTAGCGGAATCATCTCAACTTCAACACTCAAATCAGGTTTATCCGCATCTTTGTTTTTAGATGTGAAATATGATTGAGCTTTAGCTGTAACTTGTGCCGGAGTAGGAGCTTTCTTCTTAGTTTCTTCCCCTTCTTTATGGGTTGAAGAGTCGTTAAACTCTGAACTCAAATCCAAAGGCACAATTCTTTTAACGAAGTAGTCGTCATAGTGAGGAGATTTGATAATATCCCCATAAATAACTTGTTCTGCTTCGTTCTCACCCTCAGGAGTGAATGTCACGTATGGTAGAATTCGAGTGAATTTACCAGCCATAGATGATTTAACTTTAACGTTCTTAAGATTCTTGCGTGGACGAATGGTTGTTACGTGATCTTTACCACGTTTGGAGTATAAGAAAATCGTATTGTTCGTGCGTTTAATTTCTCCACCCCAAGTATCAATAAATGATCCTTCTTCTCCCGCAATAGCGTTAAGAACATTCCGAATATCCATATTTGTGTCTTTAGACGTTTGAATATCGGAGATAAAATTATACTCAATCGGATCCACAGCAGCTCGTTTAACTTGTTCCCAAGCTCCAGACGGTGTTGCGGATTTAATTGAGAGTGGTTTAATGATATTACCAGACAATTCGTCAGTCTTAGTAACACCCTTAACCGTAATTTGGTTTGAATCGGCCTCTTTCTCAATCTCGTAAATACGAAATGCATGAGGTTCATCATAGTCGTTTGGCTTAACCAAAATATAACGGTTTTGAGTGAGCGCTTGGGCCCACTCTCCACCGACAGGATATTTTAGTTCAAGCTCAAATTCTGCATTACGAACTTCAGTGACTTCTGCAGATATGGCGTCGTATAAGATCCCCATACCATTAGTATCAAAGACCCGTTCGTTCTGTTCATATAAAATTGGTCTCAAACTAATACCCTCCAATTAGGGGTCAGAGTTATCGTAGCTGGAGCAGTACCTTTAGTGGCTGTGAAATATACCCGGTTTGTCCGAAGATCATTTCCGGGTTCCAGTTTGAAGAACTCTTTCCCAACAGTATTGTTGTTTTTGTTTGTGATTGTGGATCCTGACTTGGAATATACAATGTATCGAGAACTATCAATTATGATTGTCTCGTTTTGCATATCCTTGATTGTCATAGCCGTGGATCCAATAGAAATTTTCAAGTTACCCGTAACTCCAGAGAATTGTACCGTTGGTCTGGAGAAATATAAATTAGGATTATCAATCACATCGCCAGAGTTAACAACTCGAGGTTGATTATCCACATTATATTTAAACGGCTGACATTTAAGTTTCACTTTGAACGAAATACAACCTTGATAGAAGTATTTGTTTTCGTAAGTTATTTCTGTCATGATAACTTTGTAAATATGACTTTGATCGAAATATGGAATGAAGTCAATCCAATTTCCAATCCCGTGGTTAAATAAGAAGTTGATCCTATTACGGGCTAGTGAAATATCTCGATCTGAGTCATTATGACTTCGTCCGTCATAGAAACAGCTTAGCTCGAATTCGGTTGGCTCATAACCTTCATCGTCAAAAGCCAACTCTCCTTCGTAGCCATTTGGTGACTCGAAAGTCACACGTCTTTTAGGTGTTTCTATATCGGGGCGATCTTGGATAAATATATGATAATCTTCAGACTTGTATCCGTTGATCATAAAATATCCAGGCTTTAAAGGCATCACCATAATACTTCCTCACCTTTCCCTCGACGAGCTTGATCGTCAAAGTCTTTAATATGTTGTTGGATTTCTCTAGCAAGTTGTTTTCCGTCAACAGGTTTGCCACCGTTATCCACTTTAACTGTAATAGAGTATTCTTTATTAGAGTTGTCGTAGACGTTGGTGTTGTTAGAATGTATAGCACCAGGAGCTCCAGGATAAGCTGGGCGTGGTACATTAGTTGGGTCGATGTTTAGTCCACTTAAAATGTTGCCATTTTGAAGTTTGTCCAAATTGGTTGTATCGACGACAGGAGTGATCGTTGGACGGTAATCCATGTCTGCGAGAGAATCATCAAGTAACGTTCCAACAGTATTCACAGCATCAGCTACAGCAGAAGCCATACCATTTGCGTGATCAACAGCAAGAGATGCTACGTCAGAGAATCCATTAGCAAAGGTTTTACCCATTTGCTTAACAGTTCTAGGCATTTCTTTCGCAATACCCATAGCAACCCCTTGAGGAATATACTTACCGACATTTGCAGCAAATAACCGTGATGGTGATTTGATCTTGGCTTTAGCTCGAGCAGCACGTTCGGCTTGTGCGACAATTTCATTGGTAGCGGCGATAACAGAACCTAGATGAGCTCTAATACCAGCAGCAACCCCTTGTGAAATCATCGAACCGACGTATACACCACCAGCATGAGCCACACCAGCAGCGGATCTTACACCGTTCGCAGCTTGCATCATACCGGTAAGGATTGTGATATTAAGCAATGCCATAGCCATACGCATAGCAGATACCATTTGCGTTCCTAGTTGGAGTATAGTGGCTTGCATCATTGCGCTCGAGCTACGGATTTGGTTTGCCATTTGCATCATAGCTGTCATAATTGTCATCTGCATGGTCATAAATGCCATTTGCATTGATGCTCTCATCATGTTTAGAGACATGTTCATTTGAGCATTAATTTGTGACATAGACGAAGCCATAGCTTGAGCAATTCTAGCCATTGATGATGTCATTGCCATAGCTGCTTGGTTCATGGACATTTGGATTGATTGGACGATTCCAAGCATACCAGTTGTCACTGTCGTACGAACTAATGCCATAGATGTAGACGCACTAACGCCCATCATAGCAAATCCTCTAGCCATACCAGCAGCGGCTTGGGCCATACCTGTCGATACAACGTTAGATACAGATGCCATATTTGTACGGATAGCATTTACAACACTGAGCATTCCGACATTAACAGCCATAGCAACCATTGTCATAGATGTCGCAGCAGACATACCCATCATAGCAAAGCCTTGTTGCAATGCGGCACGAGCTTGGTTCATACCGTTATTCACAGCATTAACAACCAAAGTCATTGCCATTGTCATCGCAGTACCAAGAACTGCAAATGATGTAGTGGATCCGGCAGCGCTAGCACCAAATTGCGCAAGAGCAGTTCTTGCTTGGTTCATAGCATTACCGAATGCTGTTGTGCCATTAGAAATAGATGAGAACGCAGTACTTAAGTTGGTTACAGAAGAACCTGCAGTTGTAAATATCATTCCTAATGAAGACATTGAAGCAGCTAATGCTGTAATTCTAGCGATAAACTGAGTTAATGTATTAGCAACTTTCTCTAGTCCTGCTGCTAATATAGTAATACCAGGAGCAGCCCCCATAGATGCTTGACTGATACCAGATAAAGCACTAGCCACTCCCTTAATATTGCTTGCCATACCGCTAGCTGAAGATTTAATCTTCTCAGACGAAGACGCAAATTTCTCTAACGCAGAGGCAGCACTTGGGGCAGCAGATGAGGCAGTCTTAAGAGCAGAAGCAATATCTTTAATTGCTCCACCAGAGCCCTTACGAGTACTCATCTTGTACATGACAGTATCAAGTTTGTCTAAGTCTGCACGGAATCCGTTCAAGTTACCTGTATATGACGCTCCACCTAAGAGTGCGACAGCACCAGATACAGCGGTAATTGCGGCTGCGGCTTGGAATCCATGATCAGCGATAGGTTTCATACCTTTACCCATCAACTCGATACCTTTACCTACGTCTCTAAACGCATGACCGACAGCTTCAATAATACCTTTGATGGCATTACCAACAGAATCAACAATCTTAGAAACACCGTTCATTACGTGCTCAATACCTTTACCGAATCCTTCGGCAAATTTACCAGCACCTTCGAATGCTTTACCAACTCCTTCAAGAGCGGATTTAATAGCACCACCGATAGATTGAACTACCGAAGCAACACCTTGTAATGCTGCTTGAATACCTTGACCCACTCCTCGAGCAGCAGAGCCAATTCCTTCAAATGCGGCTTTAATAGCACCACCAATAGATTGAACCACCGATGCTACACCTTGTAGAGCTGCTTGGATACCTTGACCGATTCCGACAAATACATTCTTGAGAGCTTCACCAACAGATCTGATAACATTAGCGAAAGCGTTGATTGCTCCAACAATACCCTGCATAACAGAGTTAACGATAGAAGCAATACTAATGAATATAACTTGAATGGTTTGTCCAATGGTTTGAACCACGGTCACGAACCCTTCGATTGCTGTTTTAATAAGATCAACTACCGAAATAATAACATCTGCTATTGACCGTATTATAGAACCTAAGTTCTCTACGATCGCAATAACGGTATCTGCAATTGCTTGTATCACATTAGATACTTCTTGAATCAATGTCTTGATAGCATCAATAAGAGGGACTAAAATAGGTGCTAATGCTTGTGCAATACGTTCAATTACTTGTAGAATTACCTCGATAATAGGTTCCATTATTTTAAGAATTCCCTCAATAATAGGACCCACAAGCTCTTGAAGAACTTTTAGAACTATCTCAGAAATGACACTCAATAGCTGTGTTAAAGCAGGAATAAGCCTGTCTTTAACTCCAATTAAAGCTTTACCAAATTCTTCAACAAATTTAGTAGCCATTTCTACGGCAGTTTGCACAAGAATTCCCATATTATCTATGATACCTTTTGAGAATTCGATAATTACTTTAACACCAGAGTCAACCAATCGATGCGCATTGCTTGCTAAGCCATCCAATAATGCCAATATCATTTGAACAGTAGCAGCAATTATTCGAGGTATACCTTGAGCTAATCCTTCAACGAATTGAACAATAAGTTCGATACCGGCTTTCATCAACCTAGGACCAGCTTCAACAAGAGATTCGACAAATACTAGTAGTCCTTGGACAATATTCGCAAATGCCGCGGGAGCAGTCTCGGCCAAATTCTTGATAGCCATACTGAACGCCAAGAATCCGATACCGGCAATAGCGATAGACGCTGACGCCATAATTGAAGAGGCGCCGAATGACAGTAACGTCTTAGATAGTATTGCCATACCACGAGCAGTACCTTGGGCTAATTTAGCGGCACCAATCAAAAGAATTAAGTGACCAGCCAATGCGCCCAAACTGATACCCACCGCGATCAAGTTTAGCGATGCTAACAATGCAATCGGAACAGCTAATGCAGTCAATGCAACAGACAGAATAAGTAATTTACCGGCATCGCCGACACTTACTTTTTCTAGACTCTTAGACATAATTACCAGTCCGGCCATAGCAGCACCCATCGCTACAGTAGCAGCGAGAATACTTTGCCATGGATAGCTAGCAACTTTAGATAGAGCGTTACCTATTGTGTTAACGGCATTTGATAATGCAATGATTGCAGCAATATCCCCAGCACTAGCATCGACCTGAGTCATTACTTTGGAAATATATACAAATCCTGCCAATACCACACCGATTGCCACAGTAGCAACGGTTAGACTTTGCCATGGTACTTTAGCCACCTTCTCCAAAGTATTACCGATAGATCCAAGCAATCTTGAGAATTGTTCAAATATAGCTGCAGTTGCTAATGTTTGTTGGATACTACCCGACATTCCACTAACTTGTTTAGCGGCGAATCCTAATGCCACAATAACTGCACCAACTCCCGCACAAGCAGCGGCCAAGTTTTTCCATGGTATTGTGGATAGTTTTTGTACGGTTTTACCGATAGAATATATAGCCAAAGTGAACGCCATAAGAGCGAACATTGACTTGTATTCGATTTTGACGGATTTCAATAGGTGAGCGACACCTATCAATTCTGCCATAATGGTTGTTATTGTACCGAGTGCTAATAACACACCATCCAAACTTAGATTTGCTAATCCTTCGACGGTTTTACCTAATATGAATACAGACCCAGCGAACGCAATCATGCTTAAAATAGATTTAGAATCCGTCTTAACACCTTGTAATGCGTTCATAACAATAAGCATTTCACTTAGTAATATACTGATTGTACCTATTGCTAGTAATAACTGATCCCACTGGAATTTAGCCAACTTCTCAACAGATAATGCTAAAATATAAACCGAACCAGCAAACACAATCATACCTTGTATAGCTGTCTGTTTAAATTTCACATTGCCTATCTTACTCATAGCATGAGCCATGACTTCCATCAATCCACCAACTGAGGATACCGCAGAAATCATTGAATCAATTGGTAAATTGGCTAATTTCTGAACCGATAATACAAGTATTCTTACAGATATAGCGAAACCAATCATTGATGCTAACGTTCTACCACCAACAACAGTGCCATTAAGCTGTTTCATACATAGAACGAGAGCTTCCATAAGTCCTGCTGTGGCAGAAATACCTTGAATAGCGGCACCCGGATCTAATTTGGATATGGCTTTAACGGACATTACTAAAATACGTAAAGATATAGCAAAGCCGATCATCGATGCTAATGTACGTCCACCTACAACTGTACCGTTGAGCTGTTTCATACATAGAACAAGAGCTTCCATAAGAGCTCCAGTAGCAACAATTCCTTGAAGCGCCGCTTCTGGCTGAAGCTTGGCGATTGCTTTGACGGACATTACAATAATACGAAGAGAGATCGCGAAACCGATCATAGATGCCATTGTTCGTCCTCCGACGACAACACCATTCATTTTCTTCATACATCTAGAAAGCTCTTCCATCAATGCTCCGGCCCCAACCATACCGATAACGGCACCTTCAGGGTCTAGTTTAGCAATTGCTGCAACAGAGCTTACGATAATGCGCAAGGCAATAGCGAAACCGATCATTGCAGTGGCTCCACCTTTGTTATAACTTACATTATCGAGTTCTTTCATACTATCAGTCATTGTGCGCATTAAAGCACGAACTCCGACCATAGCAACACCAATTTCGGCCACACCCATACCTTTAAGTTTAGCAAGGGCTCCAACAACGATTCGCATAGCGAAAGCAAATGCAATCATCTTGGTTATTCCGGCTTTAGATGTCTTCTCGACCTCTGAAAGTCGTTTCATGGATTTAACCAGACCGTTCATGACGAATCTGATTCCGGCAACAGCAGTTACCATGCTATCCATATCCATTCCTTCGAGCTTCTTAAGAGCACCAGCAAGAATACGAATCGCAATAGCGATACCGATAAGAGTAAATCCAGCGCCTTTAGGTATTCCATCGATAGCGCCAAGTGTCTTGACTATCTTCATCATACCCGCCATAGCAGCACCCATAGCAATCATTGCTTTGGATAGATCTTTCATATCAATCTTGGACAATTTATCCAATGATACTGCAAGCATTAAGCAGGCTACGGAAATACCAATAAGGAGTCCAACTTTAATACCTTTAGCAAAGTCGTTTAGAGCGCCTTTGAAATCAGATAATACCTTCTTAACAAGAGGTACGGACTCTTTACCTTTATCAAGGAATTTGTCAAACATTCCTTCGAATCTGTCTAAGAATTTGGTAACGAGTGAGTTATCACCCGACTTGAACTTAAGCCATTTGTCAAACGCAAATAACCCGATTAGGGCTTGGACAATATCCGCTCCGTGGAATGATTTGAAAATATCTTTCAACAGATCATATCCCTGTTTTGCCATGTTAGCAATTCCGGAGAATACCGATTTGATAGTTCCGCCAATTTGGCCAACAACATTAGATAGTCCGGATTTGACAGATGAAAGAGAATTCTTGATTCCATCTCCAATATTGCCGAAAGCTTTACCCACAACGTCTTTTACTTTACCGAAGTTATTCTTAACTCCGGATAAAATATTAGACATGCCAGTATCTAAGCTATCTACGAATGATCTCATTCCAGGAGAAATAGCTTTAATACCATTCTTGATAGAATTACCAATTTTGGCAAATATACCGTTGTCGGAGAATGTCTTAGGAAATGCTTTTACAATAGACTTGAATCCATCAGCAATTTTAGGACCGATACTCGAGAATGCTCCACCGAAAGCAGTCATAATTCCTTTAAACACACCGAATTTCTGAATAGACTCTCGCAAGCCTTCTACAAATTTTCGAATAGAGTCGGTGATCTTAACGAGCATATCAGTGAATTTAAGCAATCCACCACCACTGTTGGTTCCAAAACTAAACAACGAGAAGAATCGTCCTACGATATCTGCAGCGATTTTGAAGAGTGTACCAAGAATGCTCAGAACATTACCAATGACCTTACCAATGTTAGTAAAGCTTTGCATAATGTTGTGGTTCTGACGCATAGTGTTAAGGAATTTAGTAACTCCGTCGGCAGCTCGCTTGAATACAAGAATCACACCATCCATAGAACCTACTGTCGAATTAAATCCTAAAGATAGTTTATGAACAATCGCCCATACTGTGTTAAACACAGCACCGAACATTCTACCAAGAGAAATAAGAGTCTCTTGAATGGCTGCGTTCTTCTTAAGATTCTCGGTGAAGTTTCTGAAACCTTCTGTAACACCTAGCAATCTTCGAGCAGAGTCCTCGTATGTTCCGATTGATTCCCGGAAGCCATCACGGAAGTTGGTCATGGACTTGAATACGAATTCGAATCCATTCTTTATTGAGTCAAAGAATGCCGTTTGTCCACCCATATCTTTCCATGTTTTCAACATGGCATTTCGATAGTTACCTAGACTACGCTCCATGTCAAGAACCGTGTCATGATAAGTTCCTTGAGAATCGTCAAAGAACTTATTAACAATTTTTCCGACGTCTGTCCAAAGGCCCTTAGCCTCTTCAAATCCACCGAATAGATATTCCCAAGAAGTAGCCCATCCAGAACCAATCGCTTCTTGTACCGTATCTACCAATTGTCCAAACGATTTAATTTGAGTCGCAGCGTTTAACATCGCCTCATCTACTGAGAATTCTTTCAAAGTATTAATCAATACTTCGGACGTTAACCAACCGCTTTTCAAAGACTCACGGAATGATTTGGTCATATCCCGAGCATTACCCATCTTCTCAGCCATTTGAGTCAATCGGTCTTGGAATAATTTACCACCCATACCGGCATTAACTACAGAGTTCCAGTCCTGAAGACCTACTTTACCTGAAGCCAATGCTTGAGATAACTGATACATCGCCATAGATGCTTGTTCAGTATTTGATCCAGACGCTGCGGCCAAGTTAGAAATACCTTTAATCGCAGTTGCTGAATCTTCTAGACCTACACCGGCAGCAGTAAACGTACCGATGTTCTTGGTCATATCTTTAAATGAGTAAATAGTTTTGTCGGCGTACTCATTCAAGTCCTCTAATACTTTAGAGGTTTTACGCATACGTGTACTTTGGTCTGGAATTTCCCACTCGGTATTCGTCATGATCGTTTGTACAGATCCGAGCTTTTCTTTATACTCGTTTAAACCATCAATAGGCCCAGAAAAGAATTTGGACCCGAAGCTGATAGCTTTCTGTAACATGTTACCCATGACAATACCCATAGCGACATCCATAGCATTAAGTGATCCTTTAACGGATTCCGCTGCTCTAGAAAATGCCCCTGTGAGTGGATTCAGATTTATACCAGATGCTTTCGAATTTAAACTGTCAATAGATTTGACAGAATTGGGAAATCCCTGGTGATTATCCGCCTTTTGGAATATACCTTTCAATCGGGAAAGAATACTAGATGTCTTAGCCGTTCTACTAGCCACATCAGTGTTCATCTGCTCAATTGATTGTGCAGCACCTTTCATGTTAATTCCTTCGGTGCTACGAGTAAACATTCCTTTAAGACGAGATAATAGGCCTTGGGATTTTGACGTTGATTTTGAAATTGCGTCAGGGATAGCGTTCATCTCTTTAGCAACGTTCTTAGATGCGTTACCACCATTGATCTTGGCAAAAGCTTGTTTCATCTTTTCAAGAGCAGAGATGGTGTCGTTGGCATTTTTGGTAAAGCCCTTATTATCCAGGGTTACCTTGGCGACTTTCTCGTCAACATATCCGGCCATTAATTACCTCCTATCGTCCTTCTAAACCTACAGGGTTAATATTGTATTTTTTATTATATTCTACATCACGCTCTCGTTTGCGAGTACGTTTTCGATTTGCTATAGCACCGGCAGCTACTCCGGCTAAAGCATTAATTTGATTTCTCGGGTTGCTAATATAGGCCTTAGCCTTAGCTTTCAGCAATAAATTGTTATAAACTTGAGGATATTCCTTATTAACAGTTTGTTCAGTTAATTTCTTAACCGAAGTAAGACCTCCTTTCATTTTAGATAAGCTTTTAAAACTTTATCGATAGCAGATTTGTATGCTGAATCGATAGCTTTAATAATATACGGATGCGGAGGAACGTATCCACCCGTACCAGTACCGTGGCCATAGTGAATGATTATAGCGATGTTAACACCTTTATTAATATGGGTGTTAAATATCTCTATCTCTTCGCCACGACCAGTTTTGTTAATCTTATACCCCCATGAATTGGCGGTTTTACCAGATTTGTAAGGAGTTGCAGCTTTTAGGGCTTCTACGATAGCTTTACCTAGTTCATCTAAAGAAACCCGTCGATCTTTCTTAAGATACTTTTCCAAATTATTGAACGAACCGCTAGTTGTTATTCTCATTCGCTTCGTCCTTTATAACTTTTCTTAAGATCTTTCTTAGCAGTCTTATAAGCCTTCTTAAGAGCCTTATTACGTTTCTTAAACTTATGTTTATACATATGACTGCCATCCATTGATCTCATTGCAGCTTCAGCTCCAATACCCATTGCTCCGTATCTGGTCAATATATTGTTTCCAGTAAGAAGTCCGCCATACATGGAAGCAACTGATGCTTTATATCCAAGTCGTCTCCAAAAATCCGGTTTCTTACCCTTGTAAAGTTCTTTAGACTTTTTGAGTGATTGCTTATAGTTCTTCTTGAGAACATGCTTATCACTAATATAGTTTTTACGAACTCCCCATTTCATTCCTTTTGTTCCAAAATGTTGGATTACATCATCAGAATGGATTATGACTGTTGGATCAATCATTTATTCTCCCTTCTTCTGCGTTCTTCCTCGCGTCGTTTCATGATAATAGCTCGTTGCTCTTCCATGATTTCCGCCTTAGTCATTTTCTTAGGAGGCTCTTGTAAAGAACCTACGCAATTCAGAAGCATAATTAATTTGTTCAAATTTCGATTTTCCCAATCGAAAGGGATATGGTTCAAAGCCATCATAGCATAAATTATCTCAGACGTATATACCTTTTTACGTTGTGCGACTCCTCTAGCACTACCTTTTTCTTTAGGGAAAACT
>ENA-OWLC01000005-OWLC01000005.1-metagenome-genome-assembly--contig:-NODE-5-length-68269-cov-5.095655_pt1 | contig 68269 bp, 100 predicted proteins | sample MGYA00245344_ERZ651092 | MGnify/ENA primary metagenome ERZ651092 (study PRJEB26857, sample SAMEA4031755) | metagenome | biome: human; feature: oral; material: saliva | place: Philippines | collected 2014 | study... | reverse complement strand
ACCATAAGCGTAGATTCAAATGTCTAAGTATAATCACTCTTAAGTGACAAACACCGGAAGGCAAGGTTCCGATTCACCGGTGCCAGATCCCGGCGCTGGGCACTGCAGCGCAGGCTGCCAAAATTTCGCAGAAATTTTGGATATGGGTATAGCAGTCCTTAGACTGTAGTTGCCGACTCTACCCTGGTCGGCCCGGGTTATAAAGGAAATCAATTATGACTTTTGAATTTATGAAAATAAATCTAAAAGGTTATGAAGCTTAATCCATCGCCGCAATTAATGTTTTATTTTTCTGTGGCATTGCGATCAACCACACCTTTTTGTTTTTGCTCTCGATAACGCTTTGCCCTAATCTCCCTTGCTTTCTCTAAAGCTGGATTTTCAGGGCTCTTCATTATAGAATTGAAATCATATTCAACATCAGGATAAGGCACTGAATCTATAATGGCCTTTAGCTCTTCTTTACTTTTTGGGCATTCGTGCTGAGGAATCCTAATTAGCTTAATGCCGGACTCTTCTGCTTTTCTGTCCTTCTTTTTATCCTTGAACTGCTGCCACTTAAAGCCTGTAATGTCTTTGTGAAAATGTTGTACGAATTGGGTATGTTGCCATCTGTTATCATAGATGCTCTTTATCATCTATTTCTTGATGTTTCCACCAAGGTCGGACTATATCTTCAGCCAGTAATGGCTGTTGGATGTTCGTGTCTGGTTTATCAAGTTGGATTCTTTCACCAGTTAGTCTCTGCACGTTCCCTTTACCAATAATCCGTTCAAGGGCTTCGCTCAGTATTCTCATAGATTTTATTTTATTAAAATCGATGTATTCTGTGTTTCCACATACATCACATTTTAACATTATAGAACCCTTAGAGTTCACTGAATTAATCCAATAGGGGCGCATCCACCCCGTCCAATTCTACGACTATTCCCATTTCTTTGACGAAGCAGTCATATCTCGTCCCATCTGGAAGACAAGCCTCGTATATAACATTACACGTAGGATAAAGCTGGCAAAGATAGCCATAAATAATGCGTTGTTCATTGGAGCCTCTATTATCGGCCGCCATAACAAATACCCTGAATAGAACTTAGCTCTCCATGAGCAATGCCATCTAGAACCTTTCCAAGTCCATTATCGTAAAAGAACTTGCGATAGGCCTCAAAGGCTTTATCGTCATCAACACGTTTAAAATTGTGAGTGGCAAACTTCCAAATGGCGCGTTTATCAATCAGTTCATTGATATAGCAGGCGTTATAAACTTTATCTACAATCAATGCAACTTCAATGCCATCATCTTCGAGGACGGCAACAACGACCTGATGGTCGAAGCTGCCTTCCACATTAAAGCCCATTCTTTCAGGGGCCATATGTACTATCTTCATCTGAATCCTTTTCTGAGCAATCCTTCTTACACTTACACCTATATAGTATATACATATGCTCAATGAGAAGTAGGAATGTCGCCAATGCGAACATACCTAAAATGAAGACTACTGGCGCCATAAAAATCAATGGCCACGGGACAAAAGCAATCTCCCCGCCAATCTTCATTATTATCATAGGCAGAATGCCCGCAGTAAACCCAACACCAATAAGCTTTAGATTATGGAATGACAATTCATCCTTATCTAATGCGATTTTGGCTTTTCTTTTCTTGCTATTTGTAGAACGAACTGTCATGTCTCAATCCTTAAAAATTGTCAGGTATCATCTTTTGTATTCCGCAATAATTATGATTTGGGCAAGCAGAACATTTTCCCGGATTGCCTCCGGAAGTAGAGTCAGAGTTCATAAATTTGATAGCTATTTGTTTTAGCGGTCCATCAATAAAGTCCGGCCGCTTGGTCACTCCTGTATTGGCATTAGGAGTCCATCCAAATGGAACCCTAATATCATGTACAGTATTAACCTTAATCCCTATGTCTTCTATATGCTTAACAATTGCCATGTTTCTTGGATTATTGTATGCATACATCGGATTATTTTTATCGTCCTGATGGAAAGGGCTCAGTAGGAAAACCTCAATTCCATCTTCCATCAATAGGATAAGGTCTATCGACGTATGAAACGTCTTTCTTGGCTTTCTGCCATAGGACCAAAATATAAGCTCGTCATTAATGGCGCCCTTAGAGTTATACACCCTATCAGAGATTTTATCTAAGGTCTCAGTAAGAAACCTACGCAAAGATGCCTTATAAGACTCGATGCCTTCATCTCCGGTCGGGAGTATCTTTCTAATTTTACGCTCAAAATAGAGGATTGGGGCATTGCTAGGTCCATTCAAATCAGACATGTAGATCTTGATGGCTTCGTATAAAGCCAGCGCGGCCCGCTCCTTCCCATTCAGATTTTCATCATCAGAAGAAAGACCATCAAAACAAATGATTTGATTTAGACTACGATAAACTGTATCCGGCGCATCAATCTTATTTCTGCATTGGGTATACAATTTAAACATATTAGCATTAAGCTCCATATACGGAGCGTCAGCCCTAGTTCTTCTATCATGAGAAGGTATTTCTACCTCCTCCTTTAAGACAAGCTCTTCTATTTCATTGTTAAACATTTTGACCGATACCCTGTTTAGCAGCAGTATTTTGCTGAATCAGTGCATCAAACTCACGGGGAGTCATTTCTTCAAAGTAGGCTTTCTCAGGCCAGAATCTAGTTGGAATATCGCCCTTAAAGGATGCAACCTTATTCTTACCAATGCTCCAAATAACAAGAGGCTTTCTGCGGCGAGCTTCATCTTCGCTGTAATCAATATGATAAGCTACTGCATTCTCACGCAAACCATGCAATTCATTCCAGCCATGCATAATCAAGTTACTGTCATACACAAGGCTGTTAGATTCAGCGATGTTGTTATTGTGTGGACGAACATCTGGAGGCATCTTCGTGTACTCTACAGTTGAAACAACGGTTAACCCGTATTCTACAGAGTATGCTTTCAGCTCGTGTGAGATGTGTTGAAACTTCTCACGTCCAGACCTCTCGGTTGGAACCTGAATCAAGTGGAAGTTATCAATGAAGAAATAGATGTGGCGACCAGGATATTTGTCACGGTAGTTAGCCATCAACGTCTTAATAAACGCCAATGAACGACCGTCAACGCTATCATAAATAATGAATCTGTCTTCTCTGGCATAACTCAGGAATTTGCGGAAAAAGATCTCCCGCTCTTCAAGAATCATAGGATACTCTCGGCTATCTTTATACAATTCCGGCTTAGCGAATTTGTTAATATTAATAGTATCAAAGATATCCATATTGCCATTGTCTCTTGCTCGTTTTGCCGCATCATAACAAATAAACCTTGGCAATAACTCTTTGGCACTATCGTCAATGGAGAGGAAGATTACCATAGCATGTGGATTATTCTCCACAATACGCCATGACAAGTTAACCTGCCATGAGGTTTTACCAGAGTTAGAAGAGCCACCAATAAAGATAACTTTCTCCTGGATGTCACCATCAGTAGTAGCAGCCAGAATGGGCATGTCACCGCCCCAATCTGTATATTTGCCGCTGCTAGGATCTTCCTGATATTCCTTGATTCCCAAGATATTATTAACGCGGGCAGATGTATCCATGATGTCCATATTGTTCATCTGGTTAATCTGTCCTATATTAGACAGCGCTTCGCTAAGCAAAAGTTCAGAGTCATTGCTCGAGTCACTATTAAGGTCTTTAATAAGCTTATCTATAATGGCTCTTTTCGAGTCCTGACTCCTACGGTCTTTTTCGCGCTCAGACTTATTCACTTCATCACGAATAATCCTATCACTATACCCAGTAAATACAGACAATTCAGAAATCATCTTTTCTCTGCGAATAGAGCTAGGCTCACTCGTAATAATAGGCACCATCTTCTCACAGATGTCTGCAGGGTCCAAATCATCATCTTCAAACAGAGATAGTCTCCAGGAGAAGGATGAGACCTTTGGAATTTCTTTGAATTTTTCGATTCCGTATTTACGAACAAATTCATCAGGATCAATTTTAACCCTGACTCCATTTTCATATTCGTCGGGCAAGAATACAAATGCAAACTTGATGTCATGGGTTTTGGCCACAACCTTATCAAGCATATCAATTGCCTTCTGTTTGCCGGCGGCATCATTGTCCAAACAGATTGTAATGTTATACAAACCATTTCGGCGCAATGTGTTCAAATGGGACTCAGAAAAATCAAGACCACAAATACCGACAGCATTAGTCATACCATGATTATGCAGACTCAAGGCATCAGAATTACCCTCTACAACAAAAATAGAATCAGTAGTTTTACGGGCCTTATCTAATAGATATAGCCGCTCATTCTTCTTATAGATGTTCTTCTTAACACCATTCTTAGTTCCAATGAATTTAGGGCCGTTAACCAACTTCCCGTCCTCATTGAATACGCCATCATAATTTAGATTCCGAGCCTGAAACCCAACAGGACGACCAAACTCATCACAAATGGTATAGATAAAATTCGAAGGGTTGAACAACATCGGATTACATAAATCGACTTCATCGATAAATGTATTTTTAAACCCAAGGTTATTCAAATACTTGCGCAAATCGGCAACATCGTTACATACGCCAATGCGATACTTCTTCATGAATTCGGCACTGAATCCACGCTTCTCCATTTCCCCTAACTGCTTTTCATTCAAATCAGTTCGAGAGGTGATATAATTCGAAGCAGCTTCATAAGCTTGATACATGTTCAGCTCATATACCTCATCCTCAGAGAGTTTACGATATACAAGCTCAATGCCATATTTATCGGCGAGATATGCAACGGTGTTGTCGACAAATCCGGGGCCGGACATAGGCTTATCTTCTAACACATGAGCCGCATTGAAGATGTCCATTGTAGACCCACAGCTCATACACTTAACAAGAGGATAACCCTGCTCCGCCATAAACATAGACATTGACGGATGATGGTCATTATGTTCAGGATTCAAGCAACAAATCTTTTTACCATTCTCTACATTAAGACCATGCTCATGCAGATATGCTGGCAAAAACATTCGAATACTATCAAGCTGACTTTCGAAATCACTTATTTTTCTGTAAGACATATCTCGCCTTTATAATTATTGTTCTTTGGCTTTTTCTTCTGCAGCTTTTACTGCTGCTTCAGCGGAATCGGCAAGTTTTTCTGCTTGTTCTGCAGCAGATTGTTCGGCTTCTTGTTCCAGACGGTCACGGTGTGCTTTCAACTCTTGACCGAGACGAGTCATTTCTTTTTCAAACTCTTCACGCGTAACCAGTTTCTTCTCTTCCAGAATTGACAAAATAGCTTCGCAAATCAGGAAGTTAGACATCCATTTGCCATCTTGCTCGGCAAATGCTTGGCTTGCACGACCAAGTGCACTTTGGAAGCTACCAAGTGCAAAGTATACTTCAGTAAAACGTTTAGATGCTTCGGCAAAATCTTTGACTTCAATTTGTGGAATTTCTTGTTGTAGTTTTTGCTCAGACATTATGTGTATCCTTGTTCTTCTTTTTGTTGTTTACAAATAGTTCTGTAATTGCAATACGCGCATTGCCAATCCCCGATTGGGTTGGCGTCTGGACTTCTTGTCCATTTCTCGTATTTGGTTTTTGCGATTTCACCTTCGTTCCAAAGTCGAATTACTTTTTCTTTGGAGTAAACGTGCTCATAGTCGGGTGGCGGCGGCATTTCTTTATAATCACGAGCAGAATTGATTTGCTCTTCATATCGCTCAAACACACCCTCAAGGGTAATACCAGGCATATCATAAGAATGATGAACACCCTTAATGTCTTCACCATCAATATGGATATAGGTCTTATCTTCCTCTGGTCTTAATGTAACCCAGAATTCCCTATTGTTCTCTGGTCCACCACAAGCTCTATCAAAATAGGTTAGTAAAACCCTATTGATTCCGCCTCTTTCTGGAGGATTGAAATAATGCAGATACAAAGCAGCCTGCATTACATTCTGATGTTTAGGCATAGGAACTCTACCACCAATGCCGCAATATTCAGCTTTAGCCTGGTAATTAGCAGAGCTATAAGTTTTAGACTCTACAATAATCACTTCGCCGGTTTCAGGATCTTTAATGGCAATGTCAATCTCGCCGGACAGATAATACTCTGGAATAGAGAACTTCAGATTGTTCATCAGAAAGAATCCACCAAGCTTACATTGCTCGATAATCCATTCTTCCCACATCTTACCTGCAGCAAAAATATACTGACTATAAGCGCCAGATGGATCAGATTCAGAATAACCTGCAAGACGATACCATGTCGCTCTTAGACAGCCCCCATGAACTTTCGAAGGGTCTTCAATATCCCGACAAGATGCCGATGAAGGATAGAGCGTTTTTAGACGACTTCCTTTTAACGGCGGCGGAGCCAAGATGTTGTCTTCTATTGTTTTAAAAAATCTCATTACTTGAACTCAGTTAAAAAATGGATTAAATCCATAGGCATATAAGGACGCATATCAAATTCATGGTTATAAGAAATGCCATCAACCTCAATACGGCACTTATAATACAAACGAATCATCATATCCTCATCCCTGCGGATAGACACACCAACAGGTTCCCCAATTTCACTAAGAGAGACATCAGCATAAGGCGTCAGCTCATAAATAGAGCCTTTATTACTTGCCATTGCCTGAATACAATCAAGAAGAATAGACTTCTTAATTGAAACATGCAGATTAACACCCTTGGCAGGAACAGCTTCTCCATCAAGAGGAACGCCGTTAAAATCCACTTTATCTTCAGGGAAAAAGGTTGTCTTAATATTTATGTTTTCAAGACTATCAATGAAGAATTGTTTTATCATTATTATTTGCTCTCCTGGCCGCTTCCTGGAATTCATGGAACCATTTATTAGCGACCAATTCAATTGCGTCTGGAGTTAATTTAAACTCACCCTCTTTTAAGATATTCTCTTCGATATGACGCTCTTTGAAGTAGTAAACAATGTCATGCATAATATTTGTAGCAGGCTCTTTTGCGACCAATCTCAAAAGACCATTTCGAATGCCATCCTCATCATCAAGATGAAGAGTGATTTTAGCTGAAAGGCTATCAGTTCTAAAACGGCCAACCTGTTTATTGGTTACAGTTCGCAAACAATTTGTAATATGCGACTTTGTAATAGAAGAGAGTGGGTGTTCAGACATTTTCTTTTTCCGTTATTATTTTGAATAAAAATAGCCGGGCCGTTTCCGACCCAGCGTATTATCTTGTAGAGATTGTTACATCCCTAAGTCCATTAAAATCACGAACCACATCAATATCGGCAGTCTTAATGTAAAATGGACCAAACCGTATAGTTGTTTTATTAATCTTAACGCCAGGGCTAACTTCCGGTTCAAAGTCGGCCATAGTGATAAACACCTTCGTGCCTTCATCGCCATCAGATTTATTGTCCCTAATTTTGTTCAGAACAGTTCTAAACTTAATCGGAGACGGAATCCCAGTCATATTGATCGTAATCTCTTCGAAAACGGACGCAGTCTCATCATTGGGGCTAGAAGTATCAACAGTTAAATCCAAAACAGAATTTATAACACAATCAATACCAGTTCCCCTATAACTAGGTTTAGCGGTAATAAAGCACTGCAGATATTTACCTGCAGCAAACAGCTCTTTATTAGGTTCATAGACATTGGAAAACGCAGTTAAAGCGTAATCCCTACCATGTATATCCTTAGCCTCGATAAAGGCCATAGGTTTACCAGTCTTCGTAGTAATAACCCTAACCTTAGAAACTTGACATACAGTGGCACCATGATAACCGCCGACTTCAGCAACTTCACGTTCAATAAAAGCGGAATCATGATGTACATCTTTAACACCCTTAGTAATAACATCCATAGGGTTACCAGAAATGTACACACCAATCAGCTCTTTCTCTGCTTCCAGGATTTCAAGAAGCGTAAATTCCTTAAACAATGGATCAACAAAATATGTATGCTCCAGTTTGCAGAATTCCTTAATTCTTTCTTCAGCTTCAGCAGTTAAGCCTTTAGCTGCCCTGCATTCCTTCTTCAATCTGCCCTTAGGGTCAAAATCAAGAACGAACTTAGAGTACGAACGAATAAGGACACTTCGTTTGTATCCAAAAGAATCGACCGCGCCAGAAAGGATTAAACTATCACAAACCTTCTTATTGATATTAGTAGTCAACAAATAAGTTCTAAGAAGAAAATCCCCAAAACTACTATAAGGTCTAAGTTCAATCAATTTACTAACAGCACCATCACCAATGCCTCGAATACCAGATAAACCATAAATGATGTCATTATTACGGTTCAAGCCGAATGTACCAACAGATTCATTCAGGTCGGGCGGCAAGATATTAATACCTTTAGAAACAGCATCTTCCATATAAGTTTTCTTCATAGGAGGATCAGTTTCACAAGTAATAATAGAGCAATAAAACTCTTCCGGATAATTGGCTTTAAGCCATGCAGTGTAATAAGTCAAATGGCCATAGGAATACGCATGCGACAATTGTTATCCTAGAGGTTTTTTATCCTCTAGTTCTATGGATACTTTACACTCTCCATAGTTCGGCATATATTTTCTTCCCATAGGGAAGGCGGACACTCTTGGGCGGATTATATTCTCTAACGAGTTTCACCGCCTATGCTCTACAATAGTTTAAGATGTTAACCTTAAACTTATCTCGGTATTGGGAATCCAAGGTAAATCCTTTCACCGATTTTGCCCACTGATAATCTAATATATTGCTATACTAGACGCCTCGCATCAACTATTATAAACATTTAATAATCTTTCCTTCTTGAATTTACAACCAATATTTCCTTGGTATATAGAATTCATAAGGATCTCGATATTATATTTTTGAGCAGAATAAAGTTCATATTCCATAAGGCTATTTATATTTCTACAAATATTCCTCATTCCTAATACAGAAAGTGTCCATTCGCACCATTCTATGTATTTTAAATTTTTAGATCTAATCATAAAGAATATTGAACCAGCATTATTTGATGGAAATCCAAATGTACCAGAACTATCGAAAATGCCGCGCAATATAGATGAAAGATATTTTAACTCAGAACTACAAAGCTCACAGTTAAAATCATTCCATGCATATTGCGGTATAAATCTATCATTGTATCCGATAGCGTCTAGATCCATCTCAGATATATAGCAAGCATCTTTCATACCAGGCTTCATAGCCAAGGATACAATCTCTTTTGTATCAAATCTGAAAAATGTTGATCCAGTTATTTCGGATATATAGTTAGAGATTTCATCATCAAAACAGATATACTTGATCTTATTCTCAGTAATTAAAGAATCGCCTAAGAACAAGCCGAGCGTATATCCTTTTACATCTGAATCTATATTTTTAAATATATAATCTATTTTAGAAGAATTGGAAACGGTGCTTTGGTTTTGGCCACTTCTCAATGTATGGCCGGCCGCCTTTAGTTTATCCGATACGCTTTTATGTGTTTTAAATCCATAAAGAGTGGCAATCTTCTTAGCGGACCATTTCTTTTCAAAATATAGGTATTCAGCCTCTGCTAAATTAAATGTTATTTTTCGTTGTTCATAAATCAAAGCATTAACAAGTATGTTCAACCTCATTCGCAAGTTGAGGTCCGTTATTAATAACTGCTCTATGTTTCCATAGAAGTTCAGACTATATCATATCCTCCGGCATTATCCGGTAAGGCACCAATAAGGTGTCTACATAGAGGAATAAATCCACTGTAGAATTCCCATTTTCAGACATCATAAGCTTATGCCTTACGCTTTTCAGCTAGTCGTTGAGCCTGTCCGTAGACGTGGCTGCTGATTCCCTAAACGGGTTCCAGCAATTAACGGGATTATCATTTATATATTTCTATATAAAGGCGCCAATGACGCATACCTCGCAAATTCCAGGAGTTCTTCCCAGAACTGCGCTACTTCTTGTTTATCTTCACCATTGGCCACTGCACCATTGATGAAGTCTTCTCTGAGTGATGCTAGTTTGGCTGCATCTTTTTTCAATTATGTTATCCCGCCGGCTTTTTATCCGACAGTTCTTATACTTCATATTTGCATAAGTTCGGCGTACATTTTCATCCAATTAGGATCTCGAACACTCTTGGAGATATTATATCTTTTCAATCTCTACGCTCTACGGTGGTTTACAGTTCCTGCAAACTTACCTCGGTATTAGCATCTCAGCCTTCACCGATTTTGCTCGATACGCATTGCTTTATTACTAAAACAAGGGGCAATTAACTTACCTACAGCCTTTCTTAAAACATCAGCTTTAATATCAGAGAATCCACACATTTCTTTTGATAGTCGGAGGACAATTTGTTATCCCAAAGGCTTTTTATCCTTTGGATCTATATCTACTTTTGCTCTCGATATAGTTCGGCATACATTTTCACCATATTGAAAATCAACTTAGGTGCCGGCCACTCGTGGAATCATTATATTCTCCATTGGAGTTTCAGATTCTATGCTCTACGATGCTCCGCATCATTTAAATGCGGAGTTATCTCGGTATTAGGATAAAAGCAAAATCCCTTCACCGATATTGGCCAGTCATAATAAAAAGTATTTCTACTTTAAACGTCCCTAGAACCTTCCTGAAAAATCAATTCGTTATGTGCATTACTAAAAATGTGGTCATACTTAGGAAATCTAAATTTCGTAGGAGGAAGTTCTCCTGAAATCTTCCCTATGATTCGTTGTACCAACCCGGGGATATTAAGCGGCCCCAGAAAATACAATACAACGATGTCTGATATTTCTATCAGGATTGGACTATCTCATCACCATATCAAATAACTTAGGTGTCGGGCGCTCTATCTGGTAATTAAGAACACTATAGTTCTCCAGTAGTCTCTGCACCTTCCTATGGTGTACCATAGGCTTGGCTCAGGATTGCCTTATCTTAAAGACTTAGGTTTCCCTGAGTTCACCCGATTTTAACCTAACTGTTTCCAATTAGGGCCCCAGACCGCTTTAGGGCGATATGTACTAACAATTACTGCAATGTCATGAATCGTTTTAGGCTTACAGGCATTGACGAATCCAGACATACCGGCCTCTTCAAATTGAAAGATACCGTAGTTCCTTTCATTCCAAAGAACCTTATACGCTGCCTCATTATCCATTGATAAATTATACCAATCGATATCAATGCCATGGCGCTTTTTAATCAGTTCTCTGGCAAAGTTAAGAACTGTAAGCGTCTTTAAGCCAAGGATATCTCAAGATTTTGTAAATCAATACAAAGGCGGGCTTTTTATCCCGACCGTCCAGACTTCTTTTTAATCTGGTTTGGCATACTTTTTCAACCGTTCTGGTTGCACCGGCCTCGTGGGGATATTATATTCTATTAAAATAGGTTCAATCCCTATGCTCTGCGCCTGACTAAATTTTTAAATCTAGCCTTCGGTCTCGAGTTAGCATCACAGCCTTCTCGCTTAATTCCGGTGTGATAATCCATAATGTTCCCACTATGGACGCCAGATATCTAGCTTAACTACATTTGACGTTTCTTCAATCTTATTGCCTTCCCACTGAATAGCAGGGTCGCCCTTGCTATCCCAAAGAGGCACATCTTCCCAGAGAGGCCTATCAGATAGGGCCACTCCACAGGCATGCAAATTTTGGCTTGACAAACAATCACTTAGATTAATCGCATCATCCCAAACCTCTTTTACTTCAGGATCAGAGCTATACAATGCCTTAATGGCGTCGTCTTCTTCAAGCAGTACGTCGAGCGGAGGGCATCCGATATCGGGCATCATGCTAGATATCTTATTGGCCTTTTCAAAGCCCATGCCGTGAATACGTGCAGCATCTTTAAAGGCTTTCTTACCGCCGGTATAGGTAAGGGTACCAAGGTGGGCAAACCCTTCACCATACTTCTCCTTAAGCATCTCAAATACTTCAGGACGACGCTCTTTCTCTACATCGGAATCAATCGTTTATGTTCAGTATAGGTCGTTAATCTATACCCGGTACAAAACCAGCTCTATGTCGCCATAGAGACCAGACTATCTCATCACCATGTCCATGAGGATTTAGGTGCTCTGCGCTTCGAACCACTTGGCCCTACATAATAGTCGTTACACGTCTTTCGCTTTCGCAAATTTTCGCACGGCATTGTCTTCTAGAGAGTTCCACCGTTTTCACAGAGTTTTCTGTTGTCAATTTCTTGACAAAGGGACTAATTCAATCCGGAAAACCACCTCCAACAGTATGGACTTTACCAGTCGGCGGGGTCGTTACGATTCCGAGTAAATAAGCAATAGAAGAATTGGCTTCATTCTCTTCAATATTTCTTACACCCGCATTGTACAGGTTTAGATAATACGAATCGATATGATGCAATTCACAATGATTCAATTCGAACATAATATTTGCTTTATGTCGCTTGAACCAATCGGTATCAGAATAAGAGAGAACTAGCTCTCTTAGTGTTTTGTATTCAGTCATTTTCTTTGCCCATGTAATATGCTAATGGCTGAACCATATAGGCAATTCTATCCTCAATGCTCGACTCTTTTGGAAGCAGGTCAATAATCAGGGCCTTCATCTTGCCTTTGATTTCGGCGGAATGTGGTTTAGTGCAATCAAAAGCAACCGGCTCGGCAGAGACTAAAGGAATAACTTTATCACCGAATTTGACGTAGCTTCCATCTTGAACTGGGCCAACTGGGACGAACAAACGGATTCGTCTTGTATCAAAATTGATAGTATCTGTATGTTCAGATACTACACAATCTTCGAATTCTTCAACTTCAACACCAGCAACAATATAATCGTTGTTTTTATTGTATTGTTCAATTTGAAATTCAAGACCAACCATAGTCAGATGGGCTAAAGGTGTTCTGTGTGCCTTAGGGTTAACAAGACCTGCCGCGTATAGGAAGTTAGTATTCCAAACACCAGAAAGCTTATCCATACTATTAGGATGCATACCAATAGCTTCTACGACGGTATACAATAAACCAATGTTTTTAAACAATTTGAAATCTGGAATACGGATATGTCCAGAATCACAACTGTCCGCATAAATGAAGCTGCCTTCAATTACTTCCGTATAGCTTATAGTTGGTTTCAAGAAGCTTGAATTATAGCTCCTATCAGGAGGACAAGTAACAATAAAGGCATAAATACCAGCGCCGCCAAGATGCTCAAAATCAGTTCCCCTATTAATCTCAAAGCAGAGTTCAGTCGCTTTTGACTCATAGTGCTTCCCATTGTATTTTAAAGAAGATTGGAACAAAGGAATCAGAAAACTCAGAGTGCCGGGAGGTTCATATCCATAAGGATGACCCTTTAGCTCACCAGATTTCCCAGGGATCCAAATGCCACATAAAGCATTCAGGCCCTCTTCGCAGACTTCATATCCCTCGGCAAGTTCTTCGGCGATCTTCATTCCGAAGTCGCCAGGCTTTTCATTCACATTGCCAAAATATCCATATCTTCCAAGATTGGAATATTTGATATCGGCGTAAACGCTTCTAAGCATGTATATTGGTGAGTCTTTCATTTTCTAATTCCTTTATTATTTCATCGTATCATATTTCTTTGATAGCAATTTCGCAAATTCAATTGACTTCTCCCCGCATTTAGATTCGTATTTGGCAGAATACAAAGACCACTTACCGGTCTTTTTCCATTTTACAGCTTTGTACGAATCTATTAGATCCTCATAAGGGTTCATTCGGCCAACCCCGCTTTTGCAAGGCCATAGAATACACCGGTATCACCATTCCAGCTTTGGAATTTTTCGGCAATAACATGAAGTTCGGTAATATCCATAGTCAACAATGGGAACTCCTCGAAGAAGCTCTTAGTAGACAGTCCGCCGTAGCCAACCATAATGCCGCCGGGACGAAGAAGTTTTTCATAGACCTGAGTAGAATAAATATTCGTAGGGTCAAGAGCAAGCTCATCAGTCAAATCGCAAACAATCAAATCATACGTTTCAGATTGTTCGCTATGTTCTGCAAGGAAAGTCTGAATATCTTTTTCTACGATATTCAGGAATGCTTTGCCTGTCATTGCCGCATATTGCTTTTTGTACTGATTAGCAGCAGCAGTGTGATGGGGCTTAAACTTGGTAAAGTATTCAGTAATACCTGGGTCCACAATTGTAATGCGGTTGTCATAGGACAGAAATGTACATTCGCTAATTAATTGGAAATCACCGCCACCAATAACGAGGATATTATTCCATTCTTCCGGAGCTTTATTATCCGGAAACATTCTTTGGTAGACTTTGTGGAACATCCGCGGATATTTAAAGTAATCGCGGCCTGTTGCCCATTGGATCAAGCCGTCAATGTAATAACCAAACGACCCGCCCGGACCCTTTTTAAATTCAAGCTCCATATCTTCTCACCTCATCAAAAACAAAACAGTTATCCTTGTCGATATCTGTAACATTATACTTCTTAATAACATCTTCCTTAGTAGGAAAGTCCCTTGTTTCACCATAAAGAATGCGATACTCTTCAGCAATCATGCTCTCTTTTAAGCAAGGAACAACGGATTGGGCAGTAGAAACGATAAGTGGAGTCCATGTGTTTACTTCACACGCATCAAATTCATCCTGGATTAAACAAGCCCGAATACAAATTGCTTTGATAGCTTTAAGGATAGACATTTTGCATGAGCGAGGATGGAGAAATACAGTACCGCCAATAATAGAATTTGTTTGGTCCAAATCCTGACAGAAAAAGCCAACATCCTTCTGGCCGTTGTTAACAACATATAAATCTTGCGGCGCCTTTGGATAAATGTACTTTTTAAACCAGTCGAAGTTATAGCATTTGTGCAATTCTTCATCGGGAACACCAAAACTTTTCAGCCAGTCCTTAAATGTCCCGCTATAATCATTGATAACCCAGTCTTTATTGGAACACTCTACAAGCCATTCAAAATCGGTTTCTGTTGCTTTTCGTACTAAAACCATCAGTCTTCTCTCTCAACTTCTTCCTGCTCAATAGCTATTTTTAATAGCTCATCAACTTTAGGATAAAAATAATCAATTATCTCAGACAGATTATCAGCCTGAGAATTTACGGCAACGATTGTAGAGTACATAGGTTTTACTACAAAATCTTGCCATGAATCAGATAGCCAATACAGGTCTTTTTCAACTCCTGCTTGTCTATACTGTATATTCTTAACTGGACAATGTGTAAGGTCTTTTTCATTTTCTTCGACCAAAGGAAAAGACTCATTGTCCGATTTTAGGTTATTCCTATTAAAGAACTGAATAACCTTTGGAGAATAGAACATCTCTTCTTCATTTGCGGCATGGTCACGGCACATATAAATGTTTCCGCGCGGCGAAATAGCCCTTACATTTTTAGAGCACAAATCTTTTTCACCCTGATGATACCAAGAAGCGGCCAACAGTTCTTTTGCTACGAATAAAGATTTCTCTTCTCCAGAAATAGAAATGTCCCTAGAGATCTCCATAATGCCTTTAAATAAAGCACCAAAGAAATCCCTAGGGATTATAACAGCTTTGTCGGTTCTATATATCGTTACCGGCTCGTAGCTAAATGTATCGACACCAAGCGCCGAAAAGAATCTGTAATTATCAAACATATTCTCAAATTTAGCTCGACCATACAGAACAGAACTCAAAGTAATATCAAGCTCATCTGATTTTCGCATTGTACTAATATTATTCAGAACAGCCTCAAATTGAGCTTGACTTTCAAAACGTTGCTTATTATCTTCGAAGGTAGAACCATCAAGAGAAATAAGAACTTCATCTAAAACACAAGACAGAGAAAGAATCTCTTCCTCTGTCCAGTTTTTAAATAATCCATTGGTGTACAATCTTGTACGAATACCCATATCAAGAGAGCTGCAGAAATCAATAATACCAAACAGCTCCTCTTTATGGAGAGTAGGCTCACCGCCATAAAACTCGACGATGGAACCTACCTTGGCATACTTCCTGACGAAGTCTTTAATTTGATTTAAATCAGCCAATACTGGAGATTCATTCTTAGACTGTATACAGCAATAAGAACAATCCAAATCGCAATGATTACTGAACACAATACTAAGAATGTACATCTTTAGTCCTTCACTAGGTTGTCTTTAAAGTAAGCCTGCACTTGAGATGGAATCGCTTTACGAGCAGAGTCATCGTCGTCAAAGAATCCCATGATGTAGTCATTATAGCCAAATCGGGTTTTGTAGACTTTGATCTTTTCGTAAAGATCTTTTGTATATGACCATAACCAATCGGTTTCATAGTCAAATGCAAATTGGAATTTCAGATATTTAAAATCAGATTCTTGAATTCCATCAAGGGCGACATAGCACTGATAGAGGTGGTCTACAAATTCGCGCAGACCTCGAATGTCAAGGCCTGCCAAATCTGCATCATTGCGAGGAAGTGCATACTTCTCACAATAGAATCGGGAGAATCGCAATAGCGGATATTGTTCCGACTCCTTATCAACTACTTCCAGTTCAGCATCAATAATCCCTTTCAGGGTGTTATAAGCATAGAGGGAATAGTCGTCATCCTCGATGTTGGAGGCGAAATAGAAAATCTTTTCCGCCCGCTCTAATGAGCCCTTCTCTGAAGCTTCGAGAACTTCAAGTGCTTTTTCATAATTACCTTCGGCAACTGTCATCGTATTGTTGATTTCAAAAAAGCTAAGGGCCATCAGCAGCCACCTCCAACATTATCTTGGTGTGTATGTGTATGAATCATCAGTGCCTCAATAACACGACGCATATCGTTAATATCTCGAACACTAATGTCATCTTCTGTAGTTACCCGTCTAGAGACACCATTCCCAAACGGGAGTGCTTCTTGTCCTGAGCCATTAGTCCATTGAGGAACCGAAAAGCCCGTAGGAGAACTGGTTTCTGGCATAAGAAATCCTTTCTTGTAAAGAAAATATACCTGTTGTCACAAATACATTCTACATTAGATTCTTACTCTTTGCTACCTTCAATCTGTATATAGGAAGCATTGGACACTATCATAAAGTGCAATACTGTTGCAAGTTCCAATAAAGTATCTTCCTGGTGCATATGCCAAACAGGGCTTGCATTCAAACGATCATCAATGATTAAGGAGTCTAGGCGTTTTTCACCTTCTTCCATTTCAAGGATACGTGCCAATAAGCCATAGACGTTGGTGATTTCGTCGAGGCCCATACGGCCTTCTTTGCGATGTGAAAAATAAACCACCGGATTTACGCATTCAGGCATACAGCTTAAAAGCAAGTCGTCTTCATTACAGGAAATATGCAATGTGTCCGCAAAGGACATCCAATTGTGGTCAAATCCAGACTTAACAACTTCCTTGAGGAATTCATATTTCTCTTTTGCCGACAAATTGGTATAAGCCGAATAACATGCAAAATTTGTGTTATTCAGTTTTGGGAGTAGTTCGTTTTGAAGGTATGGTAAAGACATTTTTATTTTCTTTCTGTAGTAAGCCACTCTTTTAACGGGTAGCCTTTAATTTCAATAACCGGCAATTTAGCACGTCCGGCGTTAAGATAACGACTAAACATCAATCCATATGGGATTGGGTCGATAGCAGTAATGCCTAAAGCATAGGAAAGCAAAGAACCCGCCGCGCTATTATGAACCATACAAATATTAGTTCTAAAAGAGCAGTCCTCATCAACCATAAGGTCATATACCCTTACCGGTTCATCTTCATTGTAGAAGCTAGACAATTCAAAATTGTCTATTAAACCTATTCTATAGTCCTCAACCTTAGATAAAATATCATCGGTTAAAGCCCCTCTATCTAGTGTGTGTATTTGTTTATCCAATTCGATAGCGGGAATGAATCCATGGTTTTTTGTTTTTACTTTGTGGTCTTCTGTAAGATGCAACATACCATATTCGGTTTCGAGGGTAATCATTTCCCTGTAATCGACAATATGTTTAGTGGTATGATACACAGACTTCCATCGGTTATTATGGGTCCAAACCATATCGCCGACTTTAACAAATTCAATCGGACAATAATAAATGGCACCGGCCCTATTGATTAGAACCTTAGTCCCTTCAAATAGACACCCACGTCCAGGACCAATCATAATACCTTTAGCTTTAGCCTCATCAAGAATTTCTTGCAAGACCAAAGGATAAGAACTGAAACCCATCTTAGAGTACATATCAAGTTCTTCTTCAAGTCTATCCAAATAAACCTTCTTCTGTTCATCAGAAAGCTTTTTAGAATATTCAGAATACCATTGCATGGCTCTGCCTCTTAAAACAGAGTCAGGATCAGCATAAGGAGCAGGAAAGATAATATCCTCATTCTTAGGCAAGGTTACATTACACATCTCTGCAATTTTATTTGTATTTGCAAAAGCCTCTGCATCTTCAGGGTGGGAGTAATATTCCTCAACCAATACATGATGCGGTTTAACATAATACTGGCTAGGCTGGTAGAACATAGAGTTGCTATCAACGTCTGCATCTTCTTTGCTGGAATCAGTCAGACCAGCAGCTTTTGCTGCCTTATTTATTTGACCGCCGGTATTAACCATGACCAATTTGGCATGGCTATCAGATTGCCAAGGATATACATAATGACTATCACACGTGATGATCATGGGAATATCATGCCTCTTGGAGATTTCAACCAAATTCTTATTGGCAATATCCTGCTCTTCAAGACCGGTATAAGTTTTCTCCAAATAGAATCGGTCACCAAAAATCTCTTTTAGCTTTAATGCAATCTGTTCCGCCTCTTCAGGCTTACCATCCAAATATAATTGGTTAATAGGCCCACCCAAACAGGCAGATGTACAGATTAAGCCTTCATTGCATTCTTCAAGAAGAGCCAAATCAAAGCGCGGCTTGTAGTATTTGTAACGAGTCCAGGCAATAGAAGTGGCTTTCATAAGGTTACGATAACCCTGCTCATTAATAGCAATCAAAAGAATATGATAATTAGCTTTATAGCCCTCTATCCGTTCCTTAATAGAGCCGGAATGAAGAGTCATATACCCTTCATTAGCAAAGATTGGCTTAATGCCATGCTTAGCACAAATCTTAGCTTGTTCATGATGACCAATCATATTGCCATGTTCAGATAGACAAAGACCTTTCATTCCAAGAGCTTTAACACGTTCACAATACTCTTCAAGCTTACCAAATCCATCCAAAGGACTATAAATGCTATGGGCATGCAGATTCGTATAAATCCCGACATCTTCGGGTTTAATATCGCCATTTGGATTTTCGGGAGTGGATACAAATTCCATCAATAGTCCTTTCTTATTGGAATGGTTACTTAATATACTTGGTCAAATTCGGCGCCCAGTAATGGGGACCTTTAACAACTTTGCCCAGTTCGTTTTTAACAGCTTTGCCATCAACAAATTTAGACATATTAGAAGCATGAACTTCATCAAATCCAGCTTCGAGATCCAAACCAAATGTAATAGCAGCGCCAGTATTAACGTAATCAATATCAACGATGGCATCATAGACACCAATCAAATCGATATCGAGTTCTTTATTTTTCAGTTCATGAGAAATATCTTTCAGTTTCTTCAGGCCGACGTTCAAAGTGTCAAGGACATCTTTAGCCTTATTATTATTTTCGGCTTCCTTAGACAAAATGGCTTCGGCCATTTCAATTGTTTCTTCGAGCGTTAATTGCACACGAAGGAGAGAATCGGCAGAAGAAGGGATAGTAGCCTTCTCATTAACGGTTTGGCCGGCAATGGTCATAAACCGCTTCACTTTTTCTGTATGGCTCTTAATGCCAAACAGTTTTGCGAATTTGCACATCATAAAATTTCCGGTCATCCATACTTGATAAAAGAACATTAGTATCCATCCTCAACAGTTCCGGGCGCACCGACTACTTGAATACCATCATCGTCATGCCCTGCATTGTTAACAAGTTCTTGAAGTCTATCCAATTCAGAAGGATTAGCCTCATAATAAGCTTTAAGGCCATTCTTGCCTTGAACCTTAATAACTTCACCATCTTCTGTACAATAAGGAAAGGTGAACCAGGCGCCGCCTTTTTCAAACACATCTTTGGCAACAGCATCATCAATAAGCTCTTCAACCTTATTGAAACCTACACCAAAATAAAGATTAGATTCACCAACACCAAAAGGACTACCGACTTTATTCTTAATTATAGTAAAGTCCACGGTTTGGCCAATGAATCCATCGCCGGTTGAATTTTTAATTCGCATTGATGGAGTCGAATTGACCTTAACGCGACTTGAGCAGTAAAAAGGAATTGCTTTTCCCATTTTGTTATCGCAGAGCTTTTTATCTCTGCTTCTGCATCATTACAATGCAGTTCAGCATACTTTTTCACCATATCCAAAGGACTTAGGTGTAGCGGCCTCGTGGAAGCATTATATTCTATTATTAGTTTCAGCTTCTATGCGTTGCCCCTGACTGGTCCGTTAGACCAGCCTTCGGTTCGAGTTGTCCTATCTAAGAGGGAGGATTTTCTCGCTTAATTCCGCTATCATAATTCATAATGTTTCCACTATGAACGGCAGAAATCTAAGGTTACTAAATAGTAACTGTAGATACTATACCTGGAGTTACCACTCCGCCCCACATATCCATCTTGTCCCTCACCTGATTTACAAAAATCAGAGTGGTGTTAGCTTTCTTCAAAGACTCCAAAAGCTTAGGCAAGGCCTTGGACAGGAAGCGAGCCTTCTCAGCCATCGTTTCTTTGTCATAATCGCCATTCAATTCGCGTTTAGTCATCAGTGCCGGTACACTATCAACAATAACCAAACTAAAGGCGCCGGTGGCAACCGCGCCATCGATAACTTCAAAAACATTCTCAGCTTCTTGCATTTGGAGGAATACAACGCCTTCATCATTTTCACAATCAAGACCAAGCTTCTTCATGTATGTGTGGTTGCAGTTATGAACAACCAAACCGTTTGCAACAAAATTTGATTCAAAATCGTCATTAGATTCTGTAACAATGTCGTAAACTTTACTGCTTCCGACAGATTCGATCGATAGAACTTCTGCAAGTGCAACATTTCCAGAATATTCAATGCGCTCTAGTGGCTTTTGAGAGTTTTCCAAAGCCCTAATAAGCTTATCTCTCTTTATTCCATAAAAAGGAATGTTTTCTAAAAATTTTGAAATATTCCTTTTGCCGGATATTTGAACCTTATAGTTTGGGTCATAAAAATCTGTTTCGTTTTTCTTCTTCTCGTTTAAACTTATTCTAGAGAAAATTCCAAACAAAGCTAAGGCATCCTGTATATCTTTGGCCAACCTGTAGGAAGAAGTTGAATAATATGCAAGCAATCTATTTTGACAATCTGGATTAATAGCAAATCCATCTGTTAAAAATATACCGCCCAATATGTGTCTTAACTCCCCAATCGAGATATTATCTGGAATATGTAATTCTTTTGAATATTTAGAATACACATCATATTTCTCAAGAAAAGTTTCAATGCCATTTCTATGAGATATGCATTCCTTTGGATCGTATGTCGCTTTTCTGTTGAAAGACCCGTCTATAATAGTAAGGTCTTTATCTACAATCCCCAATTCCAAAAGGTGTTTCTTTACTGTTGGACTAGAAATATTCAGGATATTAGCCACTCTGGACAACCTACAATTATTGTCAAGATATAGTGAGCCCAATATATCTTTATCGAAAATATACCAATCATTAGTATTGGTATTTACGATATCGATTCGCTCATCAATAATGGAGGTATTCAATCCATAATACTTAGAGGCTACGTTTTTAATATCCTCAATAATATCTGGATCAATATTAGCAATACATGGTTTTAGTCTCGTTCCGTCTCCAATCCAAATTCCCAAAAAACGTGCCATGTCGGCATCTTTTTCTGAAATTTCAGAGATAACGATACTAGAAGAGGTATCACAGGCAATGGTTAATTTATCTCCAACGGAGATATCTTTAACCTCTTTATATTCGCCATTTACAAGTAATTTGTGGTCAGATGTAGCATCGATATGATACCCATATTTAGTCTTTATCCTAAACAGTTCTTTTGTACCAGTTTCAATACATTTACCATTCTGAGTAAAAAACGTTCCATCTTTTTTATAAGACATAACATCAAAAGTGGTATTAACCAAATCAGATATTTTCTCGTTTCTCATTTTCGATGGAATATAAATATATGAATCAGGCCCTAAACATGCCTGTTCGGCGTCAACATATAAAATGTATTTGTCTGGATATTGTCGACGTGCATTTGCACAAGTCAAAGATACAATAGTTGATTTGCCAGAACCGGACGCGCCAAAGATTTCATGGATACGTCCTCTAACCCATCCTCCATTACCAAGAAGACCATCAAGAATAGCAGAACCGGAAGAGATAGACTCAAAGTCCTGGTACTGCCCATTGGCAAAGATATCACTACCCTCCCCATACTTCTTATTCATTGCAGTCTTAAAACTGATCATTGCCCTTTTTACGTCGGGCGAAACGTTCATTTCTATTTTAGACACTTCTACGTTGTCCTTTTTATTTAGAGTTATTATTGACCTCTAGTAGAGTATCTCTCTTCTAGAGATACCAAGTATCCAAGACCTCCCAGTCTTGAATCGAAGACTTTGATTTTTTCATTTTGAATATGCCAATAGTCTAAGAATGATTCGGCTATGTTCATTGCAATATATTTTGTTTTGCACTCTTCCATAGCCATGGAATTTAATGCCTCAATGCTCGGGCGGCGCTTAGCTTCTTGTGCCTCAAAGCGCTCCATAATTTCTTTTTTGGCGGCAAGCATTGCAGCCTGATAATGGACTTCACAAGTTTTATACGCAGCTTTCGCATACGCATAATTAGAATTTACAACACGGAGTATTTGAATAAACCTTGCATTGGCCGCCCGCAAATCAGCAGTATCTGAATACTCATTGACAACAGGAAGTTGAACTTCAACCTCCCATTCAGCCAAAGGCTTTCCTCTAAATGGAACATTTTCCATAAAAGAAGAAACATACTCATCATAATTACGATAGCCAATCATGGCTGTTTCAATAGTTTCAGACATATTATTTCTCTATTTCAGGTGAATCAGAAAAACGTTCAGACATCTTGATTAGAACATGAACCTGAAGCATTAGTTGCAATCCGAAATTATCCGGATGGGCCAGGCACATTTTTTCAACCTCAAAGCTATCATTGTAATTAAATTTAGGAATGTTTGCATCAATCACTATATGTGCAAGCGAAAAGACTCGCAGCAAATTAGCAACAGATAAAATAAACTCGGCATTAGTCGGACTTTCTTCTTCTACGACCTCGTTTAGTCTTCCCAGTATCTTCTTTATCTTCTTCACATCCATTTTGTATTTTCTCCATTTGCAAACCATAGGAAACGGCAACGGCAACAGCATCAGACTCATCGTAATTGTTGAAAGTAAAATCATCAATATTCACGACGAAATTTTTTAATGCTGACTGAACTTCATTTTTGTCTGCTCTTCCCGAGCCGGTAATTATTTTCTTGACTGTTTGAGGAGCAATTACGTCGTAACTTTTATCAAGTCCGCGTATGATATGCCCCTTATATAATCCAGCCAATTCGGCCAAATCTGTTAGACGGCCGGGAGAACCAAAACTATAGTTTTCCAAAACAAAGAACTTAGAGTCCTTAATAGGGGTAAAGGACTCTGTTGCGAAGATAAAACATTCCAAGGACTCCAACTTCTTGTTGAACCCTTTTGTTCTTGGATTCGGCGCGATTGACTTAATATCAATCAGATTGAATTTGCCTTCACCCAGATATTCGACTACTGCCAATCCTGTATTGGTAACAGACAAGTCAATACCACAAAAATAAACACTCATAGTTTACTCATTGCTACTACCATTATTTGCAGAACCAAATTCAGCAATAATAGCTAAGAACTTTCTATCAAGAAGCGCCCTATAAGGAATATCCAAAGAAAAAGAAGGACATGTCATATCAGTATTTAAAGCACTGGCTGCCAAATTAAACAAAACGATCTCTTCTCTGTGGTGATACATCCAATATAACGAATTTGGCAAAGAAGGAGTTGTAGTTGTATACTCAATCCTTTCAGTAGGAGTATCAAATGCAATCCCTTTAACAAAGTCATGAAAGGCAATACAAGACTCTGTTAACAAAGGGTTATCATAATCTTCATAAATTGCCTGATAGAGTGAATGTGAAAAAATCAATATGTCAAGACGATATGCAATATCAGACAGATATTCATTTTCGACCATATAATTTCTTAAATTGCAGAGACGTTTAAGATGCCCGCTCGCATTATAGGCATAGAAAGAATGTGCCGTATTTTTCGTTTCGCCCATGATATATGGCTTAAACAGCAGCTTATTTATACTTTCGGTCTTCTCATCCATCGGCACATCGGAAAAGATTTTTTCACGCGGAAAAGACATTCGGACATTGTTATGATTCAGTGAAATACGAACTCTGTCATCCAAAAGCTTTCTAAGATGAGCCCCTAAGGATCGGCGATAGCTCCCCATATCGAAACCCTTGAATTTCACTTTTGTGTTGCGAATCCCGGCAACATTTGAAATTGCAGTCCTTAAAAGCACTTCATTTTCTAAAAAGTTCATGTTAATATCTTTCTGTTTAAATTGGTGTTATACATTCTTTTATTCTGCTTGTATAGCGATATCTCTATACAAAAGGCGCATTATCTCAAGGAACTCTTTGTTCAGGAGTATTGTAACCGGAACAATAATATACGACTCTCCGTACCTCCTGCTCCACATACCGTCTTTCCACATAACCCAGTCATTAACCATGTACTTGCTGGCATGATAATAATCGATTTTGGTTAAAAATGAAAAATTACTAGACGACCATTTCTCGTAGTCCATCTTGTTTTCTTTTGCCCAAAGATAAAGGGAATAGTATGCCTTCATAGCATTGGATGGTTCAAGGACCCTCTTGGCCTCTTCCCGATTAATTTCAAAAGGCGGGATGACAAATCGAATATATAAACAGTCACTGCTAATTTCGACTGCATTAAAAGACAAATGCATTCTACTAAGCTCTAGGAATTGATAAATCTCAAGACAGAATTCCCATGTATAATCCTTATTGGAAAAATTGAAAGTCATTCCAGATATTTGAGACATCAATGTCAAACTTAAGCGCCTTAGCATAGGAGGAATCATATTGTACCAATCTATACGATAGCCTCCCGTCCCAAGACAGGAGGCTGATTTTAATTAATACCAGAGGCCATCAAAATGCGGTCCATAATACTTGGGGTCTGCGGATTGATTTTAGAGAGGATAGTGGATTTGACAACTTCCAATGCGCCAACCGCTTCATGACTTCCCCATTGGCCTTCAATCGAAAAGGAAATTGAACCATTCTTTTCCGCAATTACGATTGTTTTTTGAACAGGCTGAGGAGCCTTTTTTCCTTTCTTTCGATCATCCATTTCCGGAGAATAGTCCGGGTCTTTATCAAACACGACACCTTCTTTCTTAGGGAATGTTTCGGCAAATACCGGGCCGCTAGTTTCCATAACTTCACTTTCAGTTGTTTGATCAACATCTTTGTACTTAATCATTACTCTCTCCGTAGTATGAATCGGATTTTATCTGAATCCGAAATTAATGCTAGTTTAACCAAGGAGCATACATCCTTAAAGGATATGTGTACGCCTTCACTTGGGTCTTTAACAATATTGCCCGGATAAACAGTAATGCGCTGGCCATTGTTTGATTCCAATACAACAGACTCCATCAGCTTGAGGGATTTGCCCAATCCGGGATCACTCAACTTCATGGAATCAATCATGCGGTCAATCATCTCATCAACCTGAAATGAAACTTCGGTTCCGTCTGCTGTTTCCTGGGCCACAGAGAATGCTGTAGGCGCATTATCTGGTCGGACATATGGTTGCTCAGGTTTAGTCTCTGCAGTAGCTTCCTGCCAATTCTGAGGGGCTTCCTGAACGACTTCCTTTACAGGTTCCTGTTTAACTTCTGGTTGCTGCACTTCTTGGGTTTGCTGTTGAAGTTGGCTGTGCTGAACAAGGCTTGGATACCATTCAGAGAATTTAGCCGCAATCTTTTGAACGCAGCTCCATAACATTGCCTTATCAGAAACCAAACAATGCGGCAAGGCATAGTGGGAAATCGGTTCTGACAAAATGCAAACTGCAACCTTTTGTGCATCGTCTGCAAAGTCTTTAATAAACGTGTACCCAGGATAGCCGCGCTCCCTAGATAAAGGCATAGTAACCTTCCCGGACGTTTCATTGAAGCAAAGGAAAATCGACTTACCAGAAACATTCAAATCTTCAGATTCAACATCAATCACACGAACAAATTCCGGACTAATATTAGCCAAGGAAAAAATACGTTTAATTGCTTCAGACTCTTGAGAAGTCACGCGCTTACTTACTACATAAATCATATTGTGCATATTATTCCTCTGAAATCTGAAGCTGTTCTTGCTCTTGACTTAAAGCCGCATTATTATCGATGTAAAGGGCATCCAAGAGGTCCCTCTCGAAAGAAAATGTCGAGGCAGTATATTTTTTAGTACCATTAGAGAATTCTTTCATAAAGCCAACAGACAAATTGGTTTTGTCTGTTTCATGATAGATATTGGTAATCCATACTTTATAACCAGAAGGATTATCCCCAATAAACATCTCAGTAAATTTATTTATTGCCGCGTACAGTTCTACATCTTCATCTTCATCATGTCCATAGGGCCATCGTAAATCATCCGGAAGGTTTTTAGCCATGACGCAAATGTCTTTATAGCTCAATCCGGTCGGATCAAAAATGTCTTTGTCGAATTTCAAATCCAGCTCGCCAGAAACCAGCTTGTCCCAAAGCTTAGATTTATCATCGAAATAGGAATGCATAATAATGTCCGGATTGAACAATTTCGAACCACTGGAATCAATACGTATTGCATAATTAATAATACCTTTTTCGGAGTGCGTATATTCACGGCGCTCCTTGATAATATCTAAGCATTTTTTACGGCTTTTAGAATCAACCTTCGAATAATGACGGGCAGACCTGCTAAACACTTTACGCTTACCAAGGGCGGAATACTCAAATCCGGGTTCATCGGCTTTTGGATAGAAGTATTGTGTCTTTTTGTAATTCAAATAGAGGCCGCCTTTGTTCAGAGCTTTTTCAAGTTCAGCATAAACAGTCTTAACGTCATCTTCTTTGCCGCCAAGAATAAGGTCATCCACATAGACATAAACGCGAGATGGTGTACACCCAGCGATAGCCTTATCAAAATGATGGAAGATCGTATTATACAAATGATAATTAGCCAATTCATTTGCATATTTTGCACCAGTGGGAACAGCACCATTATGGAAGAGGCAACTCAAAAATGCCCACAATCCAATTTCAAGACGCTCAAACTTTTTGTGGTCTTCCAGCTCAAACTTACATTCACTGAACAGCGGAAGATTTTTAATCAAAAAGGTTTTAGGTGCAAGCTGCATTACTTTTTCAAATCTTACAGATTTAAAGAAGGCAGAAATATCCGACTTAATAACCATTTCACTGTAATTATTAATAGCTACATGGCTTGTATTGTGGATATTACACATAAACCGTAAACCGGGAGTCAGCCAACGCAATGTATTCCGAATACGATGATGAGCACGTTTAATATTCTCACAATCATCTTCAGAAATCTTCTTGTTAATATAACAAACTTCACGACCTTTGTCTGTTACAAAGTTACGGAAAAGAATGGTGTTATTGCAATTGCCGACAAAGTCAGCAAGAGTTTTAACCATTTTTGAATATTCCTCAAAATCTACTGCCATCAGGCCGCTTGGACCATTAAGAGATTCGATTGCCTTCAGGACATCTTCTTTCGGTGTCTTGTTAAAAAGCTTTTCCGGGAATGTAGAATCAATATCGCATTCACCATCCTCAATTTTTTGGATGATGTCTAAAAATGTTTGGGCCAAATAAATCATTGGCGTAATGAACTCTAAATGAATATCTACTGCGTCCATTTAACTTCCTTGAAAGTGAAAGAGCGGCCGACACATTAACATGCCGGCCATCTATTAGATTACTGCAACGTTTTTCAGAACAACTTCAACAGTCGGCATTGGAAGACAATTGAAGTTAATACGAGCAGGAACAGAATCCGGTTTACTCATAAACGAGCATAACCAGTTGTGTCCTACAAGGGCGGCGGTATCATTTGCCACCAGGAATTGTTCTTCCAGGGCTTCATCTGCATCTGCCTCTGCACAAGAGTACAGCTTGACTTCTTCTTCTTGTGTCAAGGTTTCCGGAGACATAGAGAAGAATTTCAACCTCCAGAACTGTTCTTTTGTTGCTCTTCCATACGGCGTTGCAAACAGTTGGCCATGAGCCAGTTCGTTGCCAATATCGACAATCCATCCACTCATGCTGAGAGAGTGAACCGCGCGGCGGGCATTCTGATTGTCTACCAGATTGAACACCACAACTTTATCGCAATGGCCAATCGTATCATTCAAAACGCCAATATAGACGAAATGGGCAGGGTCGGGACTTGCCTTCAATGACAAATACTTATCCAGATATTGAACTTCAATATCCTTCATTACAGGGCCGTAACGCAAAGCCATCACTTCGGCTTTATTGCTGCCAATGTCCGACTCAATAAAGTTCTGCCGGATCAGGTTCTTAGGTTCGCTTATTGTTACTCTTACATAAAGTAAGGGCAAGGTCGTTTCTGTTCCGCCTTGCTCTGTATCTCCTATATGCATATTTCCGATACAGTACAGACTATCGCTTCACTATAAAAGTGTTCACCCGCATTAGTCGTTCACGCTGCACGAGAGTAATCTCTGCTTGCGCCTTGTCTTCTGTTATGCCAGAGGTCCAAGTCAATTAGGGCAAATTTATACACGGCCGATTAGAGTATTCAGGTTAACCGTGTCGCCGTCCACAAGAATCAAAGAGAACTTGTGTGACAGCAGGTTTTTACGCTTCATATCATTGATGGTTTTAGCCAGCTTCGGAATCAACCAAGAGCCAGTTCCGCCGCAACCAACCACAACAATTTTATCCAAAGGCACAAAGCCGGATGTAGGTTCTTCACCGGAAAGCCGCTCCATCAGTCTTTCCGCTTCGTGTTCTTCTACCGCCTTTTGATGGGCATTAATTTCTTCTTGAGTGGTAAGGAATTCGATAATCTTTCCGCGAATAGATGTTCTTTCCATTAATGATTTCCTTTAAAATTTTTCCAGGTAAGCACCAATACGTTCAGGCAGGCATAAATATTTAACGCCATGAGCATCGAGCTCTTTCGACAATGGATTGCTGCTCATAATGAATGAGTCTTCTGTGGCAAAAATAGAGGAAGCAATCGCAACGCATAATGCTTTTGAGGGGTCTGTAATTTTATCAACGCCACTTCTATTGCCGGAGTGTACGTCTGAAATTGACTCTACCAGATTGGACATAAAAATTTGCAAACCAGCAGAGAATACACGATACGGATGACCTTCCGGCAGCTCTACCGCATTGATAAAATCAGAGGCAGCGGCTTCAATCTGCTTGAATTCTTCATCGCTATACAGCAAGATATCATTCGGCTTACAGGAACTACGAAGAATAGACGAAATCCAGTGGTAGTTCGTTTTATCCGCAGCCGCTTCGTAACCAAGAGTCCAATTATCCTCTATGTCACGAAGAGTTACAACTTGAGCATTTGTGCTGCCAGCAACATTATTCCAATGGTTATAATGATCGCTGTAAGGGTAATCCCCATAGCCGGCGTAGTAATCAGAGTATTCCGTATCCTCGCCATAATAGTATTCCCTGACTTTGGAGACGTTTGATGCTGGCTTGCCGCCCGTGCTAGGAAACCCTTTCGCTTTTGTCTTACCATAATTCCCATATGCTCCATAGTTGTAAACTTTGGCTTTGACTTTTGCATAGTCTTCTTCGGGGATTTCGAACAAGAATTCGCAACCCTCAGTAAATTCGAAGATGTCTTCTAGAGCCAAAGGAATCAATGCGTCGGCGCAGCAAACGCGTTGAACGGTTTTGTATGTAAAGGTATTGTCGACAGCATTGTTTACTAAATTGCCGAATACGAACGAATAAATACCATGTTTGCCTTTCTCGTCTGAGTTGTCTGTGCCGGAATAGAATGCCTTTTTACTATTCCTCTTACGTTTAGGTTCGACTAACCTAAATCCGCCCTTTCGGTATTGAGACTGTTACGTCGTCTCGCGGTGCGGGACTATATCATCACTGATTATTGTCAGTGCCTTGCGCTTCGGGGCACATCCCTACTCTACTCGATTCTATGTAATTAATTACAAAGTCTTTCGATAGTCTCTGATCGTTCCTTACAGACTCATTATATTCGTCAATTAAGGCTTCGATGCTGATTGCCCTGGACAATTTATCCTTAAGGGTTTCCAGCAGTTCACAAGGTTTTAAATGGGCACATGTTTACCCATTGTATGATGTGAGTGTGATGTTAAAACCAGCACTTTATTGGGGTCATCATACCAACCCCCAGTTCTTTGATAAGTGATGGATGCACCGGCAACTTCCTGTTCCGGGACCTCGACGAGATATTTCTTCTCTTCTTTGTCCCACCAGATCTGTGCCATCACTTCATTTTTGTTCGTTTCATAAATCTTGCGATAGAAACGGATGATGCCGTAGAACAATTCGCCTGGAATCTTTGGAATTTCCAATGATTGGGTGAAACTTTCAGACATCTGTGGCATACCAATCATTTTGGTTTTAAAGCTTTCTGCCTTAATCCAGAAGTCACCAATAAGGGCGCGGACCAATTTGTAAACACCATCTTCGGCAACAATCGAATCGCCATCTTCGGCTTCTTCTTTTGTATTTACAATCTGCGGCATACGAAAATCCATTTCAACCATCAAGTCTTCAATGCTCAAACTCATAATATTTTTCCTTTAATCTGTGAAACAAAAATTACATCATAACGCCGCCAACGAGGCATCGGTATGGGTCCAGAATTTCAGAACTCAAATCGAAATCCTCATCTTTTTCATATTTCATTGCAAAGTACCGAACAGTTGAATTTTCAGCGGGACAACTGGAAGCGCTTGGTCTAATTTTCGCCCAAACATCATCCGAAAAATGATATTGGTTGTCCAGGTCACTGTTAAATACAGAGCCGAAGAACATTTGTGGCAATTGCTCAATATGAAAGAGATTGCCTTCCTTCATGATCTCATTAATGGTGTCTTCATTACGACCCCAACAAACACCATAAGAAGGGTTGTAGTTGTTCATCTTGAAGTCCCAAAGTTTTGTGTCTGGCAGGATTTCATGCCCATCACAGATAAAGATAGAGCTTTTCTCACGCAAGAAGTTACCGTTTGTATTAGCAACGGCCTTCATAACGATGCCTGGAAGTTTGACTTGATATGTTTGCCCACCGCGATACTGCACCTGGAATGCGCGAGATGGTTGATAAATCAAGTAGCCCTTGTATTCTGAGTTCTCCCAAATACGGAGAATATTCTGAGGAATCAAACCTGAATCCTTATTCTCGCCATTGGGACCGGCCAATGCAGCAGCCGCAGCCTTAGCTGTAACCATTTTTGATGTTCTACGACCTTGGGTATCGGTAACGTGAAGAACAACTTTGTCCTTATTCAGGACTTCAATATTGATTTTTCCTTGCATTCTTTATTTCCTTTAAAAATTAATAATCGTAGAAATTTCTTGTTGATACATATGGGGTACTGTACCATGAGTAGAATGATGATGCTGATGCCGTGCCTTTTTCAATTCCATACCCAAATCGATCTTGAAGCTTATAAGTAAGAGAGTCCTTAATGCTGTCTCGCATGCTTTCGAAGGAACTCAGAGTTCTTCGCCTTCTCACAAGAAATCTATCATATATGTTTGAATCAGGATTCATGTCTAACTCTATCAGATAATAGACATAATACCTAATCATATTGTCAGAAACTTCATGGACCCCATTCCTAATGGGGAGATTCATCTTTCTTAAATATGTAAGGCAATCTGCGTTTAAATCATACAAACGGGCACTTAAATTTATATAATGCCCATTTATTCCTTCATACATAGTACCCGCTAATGCCTCGCTAATGAGGTTTCTGCCGGTGATTGATCTTGTCTCATCAAATTTCATTGGTACATGAGTAGAGCACTTAATGAAAATCTTGCCTCGACGATTTGCACTAATAGAAAAGACATCAGGAATTACGTCAGTAAAATTAGCGATAGGGCCGTCATACTTTGCATCCAGCAGGAGTCTTGAAATAACCAATTTATGCAATGGATTATAAAGATCTATATCAAACACGCCGGCTCCTATTTATTAAATTTGCAACAGTGTTTCGATTATAGCATATAAGCTTTACGAACTTGGTAAAAGTCAAATTGTCTTTCGGCAACGTAATTACCGGATGGTAATAAATATTCTCTATGTTATGGAACCGGGGAGAAAACAAATACATTTCATCTTCAGATACAGTATAGTATATTCTTTCTGCTCCGATTTCTTGCATAATCCTAAATGAAGTTGCATTTATTTGCTTTGAGCGAATGTGCGTAAGGCGCAAATCATTATTTTTTCTGAAAAAACATGATAAAGGACCTAAGCGCCGAATCGAATACATTTGGCATTACCGCCGGTTCAATTTTGACCGTAGAAAATACATTTGCAATCGCCCCTGATTCCCATGAGCCTAATGTTGGAGGTGTGATTTTATAATTCCTTCCAAACAGCACCTCTCCAACCAGACCCAAGTCCATTTCATACGGAGTTTCAACACCAGAACTTTGAATCAGTTTTAACAGCATTATTCTTTCATATATTTTATCAAAATCCATTTCAACCTCATCAATTCCAATGCTGAAAATTATCCAAACTTAACGGCCATATCTTGCGAAAGCAAGGTAGACATCTTCACTTAACAGCCGGGAAATTTCTTCATCTATATTACAACTCATTTCAAAGAATATATAGGTGCCGTCAATTAAACCTTTAGGAATAAACAGGGCGCCGTCTTTACTAAAGAATCCATCGACGTATTGTTTTTCCTCATTGTCATCGTCATCCGGAAAATAATTAAAGAGACACATAATATTTTTGTCATAAATTGACATCATATTACTGTTGTATGGCATATACATTTTAATAAAATCGCCATGTTCCTCAAAACGAATAAGATCCCTTTTAGGGATTTTTTCATTACTCCAATAACCATAATCGGCTATCAGTTCGGAAACAGTTTTCTTAATATCAATAGAAAGGTCCAGATATAACGAATAACTCCGGAAAGCAATACTTTCAATCAACATTGCATCTACACGAAGATTTTTGAAAAACATATTGAAATGATGTGGCTCAACAAATTTGGGGACCTTGTACTTCACTCCCATATCATTCGCAAGTTTTGCGAAAATAAGCCTCATTATAGGCTGGTGTTCACTGGCAACCATATGCAAGTCCCCTTTTTATTTACACATATTCAGACTGAACGTTTTGGGCATTTCGAATAACTTCGAGGGCCTTGTCAACTACAACTGGCGCCTGCAACCAAAACTCAGGCTTAAAATTCTGGAAAATACGGTCAATAATTTCGGGCTTGATATGAACGGTAGAACGTGCCTCCATGATGATTTTCAAATCGTCGGAATCAACACCGATATCTTCGCCATGTTCAAAGATGCTCGTAAGATTTTCAACGACATCTTCGCTCATTTCTCCGGCAGCTTCAATCTCTTCATCCGCCTCTTTATTGGCAGCTTCAACATCATTTAAAATCGCCAAAAAATCGTCATCAACATAAGACATAACTTTCTCCAATAAAAGAAATGGACTCCGTTGCATATAAATGCAGAGCACGGAGTCCTATATTTGTGTGGGCCCATGACCCATATTACGCAATCAAGCGTTTAAGAAAAAGCGAATTGTAAGTTAAAGCCTAAATTAAGCTTTAGAACCGGTACGGTTTGTGATGACCAGGTAACCATCGGCATTTACGGCGTGGTCGAATGAGCCTTCACCGCGCAGGGCGACGTATTTGTTTTTCAGGGCAGTCAACATGTTTTCAACGGTGGTAGTGCCATTGTTAGGCAGGGTTTTGGTTTCGCCGTTGTAGATATAGCCACGAACTTGAGACATAGTGTACTTTCTTTCTGTAGTGCGTTTTAAAGGATTAGCGACGGTAAGTTGCAACAACTTGGCCGCTGACGTCGGAAATAATCAGACTGTCGCCGTCAACCAGATTTGTACTGGCATATTGTTTGAATTTTTCCAGAGATTCGAAAACCAAACGGTTATCGACACCGGATACAAACGCGGCAACATCATCAGGGTGCATTTCTGTTTCGCCATCGAAGTAACGTTGAACTTCTTCAGCGTCATATTCTTTGGATTCTGCCAGAAGTGCGGCATTCAGTTGGTCAACAGAAAGAGGACCGGATTGTGCAGGAGCTTGGACGGCTGGGCGAACTTGAAACGCAGAGGACAATGCTTCGGCAATTCGTTCAGCAGTAGTGCTTTCACCTGCAATTACGATTTGGATTTGAGCCATAGTAACCTACCAATTAAGGGTTTTAGGAATAGCATAAGATACCAAGTTCAGAATCACTTCAGCTTCTTGTCCGCTTACAGGGATTGAACATTGGGATTTCACACCGCCATTGTTTTGAGATACCGAAATAAAATAAGGAGACTTTCCTTCGGTTGCTCGGGTTAATTTAATAACCTTTGTAGAGCCGCCGAACTCATGGAACATTTCGGCTTCTTGTCCGCGTTTTAGGGAATAAACAATCTGAGCTAAGTCAGGCATTCCAAGTTTTACGCCGATTTTCTTTTGTTCCCATTCGTATTGTTTTTGGTTTCCAGAGCCTTCCTTGATAGGGGCCATCTCCAAAAATACAAAACCCTTTTCAAGAACATCGCGTTCTGAAGAGTTATTAATACGGGGATTAACTAGGCGCATACGAAGCGCCGCCTTGGATTTGTAAATTGCATATTCCAAGGGTTGTTCTGCTACATTGTAGTTAGACATGCTTTCACCTTAAAAAGGAATTCCGCCAGTAGGCATATGATTTTGGTTTGGATTTCCATTACCATTACCCACATTCGGGTTATCATTGCTTCTGGCTGCAGCCTGTCCTTGATATTGTGTTCGAGGAGGTTCGACCACATTGTATCCATTACCTGCAGCTGACGCCGCGCCTCTCTGATAAGCATTCAATACCGCAGCTGTGATAGCTTCACGGGATTCTTTACTTACAGGGCCGGCAGTCTCTTGCCATGTACCATCTTGTTTTTTGTAAGACGGGAAGGCGATGAATGGGCCATTTCGACCAGAATAAATAGAAATGTTAATTTGGACAAAACCGCCAATCTTAACAAATCCGCGAGCCAAAGTGGAACCATTTGAGGATTTTTCCCACAAAGTAACTTGAATATCCATCATTTACCTTCCTTTTTAAAAGAAGTGAAATGACGATAAATACCAAGTTCAGCCAATTCTTCTTTTCGATTGCGGCCATAGAAATGGGAGCAATCAGAATAATAGCGAATACGATAACCGCGGGTTGCAAGCTCTTTCATAGAAGCGCTCATTGTTCCGAAGAAATCAATACCAGCGAAAGTTAAATCATATTCAGAAGTCGGCAATAGGAAATCAATATTGTTGAAATGTTGAACGATTACATCATCACCCGAAGATTCTGGAATGCGCATCAAATTTTCTTTTCCGAACCAGTTATCAGATTGAAGCTCAACCTTAATAACTTTATTGTTAGGAACCAATTTTCCGCTTGACCATTTGCTGTTTTTGCTACCAGAGTAATCGACCGTAATAACGGCATCATGTTTAATATTTCCGGCCGCTAAGGATGCTTGAAGTTTTTCCAAGCTTTTATCAGCATTTGGAATCGCTTTCGGATTCTCGGGATTTGTAGTTTGATCGTTCAGCATTGATACAACCAATACCGACTTTCTTTTTGGGGCAGTTTGTTTTTTCATTTTGTTTCTTTTATTATTATAGTTATCGAAACAAGGCATTATTTGGACACCACGAAAGAACAATCGAACGCTTTCTTCAAGAGCTTCTCAAAGTTTTCGATATCTAATTTCTCTTTGCATGTACTAAAAGAAACCGACACCTTATTGTGTTCAGGGAAAGTATGCCAAGCCCAATGACTTGTACTTAGCAAGAATACCCCAGTAGACATAGTCCTGTTTCCGAATATGAAATCAGAATAGCCTACACATTGCATTCCAAGTTCACATAAAATGAACTCGGAACATCGTTTGATATACCCATGCTCCAGGTATATATTTGGACTCTTATTGAAAAAGAGTTCAAAGTTGTAGTCGTAAATTTCCATTTAAAGCCTCAGGAATTTTGCCGATAAAGGCGGTATCATCATCGAGTGTTGGGTCGCCAAACGCAACCACCTTTCTCTAGATACCCTAGCGGAGCTTGGGAGCTCCACATAATATACAAGAGCCTTAGCTCTTTCGCCAGCCAAACACACAGAACCCCTGAAATGCAAGATTTCAGCTTGCCCCCTAGTCGCCCGACTGGAAGTTCCGGGAATTACTTCCCTTTTGCCATAAGCTTCACACTCTCTTCATGAGTGAGCAGTGACGCTTCCAGCTCATTCAAAAACATTTTTGTTTTGTTTTCAAAATCGTCAGTGCCAATGTTGGCACGCAAATCGGCAATCATGCCTTTAACTTTTGTTTCGTCCACGACTGCAAATCGTGCGTCATGGAGCATAGCAAACTGATACACCTTGTAGAAGATGAAAGCAATAGCAGAAAAAATAATAATATAGCCCATGCTACTTTACCTTTTACTAATGTTATACTCAACCCAGTTGGATATATCAACAGGGGAGTTAAATCCTATCAGATATGAGCCGTCCTTAATTCTAATATTTGACATACCAGAATAAATGCTAACATTTTCGATTACACGAATAATGCCTTGGATAGCAGAAACAAGAGGATCGGTATATGCTAAACCCTTATCAGTTATAAAGACTCGGGTATTAATTGAATGCAAAACCTTTTGTTCGTTGTTTTTTATTCCAATAAGGCTAACTGTAACTGGGAATGATGAGTTTTCTAGTTCGGGGATGTCTAAATCCGAACCGAACGACTCCGAATCTCCAAGGCGGAGCGTATTGTCCCAAAGGAGAGATTTAACCTTAAAAGCATTATCGCCCATAAAGACAAATGTAGCTAGACCATTTCCATTTTTTAAATTCAACAATTTCATTGTTTTAGTACTCTATTAATTTGAATATTCATTAAGGATAGATGTCATAAAATCGAAAGCTTCATCAATCTCATTACGAGTAATCAAACCATGCAGCGTTGTCAATACCTCTGCATGGAAGCGATACATCCTTCTACTATATCCAGAGATATATGTTCCCTCATGAAGCTTCTTCTTTATGTGCTCAAAATCAATGTCCCTAATGAACGTTCCAGAATGGTCATACGGAATGCAAAACTGAACAGAGTATCTATTTCTACTTACTATAATACATTCCGGAAGAGGATCATTACGATTGGTGCCTGCAAAGTGAATATTGCGCAGTTTCAAAAGTCTTTTCAGAAAACTGTCAATGTTCCCATACTCTGCCCGCACTTTAAAGTCGGCTAAGGTAGCGCCGATTTTATTATTAATCCACCGTCTCTTCTTTTTGTATTTTGGCATAAGGGACCTCAACCGAATCTATTGGTTCTTAAATTAATATAGCTTCTGCCAATACGAATATAACCAACTAAAATATCAAAAACTTCCCTATGACTGAACTCTTGAAGCAAATGCCAAACATAAACCATCTCTTTTATATTTACGATTTCATGCCTATTATATGGCTTTGGGATAAATACCTTTAGCCCATCTATTTGCTCTTTTGTCAAAATAGTTCCATCACAAAAGAATGGAATAGAGATAGTTTCCGCACCAAGTCTGACATAGAGAACTTTTCGATTAAAGGCGGAAATCATGAATGAATTCAGGCCGGCCATACAGTTATTTTTAATAAATGTCAAAAACGGATGTACGTCCTTGGCATTATCTCCAGCGAAGATTGAATAGGTAGAAATCTTGCTCTCATACCCATTATAAAAAAGATTTATCCTTTTCTGTAATTTATTCAAAATAAGGCTCCCCATCACTTCTTTCCAGTATATTCATATTGCTCCAAATCAAAAGATCAATAACCTCTTTGGGAGGCAATCTTTGAAGTAAACTCCAAACAGAGTACATAGAAAATACATCAAACCAATATACAGATGACAAAGGTGTGAATATCTTTATATTCTCTATCTGTTCCTTTGTACACATACTTCCATCTAAACAGAAAGGAGTCATTATGGCCTTGTTAAAATAATGTACATTTATGAAATACTTTTTGAAAGGAATAATGTATATAACTGAAAAATTTAAATCTCCCATTATTTTTCAGGGCTATTAGAAATGGGTGGACATTAAGCGCCTTTTCCTTATCGAAAAACATTGGGAGCATGCGTAATGGTAGGTCAAGTCTTCTAGTCAGAAGGTCTATTCTTTTGCGTGCTTTCAAAATAGAATTCCTCTAAATATCTTATCGCCCATTCCGGATATAGCTGAAACATTTCTGACATATGAATTGCATCATCAAAATATCCACCATCATTTAGATATTCGCGAAATTTTTCCATATCGGAGGGAGTGTACAATACGCCTTCTTTATTGAATGGGAGAATTAAATCAGAATCACCACATTTAACACCGATAATGGTATCTTTACCAATATCCTGATAACCGATAACATCCCAATCTAAAGTCATAACACGGTCAAAGAGAGGATGCTTAGAACTTTTATTACTTTCCATATTAAGACCTTTATTGGATAAAGATGGACAGAGGATAGCTGCTATTGGCTATGCTGCAAAAGATGCAGTTCTTAGCTATCGTGCCCTGTAAGATTTTACTTACATTTCATTTCTTGCCCACGCAACTTGGCACTTAGTGGAACTTTAGGAAGCGGATACCAAGCGACATCAAATCCTTCACAGAACCTGTCTCTTCTTCCTACTCCAAATTTGCTAACAACCCAAACAATTTTATTCTTCGGCGGCGGAACTTCTTCGGCATCATAACAATATACTTCGGGAGTAGTTAGTACATCCATCTTCCTATCTCCTTCTATTAACGGAATGTCATTCGACTCAATTCGCCGGTTTCGCGCGAATAGATAATTACGTTTGCGCCAGCTTCAGATGTCCAACCATGAGAGCTGCTATACGCATCATTTGCAATCAATGTTTGATGCTGTTCAACAATAATACCGAGACTTTCGACTACACGACGATGATGTTTATCGCCCATATGTGCATAACGGAATTTTGTACGTCCCCAAATTTCAGGGAACAATGAAGGAACAACACCGGCCATCTTGGCAAATTGAACTTTATCGCCATGATGATAAGCAAGCATGGTTTTACCAAATTCAATTGCATAGAATGGATAAGCGCTCTTAATCACCGCAATATTTTGATCATTTTCAAAATAATACGAGAACAATTCTTGCATCCAAAGTGAACCAATAGGATCATGGTTACCTTGAGCAATCAGAAGCGTTACATTGGTTGCTTTGGTGCGGGCGCGTTTTACAAAATAAGCAATAATTCGGACTGCAATAGAAATCAAATCAGAATAACGTGTATCTTGGTCGAGGATATGACGGGACGCCGGCGTTACCGCTAATTGGGAATCACTATGCAAGAAGTCCCCAAGGATATTGATAACAGCATGCTCGGTATGAGGAGTCGCCTCAACCATAGAATCGATTACACGATAAATCTTTTCTGTGGCAATCTTAGTAGACCACTCTTCGCCGGATTCGCCCTGAGACGCAAACATGCCCAAGTGATAGTCAGTAATTGTGTATTGGGCCAATAAGCCCTCACCGCTAATTACGCGTGGAACCAAATTAAATGGAGCAGGCTCTACTACGTCTTTAAAGGATTCCATTGCACGGCGAATTGTTTCGGCAATTGCATTGCCCTTGCCGTCTTTCTTAACCCATTGAAGCTTGACTTTACCATCGGCATCATACAAAGTGGAAGTGCCATCACCAACAGAAAGCTTAGCGGGTTCTTCAACAATACCAGATTCAGCATCAGAAATAGGAAGAGTGAGTACAGCAGTGGTGTCAGTTGTGTCTTTAAAATAATTTCGCTCAACTGCGACACCGTTTGTTAGTCGCTCACTCAAAAAGGTTAAAACATTCCCAATTGTACCAGTGGAAATGCCAAGTTTTTTAGCAGCCTTACGAACACTACCGGTTTCAATAACGGCTTTAAGTTTTTCACGTTGCGCATCTGTTGTCGCAACGGAAAGTAATTTTTCAAAATCGTATTTAGAAGACATTAATTTGCTCTTATTCTTGTTATTGCAAAATTAAAAAGAACCGACACATGTGAAACATATGCCGGTAAATATCATGACTTTAGGAAGCGACTATCAGAAAGCCGCATTTCTATTGTTTTAAAATTCAACACCACGCAAGCGCAATTCTTTTTCAGCTTTGACACGGCGCTTCGGGGCCAGTTTCGGCAACATTTCTTTCAGGGCTTTAATAGAGAGGCTCTTAACAGACACTGGTTTCTCTTTGCGTTTTGAAATCAAACTTTTCATTTTGTTTCCTTTCAGATTAAACAGCCATTTTGGCTTTTAACGGGCCATGAGATTCATAACCATCAATACGGATATCATCCATTGTATAATAGAAAATATCTTTATCTGGATTCAACCACAACTTAGGCAGTGGCAACGGTTCGCGTGACAATTGTTCTTTTAAATTATCAATGGCATTTTCATAGATATGCACATCACCCAAAGAACCAATTAGCTCGCCAACTTCCAGTCCGGCCTCTTTGGCCAACATGTGTGTCAGGATTGCATAAGACAGGATATTAAAAGGCAAACCTAAGAACAAATCAACACTTGCCTGAACCCACATACAGTTCAGCTTGCCATTTTGAACTTGGAATTGCACTTGTGTATGACAAGCTGTTAATGCCGCATCATTAATTTGTGACGGATTGTAAGACAGCATGATCAACTTACGACTATTGGGATTGGCTTTTAATTCCTTAATCAGCCAATCTAATTGGTCGAACGTATCAAGCTCTCCCCAATCTGCTATGTTAAAATCCCGCCATTGTGTCCCATACACACAACCAAGACTTCCATAACGCACTTCGCTAACTTCTCTGCCAGACCATGCTTCATAGTTGTCAGACCAAATAGTACGTTTGTCCTTCAATTCTTCACGAGGTTTGCCGTATTGAATTTCAGCTAAACGACGTTCATCAGGACTCCCTTCAATAAACCACAATAATTCGGCAATACAGGCCTTTACAGCCATTTTCTTAGTGGTCAGAATAGGTAGACCTTCCGACAAATCAAATCGAATCTGGCGACCAAATACAGTGTATGGCGTATGGATTTCTGTACGGTTCGGCTTAGGCGTCCCGTTTTCAAAAACGTCCTTAACCAAATCTAAATATTGCTTCATTTAGCTATTCCTTTTCTTCTTGGCTCATATACCGCTCTTGATAGACGCGGCAGTTCTGAATACTTTGATACTCTCTTATGTTGTTCATTGGTAGATATTTGAAATCAATGCCATCTACCTTATGGCCAAAAAGCCAAATATGCATATCAAGCTCGGCTTTATCACTCAAAGGCCTTTGGATCTGAGAGCTTCTGTCATTAAAGTATGAAGTGATTGTAGTTCTGAGATAACCCTTTAAAAGGTTATATTCCATCGCCACTTCCCTATCAGTCAAACCATGGCATCTGGATTTAAAATCCTCATAAGGATAGTGGTTCTTCACTAATTCCTTAAGTACTGCATTTGACTTAGCAGTAATATCCTCGTATTGCAATCGCCGAATAAAATCATTATCGTGATAGAAAAAGCTTAGGATTTCAGTGTTGTTTATTCTATCGGGGCGATATTTTATATATTCCAAAAATCTAGAATACATTGGCCGCTTCATTGCTTTAGCAAGTTTCTTTTCAGGTAAGTCGGTAAAGATGCTTTTCTTGAATTTGCCAGAACTTGCAATAGCTAAAAACGCCTCTTCTTCTGTGACAAATTTGGACTTATAAATATCAACAAGTCTTAAAATTCTTGGCCAATTGGAAATAACGAATACATCATTACCATTGTAAATGTAGAAGAGGCCAATATCATTCAGTTTGAACCCTTCAGATTTGAACAGCTTACCAACCATTGCTCCGAACATGCCAAGCGCCATAATTTACATCAGAAGCAAATGGCAGATAGAGTCCTGAGGAAGCTTTTTCATATCGAACAGGGTAGGGTTGTTTATCTTCTTCTCCATCCAAAAGGATAGAATCATGAATGCCAATATTAAACTGAGAATTCAGTTCTTCATCATTCCAAGCTTCTTTTCTGTTTGGACTAACCAATCCGGATAGTCTTTCCAAAGAGGCATTTGGCAAACATAATTCAAAGAGTATGAAATCGGACTTGTCTTTATCATAAGCTGATTTAAGTTCAGACATATTTTGAGACAATACCGATTCCGGCGGTACGAATAAAGGGCGCTGAGTTCTGCTATACACTACTCCGTCTTTTAAGTTTAAAGCTGCAAACACGCCGTCTAATTTCTTCTGTACAATCCATCCCGAATAATTGCCGGATTCTTTATATTTGCCCAATTTCATGAAGTCCATACTAGCATTCCTCTATAATCTTTTTCAAAATCTTTTTCCCGGTCTTTTCTTTTTTAATCGCGCCGCCAAGTATATCGTCTATAATACCTGATTCCATGACGATATCAAGAGTCTTCTTGGAATTTACAATATCAGCAGAAAATTCTCTTTTAATTTCGTTTTTCTTTATTAGCAAGGTAGAACCCTTGTCTCTTTCATCGGTACCACTAGGAACAAGCCGCATAAAAGGACGGACAAGCGGACTATTATCATCGATAATAATCCCTCTGCCGCCTTCCCATTGGATGTAATAAATATGATAGAATATCATCCCATCTGTTAGACGTCCACAATACTTAAGGAAGTAAAGATCCCTGGATGCCAAAATGTTTTGAGGTTCTAAGTCTTTATGCTTAATAGAGATACTATCATCAGCAAGGATCTTGGGGACCAGAAATACCGCACCCAATATCTCAAGTATAATAGCTAATCCTTTCGCCCATTCCGGGAAAGCACTTAGCCCTTCAAAAATGAAAAATGTTAAGATTGAGAAGGCAACAGTAAGCGAATAGATTATCTTATTAGCCTTAGCTGTTTTTACGATATCTATTCACTTATACGCACCGTGGCGATACATTTCAAACTTCCCGTTTGATTCGTATATAAAGAATGATTGCATGTTGCCTCCATTTAAAATATTACCAGCGTTTATTAAATTTCACTTTGCCTGAGCTAGAAAACGCTGCCATAAGAACGATTACAAATAAGACAACGACACCAATTAACAGTGGCGCCAATGCAAGTCCAGCCAGCCATAGCCAAGAGATTGCCAAATAGCCGAACACTTTTGCGGCAAAGACAATCAAAATAGCCAAATAATAGAATGTAGCAAAATTCATATATACCTCACAAAAACAATAGCCCTAGAATAACTCTAGGGCTTGTTATACTTACTCTTTATTTCCAGACTTCAGAGAGTCAAAGAACTCATCGAAGCCTGCATCGGAAACACCGGTTTGGCCGCCAGACAGGATTTTAGCAGCTTCAGCTTTACCTTTAGTATTAACCTTGATTTCACGGAGGAATTCATCGACATCGATATCGACAGCAAATGTTTTGCCCAAAGAAACATTCAGGGCAACTTCATTTTTCTTCATTTGCAGTTTTTCACGCTGCAAGCTCAGGTCGAAGTAGAGGCGCTCATATTCGCCTTCTTGCTCGATGTAGTTATCAAGCATCTTTTTCTTTTCTTCCAGAATTTGTTTACGCATAAATACGCGATAGGCGGCATTACGTTCAATTTTACCAGCGGCAACATCTTCACGCAGAGCTTCTTCTTCTTTTTGCAGCTTCGGCTCTTCGCTTTTAATTTCTTTTTCCGGGTCTTCAATAGACTGTTGAACAGAAGCACGGTTCACGCAAGCTTGATTGATTGCCTTGGCTACATCAGAAACCTTCTGGTTGATGTATTCTTTGGCGCGTTCAGGGTCGCTAAAAATCAGTTCATTTGTTTGGGTCTTGAAAAGGACATCAAAATGGCTTTCAATTTTTCTAACATAGTAGGTCTCCTTATTTAAGGGTTAACTTGTAAATTTTCAAATCGTAATTTTCTGTTGACACGGAACGAATTTCTTCCCTGTCGAATTCATCGAAAGGATATTGGAAATATGTGTCATATTCATATTCCGTGTTTTTGAATTCTATTTCTGACAAGTAGACAACATCTACTTTGCCGTCTTTAAGGAACTTCAAATAGAGTTCTGCACCGCCAATAAGAAACAGATCGCCGGACGCCGTCTCATTGTTAAATGCATTTGCAAATCCCAATTCAGACTCCAATTCTTCGATAGTAAAAGAGGCATTTCTACCATCTTTACTAACAGGAATAACAGCCCGTCTATTCAGAACTGGCATATCCTTAAAGGTTCTATACCCGCAAATACAGGTATGGTCGATAGTCATTTCGCGGAAGAATTTCATATCATCAGGACAATGCCAAGGAAGCTTTCCTTTATAGCCGATTCCTCCGGTCTTTTTATCAACCGCAAGAACCATATTTAATTTCATACCAGCAAACATTTAAAGTTCCTTTTCCTTGAAACGAAGCTCAATACTCCGTTTGATACGGGCCGCAGCAACACGTTTACTTTTAGCTGTCGGCTTATTCAATACTACACCAAGATTCTTGGCTTGCTTAGAAGAAATCCAATCTTTAATCCAAGGCTTACTCATTCAAAAACTCCAAAGAAAAACGAAAGCCCCACAGGGCAGATAAAACAATCTACTCTATGGGGCAATCTAAAATAGGGGATAGGCAACCAGTGGGCGCGATAATGTGTTATTCCCTCACAATGTTAATTGTTAAAAGAGAAAGAAGCCACTGGCCGCCTAATTTGGCGGAAAAGGTGAGATTCGAACTCACGGGCCGTTTCCGACCGACGGTTTTCAAGACCGTTGCAATAAGCCACTCTGCCACTTCTTCGTTTTATTGGTCACGATGATAAATTCTACTCATACATCGTGAACCTAAAAGCTTGATTTCGGTGTAACCCATTCATTCTAAGCTACGTTTGTAAACTTTGTACCTTCTTGAATCTGATCCCTGGATAGATAGAATTACACTATCAAAATCCGTTTCTTTAAAGACATCATCAATAAAAAGATCAAAGCTTTCTTTGGCTAACAGTAATCCCGATAAACCAATAGTGCCAGTTATAGAACGGGCAGAGAAGCTGATACTTTCACGTTTACGCTTCCTAAAAATAGACAAGCACATAGAATAGACCGGCCGGCCGTTGTATTGTTTAACAGGACCAAACTGAACAGAAACAGTATTCCCATTATGCTTGATTCGATAGCAGAAAGCGGGAAGAGAATCACCTTCTGCGATAAAAGATTGATATTCCCAATTTGACATTTCTACTACCTTTTAAATAGGGCGCCCTGACAAGAATGGTTCGACACGTTATGTCCGATAAAAAGTCAGATGTAGTCGCAACCTGCATTCAGGGCATAAAAGATTAGACAGGCCGGATGCGTGGAGGCTGTATATACACGGGGCCTGATGCGGCTTCCCTCAAACTTGCAAACACCTGTCTTAAATTGTTGGAGCGGGCAAGGAAACTCGAATTCCTCTCATTGCGTGGAAAACCAAGGCACAACCTCTATACCATACCAGCAATTATTTGGCTGGCACGGTAGGGATCGAACCAACAACCTCGGTGCTACACGCACCTTGCTCTGCCAAATTGAGCTACTGTATGGAAAGACAATGGGGCTTAAATCTTTAAGAGTCTATTTGACACTTCATTGTTTTTGTATTAGGAGGAAACCCGCGATTCTCATCGCAATATCAATAAGCACCGTTTTAGCCGTTTCCAGAATCGGGGCCTCCTAATTTTTGCCCTCTTCATGAGTTGAACAAATCGGAATCGAACCGACGATACGCGAGCACCCTCGCTGCCCTGCCAACATAGGCTATTGCTCTTCAGAAAAGAGGGGCTTAAATTGTGCCTGCCAGATGCTTTCTTAAATACTTATCATAATTCAACATTATGATTTTTAGCTATAAGAAGAAATATATTGACTATAAAAAATATAAAATAAAATCTAGTAGGGCTTAATCCGATAGCCCCTATCCTTGTTATTCCTACTACATGAATAGGCAAAAATAGGGGAGTTGTTAAAACTTAATTCTCATAGCAACCAAGAACGGTTACTTCGGTGATTCTTGCGAAATCAGAATCGCCCCAATGTCTTCTTCCAATTTCACTTTTGATTTTACTTTTAATGGTATCAGGATCATGACTATTCATAATGTTTTCCGGAATTTGGATAAACATTGAATATTTTTCGCCCGCGCCTTCGTATTTAACAAAACAATTAAAATGTTTCATTGTTTACTCCAGGAAATGAATTTGGCACGCCCAGCGGGAGTAGGGTTATAACGCCGCTTTCCATCTTTTTGATGTAACGCATCCGGTTTTGTAAGCTTCTATATCAAATACTCTTGTATTCGGGCCTGTATGTTTACTAAGTACACTCATAGAAATGCCAGTCGCTCTTTTAGCGATTCTCATACTTCTGTAATATACACCCTGAATAATATACCCTTTGCCGGCATTATAATGAGATTGTCTATGGAGCTCTTCGGAATCTTTCCAATTATCCTTATAGCTTCCTAAAACAAGATGATCAGGATTACAACATCTGGTATTGCGACAAAGATTCCTTACAAGAATTTTATCTGGAATAATTCCAAACTTTTGTGTTGCTACAAATTTGTGAGTAGTCCAATATTTCCCATTTCTAGTAAATTGGTCATATCCTGCACTCGTTACGGATTTATTCCAATTCCAGCAGCCTGTTGTTTCATCAATCGTAACATTATTTTTAATAAAATCCATAATAATATTTTGGAAGATGGTGGAGGAATCGAACCTCTCAGCTCCTTCCCACTTTTATGTGCTACAAGTTTAGAAGACTTGTGTGGGGACACCATCCATATTTTATTGCCATCTACATCTATAGCGCTGTTCATCCGATTATGGTAAGGGAGCGTATTTAAAAGGTCGGAGAGGACAAATCTCCCCGTGTATAAAGCCAGGGACTAGATACCTGTTTCAGTATCAGTGTGGCTTGTACATATTTTTAATCTTTTCACAAACAGACTTAATAAAGCTATATGGTTTAGTTGCATTCACTTTGCACACAATCTCACCATCATATTGGCCATTTTCTTTCAAGGCCCAGAACTTTCTCTTGGCTTCTTCTTCACTGTCTGCATAAATACTGACAGACCAAGTTTTATCATTAAATCTATACGAGAATGTATACTCTTTCATATTTTGTTTCCTTAGATATCTGTCAATTTAAAGGGGCGGGCCGTGCAGGAGTCGAACCTGCAAAATAGGAGGTTAGTTTCCAATTAACAAATGTAGACCTTCAAGCATTCCCAAAAGGACAAGGATTAGAAGGTCAATAGACTCCTTGCGTCTACCAATTTCGCCAACAGCCCATTAAATTTTTGAGAAGGGGCTGGGGCTCGAACCCAGAACACTCTAATACCAGTAGAAATGTAAACCTCGCTGCATTCCCTCGCGGGACAAATATTGCAAAGTTACGTAGCATTTTACCAATTAAACTACCCCTTCATTGGTCTAAGTGGCAGGATTCGAACCTGCGATCTCCTGCTCCCAAAGCAGGCGCGATACCGGGCTACGCCACACTTAGACTTTTTAAACATACACAGCAATAGACACAAGACCTGATTGGAGACATCTTATGCCTATCACTCTGCATATTTTCTATACAGAAAAGCGCTCTAAGGCGAATATTGCTGCTATCATTAGCTGCACATTTCATTGTTTTATGAATCTAATTATTAGAGCTGAATGCTCTTAATTTGGTTTACCCAGAAATCTGGATTGCCTTTAGACTCAAAGAACATTGAAATGATTTGGAAAACAGAATCGTTGAAGCCGCCAATATTCAATACGCAATCTTTAGGGATTGTTTGTGAACTTGAACCTGGTGTTACGTCGATATTAACCATCCGCGCGTTAGGATTCTGCTCTTGGATTTCTTTCAGAACTTTAACGGTTCCTGTGGAAGTCCAGAAAGTTTTGGCTGTACTCATCCATGATTCGTTATCAGAAATCATGATGATATTATCCGGCATGCCTTTGTTTGCGTATCGATTTTTGATAAACGACATCGCCGCGCCGCAGTCTGTTCCGCCGGTTGCCTTATCGGAGAGCTCTTTGCTAATAGAAAGCAAAGATTTTCCTTCAGCTGGCTCATACATAGAGGCAGAGTCGTTAAACAAAACGATTTCCAAACTTGGATTTTTCTTCTTCAACGCAGCGACAAGAACCGCAGCAACATCCATAACGCGAATAGTAGATCGGCTATTGATTCGTGAATTCATAGATCCAGAACGGTCAATAGCAACAACAGTTTTGCCATTCAGCTCGGGAACGTTTTGAAGCGAAATCTCTGCAGCAACATTCAAAGCGCGGAGGATTTCAACGCTAATGTCTTCAGCCTTTTTAAAGGCAGAAAAAATAGCAAACGGCATCGCTTTGCTGCGAATAATATCACGTTCAGAAGTCAGCTTCTCGGCGATTCGGCGTGTAAATTCCCGATCGCCAAATACACCATGACGCTTAAACGTAGCCAGGTTCATACGGGTTTGGTTCCACGTTGCATTATTAGCAACATGTTTCCAGCCTTCTGTTGTCAGGCCCATAGACGTATACATTTGGAATGGTACATCTGGCAATTGTTCCGCAGCTTCCGGATTGCGTTTTAGCTTCAAATACAGTTGCAGCCGTTCAGGAAGCTTATCTTCTTGATAGCCCATACCGCATACCCAACGATAAAGTTGGTTACGCTTTTCATCCGGCGCTTTGGGATGCACCATTTTGATGATATCTTTTAAAGATGGATCGCTGCCAATAGAAGCATTAATGACTGTTTTGTCACTTGCTTGGTTTAACCAATTCTGAATTTGGCGTTTGGCATTCGAACCAAAGCTGCGGCTCCCAAATGTTCCAGAACGAACAATTTGAACGAAGGTTCGTAACATCCGGCCGTTTGTAACCACCCGTCCAAAGATTGTGTTAAACAGGCCGCGGTCCTTTTTCATCAGATATGCCAGCAACAACGCAGCAGTGTCTTTCATAAAACCTTTTTCATGAGCATAGACAGCTACTTGCGCAACATATTCATTGCTGCATTTCTCTACCAACTCAAGGATACGGGAAGGCTGGGTTTGACCATCAACATGGATATATCCATCAAGCATGCCAGTTGTAGCATATTGAGCCAAGGCATGTTTATGAGTCATAGCATAAGCAACGCCGCCGGATTCGTTTCGAGTATTGACCTTAACAGACGGAGTAGAAACAGATGCCCCCAGTAGGAACATTGATGTGTGAAGTTTTGAACAATGGTGATGCCATTTTCTTTTCCTTAGACAAAAATTCTAAAACAAGGCTTTACAAGTTGATCTTAAAGCTTTTAGCGAAAAGCAGAGCAAATATGATAAAGCCAATAACAGTCCCGCCGACAATGCCGGCGAGAACAAGCAGTAAGATTGAAACTGTGCTCATTTTATAACCTCAATACAAATAGTATCAGCATATCCGGCAGGGCTAGGGCATCTTTTAGCTAAACCCTCTTTGCATAATTTACGCATAATCGCCCGGCCTTATCATGTGAATGTTTATATTTGTGACAGAAGAAATACCCTTTTCTCTCAAGGACTTCTTCGATTTGTTCTCTTTTAACTTTCCAAATTTTCATGGGACAGGTTTAAATTTCTCTTCAAATTCAGAAGCAGGACAAGTACAATATTCATATGTCTGCCTATTTACATAGACTGCCATTAGAGATGAATCGGAATCCATTCTGGCAATACAAACAAGTTCGTAATAGCCGCCTTCGTCGTCCATATAATCACTACCGCTCAGCATTCATTTTCTCCAGAGGCTTAGCTTCAGGCAGATATTGCCAATGGCGGATATATTCATTGGGTCTTAAGAACATTAAGTCCTCGTAAGTACCAGAGCAGATTGAATAGAATTTTTTATATTTTTCCCGTCGAGGTGGGACCGGATTTATTCCAAGGCATATACGGTCCCAAAGGGAATCTCTATGTACAACCAAGGCCCCAACATTTACCTCTCCTCTTATATCCAAAAGGAGGACGCCGCCGCTTATGTCTTTTTCAATTTTTTCTTCGGGAAGTCGCCATGCTTTACGGTCAACAGCATCTTCGATATTCATCCAATATTCAATATCTTCTGGATTGTACCTTTTTGTGATAACCATATCATCAATGATTTCGACAGGAATGCCCGTGAAGAATTGCTCTGCTTTTTCTAGGAATTCTTCTCTAGGCAAGTCTACATCTTCCATGTCCTTTGGAAGATAACGTTGATAGTAGGCAAAGCCAACTTTGCCGTCTTTGGTTTTTACTAAAATATTTTTTCGGCTTCTATCGGGTTTTCTTTCTTTGATTGGAACCCATTTATTATTATTATCCATATTTTCTCCTAAATTAGGATGGTTGAAGAGACGTGATTCGAACACGCAACCAAGGGGTTATGAGCCACCCTGTTCTGAACCATTGAGCTACTCTCCCATATAGATGAATTCGAATTTATCTTCGAATTCTTCTACAGGTCTTACATAAACCTTATCATTGGTGATACTTTTATAGACAACAACCTGGGTCAAGTCATGTTCAAGTTCACCAATAGTGATCAATTGGTATTCTCCGCCTTTATAGTGGCGGTAGATTCCTTTTTCTTTCAATTGCATTTTTAATTCCTTTTGCACTTGATTGTTTATTGGCTTAAGAGCTTTGCTTCATCACGGCCGCGGCAAGCCAATTTGTCAGCTCGCTCATTTTCAATATGACCATTATGCCCAAGAACCCAAATAAAGCGGACATCATGTTTTTTAACAGCTTCATCAAGCTGCATCCATAAGTCTGCATTCTTAACCGGCTTATTGGTAGAATTCTTCCAATTATTAGTCTTCCAACGACCAATCCATTCGCAAATACCATCACGAACATATTTGGAATCAGTGCAAAGAATGACACTCCACAAGCCGGATTCTTTTGGCTTGATAGCGTTCAGGGCCTGAATAGCAGCAGTCAATTCCATTCTGTTATTGGTAGTTTCTTTTTCGCTACCATACAGCTCTTTCTCTTTATCGCCAAATTTCATCAGCACTCCCCAGCCGCCCGGGCCGGGATTACCGCTACATGCACCATCAGTATAAACATAAACCGGTTTGTTCATGACAGACTCCTTTTAAATTCAATTTAAGAATTAGATTCAGATGTAAGCTTAACCCATGCTTCATCTGGATCATCAAACTTTTCTAAGACGTATTGGTCGAAAAGTTCATATAGACGAGCAGTTGTTTTCGCAAATTCTTTATGCTCTTCAGACTCTAATAGTTCGCCAATTTTTTCTTCAAATTCTTCACGTATCATTTTATCTCCAATATTATAAGCCCCGAGATACAACTCCCGAGGCCCTATTGTTTTAATCAAAACACTGCATCAACAGCAGCATTACTACGAATATCATCAATACTCATAGTAGTAGCAATACCATTTTCGAAGACAATTTTCAAACGATCGCCTTCAAAATCGCTATAAGTAGTCAGACCATCAATACAGAAATCGCCAACAACCTTAACACGGCCGCGAGGTGATTTCTTACTACTGTCGGTTTTAGGTTCCTTCATCAACAGATATTCTTTACCGCCCTGAATGGTCGAAGTTGCCTTGATTGCAAAGCCAAGTGAATCGCGTGTATTTCCTTGATACGAATAAGAACCAATACCAAATACAACGTTCGAAGATGCAAAGCCTTTAGCAGCCAAACCAGCAAAGATTTGTTCTGCGCGTTCAAGGGTGATAGAATCGCCATAGATTGCACCGATATGCGGATTAAGGACTTTGTATCCTTTTTCGTTTACGGTACCACCAAACGTCTCCCAGAGGCATTGAATGAGGCCTTTCTCTTCAACGGTAGAACCTTAGCTTTCCGGAATGCCGCAAAGCACTTGAACAGGGCAGCCCGAATCCGGCCTGATAACTACGCGTCCGTTACGAGACATGATTTCGTCTTTCAGAGACGGCAATACATGTTCAACATTTCGCCAGAAGTCATAGGTATCCGATATGATAGAGACGAAACCTTCTGGATATACGTCTTTAATCAGGTGGCGATACGATTCGGTTTCATCGCGTCCTTCACCGGCGGCTTCTTGTTTTGCTAACAATGCACACATTACAGAGTGTTCACTCGCCGGTATGCTTGTCGGATGGAAGTTCTTAGCAACCTGACCCATGTAGTATTCGTCCACATAGGTGATAGCAGGGATAGTATCGGTACCATTGAAATACATCAGATGGCCGAGCCCTGAGGTTTGGGCTGATTCCAAACTGCTCATGCCGCGCATAGAGAAGTCATGGAATTGGAATTGCAAATGGTCTTTGTTGTCGCAGGTGATTTCTGCAAATTCGTAACCCAATTGGTAATACTTGCGGGCAATAGAAGCAGAAGTCATCGGCTGCCACAAGCTACAAGAAATAAGGGTTTCAAGATAGTTGGTTAACCATGCAAAGCGCGGATGAGTATTTTCAATCGATAGGATAGGAACACCAATAGGTACGGATTCGCCTTCCGGGATTGATTTTACACGGAGCGGCAAGTAGCCCAATTGATGTAATTCACGGATATGTGAACCATCGTCGTCAACACCGAGTGTACGTTTGATAAATTCGGAATATTCCCGAACAACATCTTCTTCTGGCCGGGCAAAGAATGCCTGCATGAAGAAGTCGACCAGGTATTTAATCACAAAGCCGGAAATACCGGCATTAGCCTCAAAGCTCAACTCCAGGCCAATGTCATAGGCAATATCGTAAATCTCTTCTTCTGGAGTTTGAGCTTTTATATTTTGTCCGGAAGGAAACTTCAGGACTTTATCTTCTTTGTTCTTATTATTATCCATTTTAATGACCTATTTGGAATGTTCCGCTATAAGGCCAGAAAGATATTCTTTATTCTTTTTGATTCTATTTCTGTCTGAGTTCATAATGATTTCCACCTCTTCTGGCGAAAATTTTATGTTTTCTTTTCTTGCCCATTCCAGCAAGAATAAAGGCTCTGGAAATGTTAATTTGACGATTACATTAGAGCTATTTGTGTCTTCAGGCTGCTCTATTTTTGCTTCGAATAACTTCATACATTCTTTGCCTTAAAATCATTTTAAAGCTTTAACCTGCTGCTGCTGTTCAATATGTTTAGCTTGCCTATCTGCAATCTCAAGCGACAAAACCAAACCGGCAATAAAGATTGCAGAGCTATACAATACTGCTTTATATGGTGCATTGCGATAATAGCCAAATACAATGCCGCCAATGAATGCGGCGATTGTCTTACCAATTAATACAATTATTTCTGGGCTCATATGCCTTCCTTTTGAATTTATTCATAAATAATTGGTCAAATGAATTGGGTCCTACGAAACTGCGACAAGGATTCATTCAGTAGGCTAAAGTGTTTCAGGTCGTACATGTCATCAGACTCTTCGATGCTCAATACATCATTCTCAAAATAGAGATTAAAATATTTCATATCTAATTTCTTTTGTTTAGCCAGTATTCTGAGCTCTTTAACAAAGAACAATGAATCAGTAAAGACAAGCCATTGATATTGTTTTTCTGCAAACGCTACGATACGTTCCGCTTCATCTCTCAAATTCGCAGGATGCATTCTGTTTTCAGAGTCAGTCCATATGTATGTAATATGACGTTCATCAAATATGCTAAGAGTATCTGCGACGTTATTAAGGCTGTACATATAGTCACTAGTCACTATGTTAATGGCCGGCGAGAGTTTTCGAAATTTATCGTTACGAGGGAATTTTATTTCTCCCGTCCGATTATCTGTAACGTTTGCGTATTCGCAACTCATATAGTTCATATTTGTCCTTTAGTTAATATGACATTTGGTCCGGCGGAACTTCAACAAAAGAACCGTCTTCATATCCAAATCTGTACCAGGTTTTAAACCTCAGATCTCTTACAAATTCTGGAATATGAATTTTACCAATTTCGTATTGACTTTCGTCCTCATTAATAAAGGCGACATGTGAACCGAATAAACCTTTGAATTTGGAATTACCTTTAATAATAATGGTGTTATCATTGCCAGAAAAGATAATTTTAGAGTTATGCCCAATAACAGTAATCAAATTATGGTCGCCGGCGATATAGACAAAGCAATTGTCGCCATCTACTGTAACATTACAATCAGACTCCATAATGAAGACAAAGCAGCCCTCTCCATTGGATATAATCGTTGACTTGTCAGACTCTGACACCAGTATATTTTTATACGAATAAGATAAGATAAACTGCTTAGGGAAAGAACTGTAAGCCATAAAAAATGGCTCGGTTAAAAACATATTAGGAGAACCAAGCCAGTCTTTATCGCAATACACGACGTCTTCAATATTGGTATTTGAATATAGTTGTTTTATCGCACTTCTCAAACATTTGGCCAGGCCGTTAAGATGCTTTTTGGCTTGATTTTGTTTTATATAGGACTTAAGTAATTTTTCAAGTCCCGTATAATTCTGGTCTTCAACCAGTTCAATAATCAATGCCTCTAAAGAGTATTCATGTTCGGCCTGAAGCTCAACATCAAAAGGGAGAATCATTTTCTTTACCTTTCTGAAAATCTTTTAATAGCAGCCTTTGACTCCTACAGTCGCAAATACTTATCGGCCTGTTCAAGGCTTTCATCCAAAATCAAGAGGTGGCCAATACCTTCAATACCATCAGACTGTTCAACCTTCAATTCGCCTTTATCGAGATAGAGATTGATATATCTTATCGGCATATTATTCGAATGGGCCAGGATATCCAGTTCGCGCATCATAAACAAGGAATCAGTAAATACGATTCCCTGTAAGCCTTCGGATACACTTTGTATAAGGTGCCCTGCTTCCATTCTTAAATGAGCCGGATGTAGACTGTTTGAATACAGGTCAGACTAAATACAAACCTCATTGTTTTGATCTAATCCTAAAAGATCCGGAACGTGTTCATGTATTTTTGACTGGTAATCTCCGGTTACAATATTTAAACCTTCAGAAAATATTACTTCTGTTTCGCATTTATGGAAAACAGTCTTCTTGATCTTAAAGCATTCTTTATCCATGTTTACTCCATGTCATAAAAGGACCGACAATAATGTCGGCCCTTAAAATTAATCTTTGTAGTTTATTTTGACGCAGAATTTTTCGGCCTTCGCTTTAATAGGATTCAAGCGTCGAATTACAGCACTTAACACTTTTGGTGTTTCTTTTCTCGGTTTAGACCTCTTAATAATCAGGTTGGCAATCCACATAACTATTGCCGCTAAAATTGTAGCAATAATTACAATGAGTGACATAAAAGAGAAATATGCCAAGAACCAATCAATACCGGTAAGCTTTTCCAAGGGAATGTTATACAGGCCCAATAAAATAGAGGCAGTGAATCCAACAGTTCCGAGTAGGAAGATAAAGCAAATAATAAACAGTGGAATCAGCTGACGTGTGAATCCACAGATATCTTCCGCAGGGTCGCAATAGAGATTCATCAATTTCTACAACCGGCTTTTACGACTTAATTCCATTTCTAATATCTTTTTTATGTTAAAATTAATTTTCGGACCCAAAATAATCAATAAGACAGTCCATTTTTGAAATGATGTTCGCCGCGCCTATTGGATTTTGGCTATGAACAGTATATTTAAAGTCTTTAGGAAATTTTAAGCCATTATCAATCAGCTCATTCTCAAGATGGTTAATGAAATTGATTGAAGTATCTTGCCCTCCCAAATCATGATCAAATGCAATTTCTTGAGGCATTCCATATAGCTCCAAAGCTTTTATTGCTTGAAAGCTATTTCGAGCTACAAACCAATCGGGAGTTACTGGGAAACGCTCATCATCAATAAATAAACGGTAAGTCATACAACCTCCATAGGTACATTTTAAATATATTGTTTATAACCCTAATAAGTACCACTAATATCAAAAGCCTTTAATTTTCATAAACCTTTGATATTAATAGCATTGAAATAGGAAAGCCCCGACGGTGAGTCGGGGCTTCTTGATTTACATTATTGACGCACTTTAACTTGTGCAGGAACCGGTTCCACTTCGCGGATGATTACCTTTTCAACAACTTCGGTTTTATTGATTACAACAGGTGCTGGAACTACAACGGGAACGCCGCCCCATACATAGCTCAAACCAACTGCTGCGCCAACATTTTTACGGGTATCAAAGTTAACACCCGCTTTGCTGACCCATTTGCCAGAATTGGAGATATGGCTCATACCAACGGCCACTGCGCCTTCATGTTTGAAGTAACCTGCGCCAACACCAATGGCCGTTTGGCCAGGAGCGTGAGGTTGCGGGATTGAAGCAATAGCATTTGCACCGGCAATACCAGCACGAGATTCACGGCGCAGATCATGCATTTCTTTACGCAGACGAGCTTCATTAGCAGAAACACCGTTAACCAATTCGGTCAGGCTGCTGATACGATCGGTATTCGACGCTACGTCATTTTGCAGGCCAGCAATAGCCTTATCTTGGCTTTGATTCCAAGAGGTATGCTTATCTGTGGCGGCTTTGTTATCGGCAATTTGCTGATCTTGAACTTCGTTCCAAATGTTCTGTTGTTGAACGGTATAGTTCAAAGTGGCGATTTGTTGAGTGTTGCCGGCAATGTTGTTGGCATTTACGGCTACATCGTTCTTAATGGCGTCCAGGCCACTATTCAAGCTTGCGATATTTTTGACGTTTTGGGCAACCTTACCATCCAGTGCTTTAATAGCATCAGCATTCGCCTTCACGCCTTTAGCATTTCCACCAACTTGATTGGCAACGGCAAAGAGCTGGCTGCCGTTAACAGCGTCGGTAGAGGCGGCAGTGATACGACCGGCGGCAACGTTTGTCACATTGCGTTCCCAACCTTCGCTACCCATACTTGTTTCACCTACAGGACGATGGCCGGCGAAAGCACCATACTTAACGCCATTCACTTCTGCGGTGGTAGTACCGACAGCGCCAGTTGTTTTGGAGCCAAAGCCCAGGGCGACATCGTGTTGATTGGTGGCAATTGCATTCCCGCCGATGGCAGTAGAAAAGCGCTCCAAAGCTTGTGTACCAGAACCAACAGCGGTTGATTTCTCACCCATAGATCGGCTACTTTGGCCCAAGGCAGTTGATTGAACGCCACCGGAGTAAGCATGCAGGCCACCTGCGAAAGATGAAGAACCCATAGAGGTAGCATGAGGACCAACGGCAGTACCGGCTTTTGCATCTACACCAGTTGTGGCACCTTTACCAATGGCAACGGAGGATTCGCCCAGGCCTTTAGATCCGGAACCAACAGCAGTAACCATGCTATTGTAAGCTTCGGCGAGTTGGCCAATCGCTACGGACATATTGCCTTTTACGGCAGCATTGTGGCCAGATACAACGTTGTTTTTGCCGGTTACGACATTGTGAATACCAGATGCCGCATTGGAATAACCGGCTACAACGATATCAGTGCCAGTTACGGCATTGCCATAACCATCAATATTCAGCTTTTCGCCGATTACAGTATTGTAGTTTCCAGCTACTTTATTTTGGGTGCCGGACACCAAGTTTGCGGCGAAAGCAGGAGAAGTCATCAGGGCGATTGCAATTGCAACATGTTTTTTCATAGAACAGTTCCTTTTCGTGTTTGAAGTGGCAATGATGCCAGTTAAGTAAAACGTTGATTGAGCTATCTTAGAACAGCAAGTCTTTATTGCGTTCTTCGATAGCTTTGTACTCGCATACGCGAGCTTTTGAACCATCGTAATCAATAGGGACTGATACGAAGTCCTTTGGATTGATTCGGAGTTTGACCAGACGCTATTGCCGCCCATGTCTTGACCATAACGGCTATCACGGAGGTAACGCAATGATGCGGCGTGAAGGCCTTTAGAACAGGTCCGGTTATCATCATCACCAGTCTGATTGCGTGGCATCTTGATAACAGAGCCAACAGAATTGTCGATTTTGCCGGTATAGACATCTTTCCAATCATCACGAACAACTTTGTAACAAATCACATAGCCGTCTTTATCGATTTCAATGTCGTTATGACCAATGGACAAATAAAGGTCATTAATAGTCCGGCGCGATGGGTTTTCTTCCAGATGCCCAAGAAATTTCAGGAATGCTTCTGGGCCGATTTCATTGTCGCCAACCTTACAAGCGCGATTTACAAAAGCGGCGATTTTCTTTCTGCAACAATTCTGGCAATTCGGAATCAACAAGTTCGGATTCCCAAAGGTCAACCTTATACTTGCCAATTGATGCATAGCGGACATTGGAAACTTCCAAGAATGTTTTTCGATCATCCTGGCGCTTGTATCATCCATCCAAAATTATATCAAAATCTGTTTTAACTACCGGAGAGTTGAAGAGTTTGGCCGTCAAGATATTGCCATTATCTTCAACTTTGGTCACCACAATAAGCTTATCAGGATTGACCGTTACATTGTAATTCATTATCCAACCTTTCTATGTATTGACAAAAGACTGCGTTTATATCATCCCACATAGGATAGCGTTCATCTAAACCCTCTCTTATTTACTGTTTGATTAAAATAATACCAGCAACAATAAGAGGGTGGATGACTTCCTTAGTGATAATAGCATTTCCGCTATTCAGGATTTCTAATCCGATTTCTTTTGTCCTATTTTTAAGCAACTCAGACCTACAGTATACAAACTCTGAAAAAGAGGTTGACTCTCCACCAAATTCGCAATTTGCACGAATAGTATGATTGTCCAGTCTTTGTCTGAGAAGCCCTTGCCGTATTTCACAGCTTCTTCTTTCAGCTCATCAGACATAAACCCCATCAGCTTATAAATATGAATCTGACTAACATCACCAGCGGTAAAAGTCAAAACGTTTGGCAGTCCACACATTTTCGCCGCTTCGAATCCTTTTGGAGGTCCTCGACCGACATAAATATCCTTTCCAGGAAACATCTTTTCAAGGCTCATTATCACATTAGAATAATGAATCTGAGTAGTGCTTGGAGAGCCAACTACGAATAGTTCGTCTGGTTCGATTTTATCTACATCATAGACAAGTTCTTCTGAGTCATCTGACAGTCGAAATAGGTTGCGACATTTCTCATGGAATAAGTCGGGCCACCCACGGATATCATCAATGTTGAACGATAATGTCCAGGAATGCTCGTAACCCTGAGTCCGTCTGTAACTTCGAAAACGTTAACCTTAAATTCTTTGCCATTCAGATTTCTCAATTTAGGCAATGGCCAGAATCCAATGAGCTGGTTTTTTGGTAGGCTTCTTCAAGCTTGCCAATGTCTTCCTTTTTAATCGGAATTCGGACGGTAGTGCCGTTTGGTTCAGCTGTATCAGCATCTTTAAGCATGACTTGATAGCTTGGCATGCCATTATTTTTAGAGGTCATAATGACGTTTTTCTTGCCATCTTTTACAGACGTAGAAATGAAATAGTCTGCATAAGCTAATGGGCTTTTAGAACCAATACCAAAGCCGCCGATATCTTCGTTGTTGTCGTCTTTGGTAGATTTAAAGAATGTAGTATAGACATTAACCATGTCTTTATAGTTCATGCCGATACCGTTGTCTTTGATTTGAATGTAGTGTTCTACTCCGTCTTTATGAGCGGAGATTTCTACTGGGCCAGTATAACCGGCGCGGCGGTTTGCATCATGAGCATTGCCACGATTTCACGAATCATAGATTCAAATGGTTTTGAATACAGGCCACCGAATAAACTTCGGAATGTTTTAGCTGTTACTTCGATATTGTATTTATTCTCTGCCGTTGTTTCGGTCTTGCTTGCGTTTTCGATAATCATTGTTTACTCCAGATTAAAAATAAATACAGAATCGAATAAGTAGAGGCGGCAAGGATTACTCCCGCCGCCATATCACCACTTACAGGAAGTCAATATCAACATCCTTAGCTTCTACTGCATTGTTTTCATTGTCAGCTTCAATCTGTTCAATGCTTAATTGGCCAATACACTGATTGTATACATCAAACGCAGGCTTAATCATTCGGCCCACAAATGTTTTCTCTACAATCAAATTGAACCACTTAGCAATTTCAGGGTCCTTCAAGTCAATCGGCTCGCCATTGTTATCAACGGTCTGACCTTTATTGTGCATACGGAGAAAATCTCCAGTAAGCTTAATCAGATTGTGTTGATCAGCCCAAATAGCAATGTTGATAATAGTCATAGCTGTTTCACGGCTATATCCCATTTCATTTACGATCGCCTCTACTACTTCTTTATGGACTGTTTGGTCAGAGCCTAATGTCCCTAACATAAACTTCTGATGTTGAGTTGCACCGCCCTTAATATGCTTAATCGCATTAATCACATACCGTTCATTGGTTTCGGTATATACATGGTCACACTCTTGGGCAATATTTTCATTGAGCGGGATTTTAACAAACTCTTTGCCAGTTTTACCAGAGATGGCGCGATAAGCTAAGTCGGAACCTTCATTCAGCAATGCTAAATAAAGCTCGATAAGCATACCGAACTGCCAAGAGTTATTAGTGCCGGGCATATGTTATCTTAAGGGCTTTTTATCCCTTAATTCTAGGACTTTCGTCGCATTACGGAATGTCAATTCATTCCTAGTTCAGCATATATTTTCATTCCAGTGAAATGTCGGGAACTCGTGGAGAAATTATATTCTACAAAAGTAGGTTCATTCTCTATGCGTTACGGGCTTAATGGCCTTAGCCAAAACGTATACCTTTTAAAATATACGCGCCCTCGGTATTTCCATATCTTAAGACTTAGGATTCACCGATATATCCCGATGCACCTATAAGCTTGCACCTATAGGGGGCCCTTGACTATTGCTTCAGGGTAATAAACTACAAGTCCATTTTCGTTCAATTCTAAAGTTTTTAAATCCACAAAAACATATTTATTGGTATAACCAATTATATCAGAGTCAATCGCATTTCTTATCTTTTTAGATATATCTACGCCATTATAAATCTCATAGTCAAAAACATGTACAAGCTTTATGCCATTCTCTAAACATTTTTGAGATTTGTTCAGATGGTAGTCGTAGTCTTTTGACGTTTTGCTTAAGAAATTTCGTGGACTATCTATATCCGATGAATGATGATACGCGGTACCATTACATTCTATTCCTAATTTCAAATTCGGAAGATATATATCAATTGACTTTGAGTCGAGAAATGAGTATCTTTTACCAAATACAACTTCTTCATCTGGAAACATATTTAACACTATTTCTCTGACATCTAGTTCTAATTTGGACGTGGCTCTTCGTGAAAGCTCTTTTGGTAATGAACCCTTAATATGATGAGCCGCCGTTTGCTTATAGCTAAGGCCGGTTTCTCTATCAATCATTGTTACAATACAATTTCCGGTATCCCCAGAATAATCAACATATTCGAATCTATTGTTAAATACTTTCGAACAATGTGATTTAAAGGTTTCAAAATCCCAAATTATCTTAGATTTTTGTGGCAATTGCAATTTCGATACATGAGCGGGATATTGCCAATACTCCTTGCCTGTATCTATTTCAGTAAGCTTCATTTTATTTCTATATCCAGTGTAATCCGAATATAGGAATTTTCCAGGAAATGCTTTCTTATGCTTTTCAACAATATTGTCAAAAGCAGTGTCTAATCTTTCTTGGACGGTTATACCTTTGAAGTGCTCATAGATTATTTGGATATATTCTCTTCCGGTGTCCCTTTTTACAAACCTCACTTTCCTTTCGGGCCACAGATATTCCAAATACTCATATTTATCTCCGTATTGCGCATGGGCATATTCTTTAAACTTATTAAAGTCATTTAAACCAGTATGCTTAAATTTTATGTCCTTTAGTCCTAACATATGGGACTTCGCTCTACGTATAGACTCTTCTTTGGTAACCTTATTGACTATTCTTACAGGATTATTAATCCATGTATAATCATAATAGTCATAAATGTCGCCATACCTTTCAATGCATTTTTCTTTAAAATAAGCAAAACTTTGCTCTGTAGTTGTAGTATTACCTCTTTTCATATCTTGCAATCCTTTCATAGCTTTAATACTATGATACATCAGGATTGCAAAAGTTGCAATAGGCAAATTATTGACCAACGGCTTTCTTGGCGTTAGCAGAGTTTGTAATCAAATCAATATAGCTTTCATCACCAGGACGCTTACAATAGGTAGGAGTATAGTGTAACTTATACTTCTTGGTCCAATCCAATTTCTTAATGCTGTCGTATTCTGACTGCAGGAAATCTTCATCCCATTGATACATCTTGTCGGTAATGTTGCTAAGCTTGAACTCTTTCATCATTTGCTGAGCTTCTTCTGGCAATACGGTAATCTGTAACAGGTCGCCGTCAATATCGGAGTGGCTACCTTTGATTACATCTTTGCCAATCAATGCACAATGCAAATTGGATTTAATGTCCAGATAATCTTCCAGTGCAAAACCATATTCTTGCTTGAGATAAGTGTCGAATTTGTTTGCATCCCACAATTCTTTAATCAGCAACTGCGTTTTCCACAAGAACGGTGAACGTAATGTGAATGCATATAGCTTCTTAAAGGCATGAATAATGCCTTGTTCAACCGGCAAATTCTTGGTTGGATAGACATATTCATGCAAATCGGTATAAATACGGTTATTCAATACAACGACGACGCCGTCTGGGACGTATACATCGTGCATCTGTTTCATATTTACGCCGCGCAATCGTGGTGTAATCATAGTTTGAATCAGTGTCTGCCCTGAAATCTCCGAAGAATATAGCATAGATTTCAAGGATGCCATGTAATTACCATAAGCGCTTACACGGTTTTGGTTAGTCTCATTACGTCCTGGAATAATCCGATAGTAATAAGGCTTACCAAGCAAAGCATTCTGAATCATCTTACAGACTTCAATCAGGATGCCGGGATAGACATATTCGCCATTGGTTTGCTTACTGCAGAACATACCCAAAGTTTTGGCATCTGGAATACGTACTAACGTATTTTGGCGCTGTTCGCTCAAATTGATATAGAAGCCTTTGTTAAAGTCTTCGTCGAGGAGCTTAGAATACAATGGGAAGATAGAACTGTGTTCCAGAATCAAATCCTTTTCAGAGAAGTGATTCTTTAAACTGCTTAATGTATAAACAGGTTTATGTTCAGCAGACACAAAGCGGCGCGTCTTATCATTCAGACATTTCATCAACTCAATTACGGCTGACTTTTCATCTGGGTCAATACAATGATCCAACACATATTGCGCCAATCCGGACTCTTTAGTCTGAGAAATATAACGCAAAGCATTGAAACTCATCTTTTGGTTTCTGACAACTGTAAAATTGCTACCAATTTCGGTATAGTTGATTTGAACAACACCGTATAATCGGGTTTTAAATTCGACTTCCTTGCCCTCACGAATCATCTTGAAGGTTACTTCCGGAATGGATTTAGCCGCGGCATTAATTTCCTCTTCATCCATAGACGAGAGAAGCTTATCACCAGAGGTAGGCTTATAGTAACCGTACTTCAATGCAAAAGCTGCTTGCATTAAACGTACAGTGTTCTCTTTCGCCTTGATACTATTGACACCTGTTAAGATATCAACTTCCATTTCGAAGTCATCGGAGTAGATATTACCACAAGTCATCATGGTTTTGGTTACGCCTTTTAAACCCGTGTGTGAGGTGATCCGTGAATTGCCTACTTTATAGTATGCTACGAAATCGATACGGGCGGAATTGTTATAACCGTTTTGAGAAACTTTGGTTACTTCAATTTTAACGACGTTATCTACTGCGATTGGGCGGCGGTCGAATGTGCCTAATGTTACAGACCCATTTTTTGCTGTATATACTTCGCCTTCTTTCACGAGAATTTCATCGAATTCCGTTTCTTTATGGCGATTCATGAATATGATTTGATTACCAATGCGACGGCTTACTTCTAAGTCGCCACCGACTTGGTGATAGCTTTCAAAATCGATATCCCGATATACAACAATAGCGTCTAACCCTCCATTATCCAAAGGAACATGATTGCCGTTATCATCAAAGACAAATGAACCATCAGGATTCACGGCTGCATCTTCAATGAACAAAGGCTTAGCAGGTTGTAATACGCCAAAGTGGTTGCCGTTTACATGAGTCTTCAAACGAGCAGGCAACGCAGAGGCTCGAGGGAAGATAGAAGAGAAGCCTACGATACGGCCATCGTCATCATATTCAAATCCAAAACCTGAACAAGAAATCTCGGCATTGCCATCTGAGACAACAATTTTGTTGCTTTCAGACAGCATAGTTTCAGAGCCGGGCATCAGGTTAAAGCAGTTGGCCATAGCTGTAACGGCCTCTTTGTCAGGACTTGTGATTACGCGCTGATGTACCAAATCACCAATAGGAAGATTGCGGTTCTTATAAACCAAAGAGGTGCCGGTATTGGTGCTGTAAGGAGCCCACAAAACCAGAAGATTTGAAGACTTCAGGTTTGCATTAAACGCATTAGGGCTTACGTATTCAACAAAATTGGTAATCAGCTTAATATCACGGCGGATATAAGTGGTAAAGATTTCGTTATTCTTCAAGGCGTCTTCAAAACGTTCAGCCAAGAAGAAGAACAGCATTTCAAAGTGGTTAATAACTTCAATCGGTGCCCGTCTATTGATATGGCGTGAGCAGAAAGCAAAATGAGGCCAATGATTCTTCGGATTAAAGAATGATTCAGGAATAATAAATTCCGTCTCTACAGTCTTATCATTGATAGTGTTAATCACCTTAAACCCAAATGTATCAGGCTTCAGCTCAAACTCAATACGTCCTTCAGTGGTCAAATGCTCACGAAAGATTGCATAGGCTTCTGCTGGGGTAGAGCCTTTAGCTATTACTGGAATGTGTCCTTGAGAAATTCTTAAGTGCATTTTATATACCTTTCTAGGGTTAAATGTTACTTCCACGAAAAGACCGACACTCCTTCGAGCGCCGGTCAGCTTATTCTTCTTTCATTTTGTCGACCCGTTTTTTGAATGGCCTTCATTATCCATTTTAAACGGTTCGTAAGAAACTTTATTCTTGCGTAACTGTAGCTTCTTCTTCCTCTATTTGAACGCATTCTACTTTCCCTCCTTTGCTGCTTCCTTATGCTTTGAAATCAATGAGCAGACCATTTCATGACAACAGCCACAACAAGTAGTCGCGCCTGTCTCTTTTTGTATTGTTTCCAGTTCTGCACCATTAACAGTCATAGTAGTAATAGTCTTATCATTAACATTGTTACAAATACAAATAACCATGAATCAAACCTTTCTTAAAATACTAATAAACAAAGAAATTGGCCTCCAACACCTTTCGATGCTGGAGGCCTCTTCCTTTTCCATTAACCACCAAGGGAGATAATAGGGTGCCGTCTTTCCGTCGTCCCTGCGATTGCAAGCCGTCGCCTACAAGCTGTCAAGAAAGGTATCATGTCAGGATTTTGCGGAGTCATGGATAATCCTGGAACCACGTGCATTATCATTTGTGATGCGTAAGAATGGGGCCGAGTAAGCATCAAGTCAACTGCGATAAGATAGGCTGTGAGACTATTTACGCCCTCGGCGAGTTTGGTTATTGGCTGGCACCTTGATATATCCGACTGCATACAAAGAAAGTCTAAATGGTGCACTTACGCGGTTTATCGTGTAGTCAATACGAGCAGAACCACTGTTGTTTAAAGACTATCATGGGTAAGCGCCGCCCGTATAGAACACGCCTACCACACTAACTTGTTTTATTATTCGAAGGCATTTTCGCCATTTAAGAATACGCCGGTGATTTTGAATTCGCGTTTACCAAATTCTTCATCGTCAAGTTCAATTGTGCCAACGTCGTAAATCGTGTCGGATTCGGCGAGGCGGCGGATGTGTGACGGCAGTTCGGCAATGCGTTTGCCTTCTTTAGTCAAGAGGATATTGCAACCCAAGTCTTTCAGGTCTTCGTCATTCATATCAGCAATTGATTTGATGTCTTCGCTTGTTAGAACCATACGGTCGACTTCGGCCCATTGAGATTCGGCGAATTCACGGAATTCTTTGTCAGTAGGGGCGGAGAATGCCAGTTCTTGGACAATTGCTAAGCCCAATTTTGCATAGGCTTTATAGAGTGCGTTAGGTGAACGCATGATTTAATCTTCCTTTATAAAATGTCGTATTTAATTTTGTACGTATACTTGATTCCGTCCAATTCAAATTCATATTGGATTGCAGGAAACTTGTAATAGGTTTGTCTAATTTCAGAATAGATGAAGCTGGTATCGTGCATTTTCAGGGCCGCGCGATGTTTTATTAGCCTATTGAACAGGCTTTCAGCTTCAGCATGAAAAGGGTCACGAATTACAGACAAAGTCTTTTCAATTGACTCATCCTTTACCACTTCAATGTTTACGGAGCAAGAATACAAAGTCATTGCTCTTTCAAAGAAATCGTTTAAGGTTCGTATCATGTCCTTTTTGATTAGGACTAACTGACTTTCAATTGACCGCATGATGTATCGATCCAATTCTGTTTATATGCTTGCCAATTGAAATGCACCTCAAGGCCTTTATTATGCACAATCCCCATGCCTTCTAAAAGCTCTTTGGGGTTAAACAGTCCATTGTTAAGGTCTTCTTTATATTGCGCAACATCAATGTCTCTTAGCCATTTGCCAAAAGCAAATCCATTTCTTTGACGCATAGTTTCAAAAGCAGACTTACCGCCCACGCCGGTGCTTTCATAGCGATACAGTTCCAAAAGGTCTTCATGGGAGAACTCAAAGTTTCCTCCCATGCCTTTTGCTAATCGCCGATACATAGCTGCCTTGGCTGCAAATTTCTTAGAGCAGCCAACTTTTCGTTTGTTAAAAACTTTCATCGTTTAGCCTTCAATTTGTAGAACACATGTCGTCCAATACGGCGTGGCTTAACTGCACGTGGCGCCGACCGCTTTCCATTGGAAGAAAAGAAAATAGCCCCGCCCGTATTGTCAGCATGACGTTTTGCCTTATAGGCCGAATAAACGGATTTCGCAATCTTTTCTGTTTCTTTATCATAACCAGTTTTAGCTCGCAATTTCTTATTACGATACCACTGGAATTGACCACGTTGTGCAATAACACCGTTTACAGTGTTAGGAAATTCTTTGTGTTTAACACGATTCATGATAACATTAGCGACTGCCTTTTTGCCGGCTAACGACTCGCCGCGGGCTTCATGATGGATAGCAATTGCCAATGCTTTTACTTCGGACGATGAAGAGCTTTGTTTATTAGCAGCTTCAACGTTAAAACTTGCGGCCAATAAGAGGACCGCAATAAGAGTTTGCTTATTCATCTTTCGGTTCTCCGTGACACCCTCTTCATCCGAAAGAATGAAGATTCCTACGGCGGTCATCAGTTTCCTGTTGACTCGCTTCGGTGGGTTCCTGCTGCTGACCGCCTTACTGCACGGTTCACTTCACAGGCTCTATGGGCATGTCCTGCCCTGATGTTAATAATCATGCAGCCAAGATTTCTTGACCACGCCTTAAAATATTAATTGCACCAACAACATCTGCGTTGTTTTGGTAGCCGCATTCTACGCATTCAAAATAGACCTGTGTTTGCCGATTCTCTTTTGTGGTATGTCCGCAGGCTGGGCAGCAACGACTAGTATTTTGTGGAGGAACGGCTATTAAATGTCCGCCATTCCAAGTTAACTTGTAATCCAGTTGTCGCCTAAATTCCGCCCAAGACTGGTCTAAAATCGCCCGATTTAAGCCTGATTTCTGTTTCACATTTTTGCCATGTTGTTCAGCATTACCTTTTGCCGATTTAGACATATTCACTACT